>Ga0209720_1000463_pt1 | contig 42861 bp, 43 predicted proteins | sample AD_JPNMR3_MetaG_FD_184426 | JGI IMG/M metagenome (GOLD analysis project Ga0209720, IMG submission 184426) | Active sludge microbial communities of municipal wastewater-treating anaerobic digesters from Japan - AD_JPNMR3_MetaG (SPAdes) (version 2) | ecosystem: Engineered > Bioreactor > Anaerobic... | reverse complement strand
CAACACGTTCACCGACTACCACGCCTTTTTCTCCGGGCAGGACCCATCTTCCGTCTGAAACACACTCATGCACTAAAAAGACGTCTTTATCAGTTCCGGGATCAACACCTATTCCTGCCACAGGAAGCTCTTCAAATCCTGCAATGATCGAGGCAGGGAAGACAAGTCGTGGCGTAGCGGCTTCTACCTTCGGAATCCCATTTATTCTTTCAGCGAGCCCCTTGCCGTCCGGGATCAATTCGTCGAGCTTGGGGCGGGCATCCGATGACACAGACGAAATTTCCAGGTGGCCGGTTTCGAAGTTTATCAAGTTGCTGAATGCGTCTCGATCCGCACCGGATAACAGGGAATCAAATATAATGAAGTACATTATTGCCACTGCTATTGCAAATGCAGTGAGGATAGTCCGTCTCTTGCGCCTGAAGAGGTTCCGAGCGGTGAGATTGAGGTAGAATCTGAGCATATGCATCTCTTGCTACCTCCTCTCGTCGTTAACGATCTTGCCGTCCCTTATTGTCAGGAGCCTTCGAGCGAACTTCATCACAAGGGGATCATGGGTAGAGAACAGGAACGTTGTGTTCATTTTTCTGTTCAACTCTTGCATCAGAGAGAGGATAGCTTCGGAATTCTCGGAGTCCAGATTCGCAGTGGGCTCGTCTGCCAGGATGAGCTTGGGTTCTTTCACAAGAGCCCGGGCAATCGCGACCCTTTGTTGTTGCCCGCCGGAGAGGTCCATGGGACGCCTAGTTTCAAGGCCTGCTAAACCGACTTCTGCAAGGGCAGACATGACCTTGCCTTCGATTTTGTCATCGGATGTGACTCCTAAGAGGAGCAGGGGAAGCTCTACGTTTTCATAAGCTGTCAAGACCGGGATAAGGTTGTGAGTCTGAAAGATAAAGCCTACTGTGCTTCTTCGAAGATTAGCCAGCTCAGTGGGGTTATAACCTGATATGTCCTTTCCTTCTACAAAGATCTGTCCGGCGGTTGGCCGGTCCAGGCAACCGATGAGATTCAAAAGAGTAGTCTTCCCGGAGCCTGAAGGCCCTACGAGCGCCGTGAACTCGCCTTCTTCGATCTCGAGATCGACTCCGCGCAAAGCCGGAACAGTCATGCGTCCATGCATGTAATCCTTGGTCAAGTTCCTTGTCTCAACAAGAGGCATTCCATCTGCACCTCACCTTTTATAAGTTCCCAAAAGGTAGATTTTGCCGCTGAAAAGATATTATCAAAGCAGTTTGTCAAAGAGATGCCAGCAACCGAGATCGCGAAGTATTCGCCGGTGTTGCACTTCAAGAAAAAGCGGCTGGCAACCGAGATCGCGAAGTATTCGTCGGTGTTACATGTCACTAAAAGGATACCGGCAACCGAGATCACCGGAGAAACAGCAGCCTTTTAAGTTGCCGAAAGAGTATAAGCCCGCCAACAGCTTATCAGCCTGCCGAGAGTACAACCTCACTTAGAACACTATCAGCTCGCTAAAACAGTATCTACACGCAAAACGGAGCGTTAGCGGCACTGACTCTAAAACAATACTAGCACGGATTGACCATGTGGTCAATGAGTATTGCCAGGGAATCACAAAATCTTTAGACATCGAAGACTAATAACTCCATTCCAAGGACGGTTCGCGAGCCTCCTGGTGGTGTATTGGCTATTAAGGAGAGCCAATCTTATCCGGTTGGGACACTTTCTAAAATGAATTGGCTCTTCCTATGAGCCGCCCAGGGGGATCTGAAGGCTTGTACGCAGTTGGATGGCTCAGCCGGTGAGCCATTAGAGACGCTCAGATCGGTTTTTCGTTGCAGGATGGCATTCCCTGAGAGCCAATTAAAGCAGTTTTGGGGCTGTTGTGCAGTCAATTGGTTCACGCTGTAAGCCGATTAGGTCTATCTTGGAGCATTTTGATGCTTGTTTGGCTCTCCTCAAGAGCCATCTGGTGAGACCTAACGGCTTTCATGCGTTGCTTGGCTTATTTCGTGAGCCAAGGAAGTCTGCTTTTTGGTTTTTGAGTTGCCTGATGGCTTATGCGGTGAGCCATCTAGGTTAATCTGATCGCCGATGGACGGTTTATTGGCTCATCCCATGAGCCGACTAGGAGGATTTACAGCTTTTCAGGTGGCATAGTGGCTCATCTCGTGAGCCAACAAAGTCCTTTTAGTCGGTTTTCAGTTGCTAAGTGGCTCAGGCTGTGAACCATTAACGGCGATTTGATGCCGGATCGTTCTCTGAATGGCTCGGCGCGCGAGCCATTCAGGTCATTTGAGAGCTTTTTGGAGACATGATTGGCTCGTCTCGTGAGCTAATCAGTCAAAGCGGAAGCTTTCTTGGGTACGGAACGGCTTGTGAGACGAGCCATTAAACGTGATTTGACTACTCATCGACTTTTGATCTGCTTTTTCCATAAGACATTTAGGGCGATCTGAAGCGTTGTGGAAGATTAATCGGTTCTCATGATGAGCCAATGTGGGCCGTTTGAGAATCCCTAGGCCACGTACTGGCTCTTACTCTGGGCCGGCTAAGCAGACCTTTGAGCAAGTGGCCCGAACTTTGCGTGCGTTTCCCTGCGGTTCCATGGTTACTTGCTGTTTACCGACTATCCGCTCGAGGCATACTAACTAAAGCATGTGTAACCAGGCAGTATGGTGCCAACATAAACTGGGTACGGCGATTGGGTACAGGCATTGGGTACGGAGATGTGGTACGAGCATTGGGTAGAGAGAGCCGGTACGAGCATTCGGTGCGAAGATCCGGTACGGAGATGAGGTTCAGAGATCTCAGACACAAGCATCTTAACAAGTGAAAGTTGGGTTTAGATGTCTCACAAATAGATATCGGATAGGGTAGCGGTGAATGCAAGATTGGACTTGGCTGAAAGGAGGTTCAGGTTTGAATCTTACGAGATGGGATCCCTTTGATGACTTGGTGGGAATCCGAGAGACAATGAACAGGATTTTTGATGAAACCTTTGCCAAACGAGGAATAGCTAGGTTGGGGAGCGGACGCACCTGGTGCCCGTCTGTAGACATGTATGAAACTGAAGACAATGTAGTAGTGAGGGCCGATTTGCCGGGTGTGAATCAGAAGGACGTAGAGCTCACCCTCACTGACAACGCCCTTACCATCAGAGGCGAATCGAAATACGAGAAAGAGATCGAAGATAAAAACGTATACCGCCGCGAACGAGCCTACGGCCACTTTGCGCGGACACTTCCTATCACAACAAAGATAAAACCTGATCAAGCACGTGCCGAGTTCAAAAACGGGGTGCTGGAGGTTATCATTCCCAAGGCACCGGAAGCCAAGGGAAAAACCTACAGGTTGGACATTCATTGAAGTATCGAAATCCGAAGGCTTCCAGGGCGGGTTCCGGAGTGGCTTCCGGAGTCTAAGACTTGTCACGTGTCCGGTGGAGCGTATGCTATCGAGGGATCGTTCCACCGGACTCCGATTATTCAACTTATTGTTTAACTCCGGACTCCGGTATCACGGCGTCGGATTCACTCAACAACATCCCCACAGCCTTGCAGGAACTTTTCTCCTACTGCGGAAAACTTATTACTGCAAAGACTTCAAGGCCTCAGGTTCTTTCTTTGGGGTTTAAGGAGGGTGAGAACGTTGACCACAGATCTGTTTGAGGTTATCGAAAAACGGCGCAGCGAGCGTCACTTTAAACCGGATCCTGTATCAGGCGATGCGATAAAGCGCATTCTGGAGTGCGGGCTGAGAGCTCCGACCGCAGGTAATATCCAGCCATGGCAGTTCATTGTAGTAAAGCGTCCTGAACTCAAGGAGGATTTGGCAAGAGCTGCATTCGGCCAAAGATTCGTGTCGGACGCTCCTGTCGTGATAGTAGTTGCTGCAGACCCGCAAAGGAGTGCCCGGACATACGGCACCCGAGGTGCGGAGCTCTACTCAATACAAGACACTGCCGCTGCGGTTCAGAACATGCTCCTTGCAGTGGTCGCTCTTGGACTCGGTGCATGCTGGGTAGGTGCTTTTGATGAAAAGGCTGCCGCTCGAGTATTGGAACTTCCGGCTCACCTCCGTCCTGTCGCCATGATTCCAATAGGGTATACAAAGGAGCGTCCGATGCCTCGACGCCCGCGTTCGGATCGGCCTTGGGAAGAGACTGTAGTAGTGCTTGAGTAAACCGGCTTTTCCAGGCTTTAGGACAGATTTACCAAGAGAAGGCCCTTGAGAAAAAAGGTATGCGGATATGGGTCGCCTTTATGAGTAGATACAGTTGAGGTGGCATACTGCAGTATGCCACCTTAACGATACTAACCAAGCATTCTCTTCTGGTTGGAGCTGTTTAGTCTTAGATTTAGCTTTAGATTTCGTATTGGGTTTAGTAATGGGTTTAGTATTGGGTTTAGTATTGGTAGACAGCCGTCCGTTCGTTTGCTGCTCGGTTTACCTCACCAGGATCGAGGGACGGGTGAACTCTATTCCTTCGACTTCCATTTGCATGACAGGGAAGATTACAGGCTTTGATACCATCAGCGGCCCATTCCTCGTTGCGATGAAGACGTCTTCAGACTTGGTTCCCGTGATAGAGGGGTTCCAGCAAAAGGCCTGGTTTTCTTGGACACGCTGAGTTGTGGATTCGTTTACTTTGATGTCGCGAGCAGAGTATCCTGTTGCTCCTCCCTGATGATGTAGCTTCCATTCATCTGGATATCCCAATTCCTCATACCGCTTCAACCCGGCCATGAAGGGGATATTCATCTCCTTGCCGACTTCGGTCTTGGCAATCATGAGGCATTCTATTTCAACATTATCTCGGTATTGACGTGCGAACTCGTGAGAGAGCGGGCCAAAGTAGAGAAAACGGGTGATGGATGCAATCAATCCTCTGTACCTTGCGTTCACACTGAGCATCAAACATTTTTCCACGCGCTTCATGGTTGGGATGGGATGGCGATAGAGCCTTATCCGCTCATCTGCCGCTATTATGAAGCCGGTAGGATCTATGCGGTTTTTCCACAGTTCTTCACTGAGCCTGCCAACTATTTCAGCTTCACTGTCTCCCGGCTTAACTTCATAGAGTACCTTCTCCATAGCGTAAGATGCTCTGGCTCCTAAGAAGAGGTATCGTTCAATCTCCGCTTCGGTCAATGAATATCTCAGTTCTTTGATATCAGGCTCAACATATTTGAAGCCGTCCAGCTGAACGTCACAACCTACAGGGGCATCGCCCACCACTTCTTTTACGAGGTTTGCTTCTTTATCCTCGAACCACTCGTGAGTCAACAGCTTAAACCCTAATTCCTTAAGGCCTTCTTCATCCATCATTCTCTCGGCTTCAATTCGATTTGCAATGACATACAGGTCTGTTTCTGTGACGAGGATGGATGTCATCCCCATTTCTGTGGCAAAGCCTACCATGTTCAAGCCTCCGGCAGTAAGCCAAGAGAAGTTCGGCTGTTTCTTTAACAGAAGACCTGATAATTCATGCTGCTTGAGAAGATCTCTAACCCGTTCCAGCTTAATCTGTAGTTCTTCATTTCTGTCCAAACCAATCACCTCGCGCAACGTGTTGCTTGTTCAGGGTGCTACGTGCAAGATGCTGACATGCTGTTTCTGTTTGAACAATCTCCAAGACGGACCTTACCTGCGGAAACAGTGCTACGCATCGGCACGTTTGCTCTCGAAGGGCTGACTATCACCTGATAGAGCTGTGAAAAGCCCAAAAAACGCAGAAAAAAGAGCTATGTGATGCGGACAAAATTAAACGTTTAGCGAAACGGTCGCTAAACGTTTAATTCAATAAGTCTTTTCCGTTTCCTTCCTCTAGGAGGCGATCAGCTAGGAATCCCGGTAAGTCTCAAAGTAATGAGTGCCCGGATTTAGTAAGCCGGCATCAGGACTCCTGTCTGACTGTGGGTCTAAGCATATCCAGGATTCCCAAGACGATATGGGCAATACCGAAACCCAGTATTCCGGCACCGAGTTCACCGGGCCTTGACATTTGGCCTATGATAGACACTACTACGCCCAATCCAACCACAACCCAGCTGGTGGTCTTTGGTTCCATATTCATTCCTCCAAGTCTATTGGGATTCTAACAATAGAATTCCCTTCCGACTTGGAAAATATTAACGCCGTTTTTCGTGCCGGCAGGCCTTTGCCAAGAATCTACAGGCTTACTTGTGACCGGCCGCTTCATCTGAAGGAGGTGCAGAAGCCAGCTCTCTTGCCAACCTTTTCCCAGTAGGAGTGACAGCAAGCCCGCCGAGTGCAGTCTCCCGCAGCGACGCAGGCATATCACGGCCTACAATCCCCATGGTTTCGATGACTTCATCTGCCGGGATGACACTTTCGATCCCGGCAAGTGCCATGTCAGCTGCAGCCAGCGCCACTGAGACACTTATGGCGTTACGTTTGATGCAAGGCACTTCAACCAATCCTGCTACAGGATCGCATACAAGGCCTAGCAGCCCCTTAAAAGCAAATGCCACTGCATTAGCGCACTGGTGCGGTGATCCATGGGCAAGCTGTGTAGCGGCTGCGGCAGCCATCGCAGCTCCGGTCCCGCATTCCGCCTGACACCCTGCTGCTGCCCCTGCCAATGTGCTGCTCCTTGCTACCACTGCACCTACTGCACCTGCCGCAAAGAGGGCTTCCAAAAGGGCATCATCATCTGAACCCAATCTCTTTCCGACTGACAGCAGCACGCCTGGCAAGATGCCGCATGACCCTCCTGTAGGAGCTGCTACAATCCGTCCCATAGCTGCATTTACCTCTGCAACAGCAAGAGCATAAGCCATTGCGGTATTGAGAGGCTCATTTGAGATTAGCAGGCCTTTTGATTGAGCTTTCGTCATTTTGACGGCATCCTCGCCTGTGAGCCCGCTCCTTGAACGAACCCCTTGAAGGCCTGCAGCCACCGATTGGCGCATGACTTCAAGACGTTTTCTCATCTTCTCATTGAGCTCGTCCACGGAAAGCCCGCTTTCTCTGGCTTCAACCTCCCGAGCCAGTGCACCGATTGTCATGCCACGAGACGATGCTTCTTCAACCAGCTTAGCCATGGTTACTATTGCCATAAACTATACACCCTCTTCCATCGATATGGGAGGTAAGACCATTACCGTATCCATGCTGGGGATCCTCGAGATTTCGGCTATTGATCTCTCGGGAGCGGGATGGTCAAGCTCAATAATGGCAAGGGCTCTGGAATACCTGGCTTTGCGGGACACTCGCATTGCCGCTATGTTCACATTTTCCGCTGCAAGCAGTAATGTAATCCTCGCTATGATGCCGGGTTGGTCTTGATAAGATACGACAAGCGCGTGGTTATCGCCGGTGAAGTCCACGGAGAATTCATCGATCTCAGTTATTAAGATACTGCCCCCGCCTATGGATGCCCCGGTAATAGACTTTTTTGTGCCGTCAGGCGCAACCAGTTCCATCAGGGCAGAATTCGGATGGACATCGCCCAGATCTCCCGTATGAAAAGTGACTCTAAGTCCTTGTTGTTCCGCGATTTGAAGCGAGTCCGGGATCCGTTCATCATCCGGACTCATACCTAAAAGGCCTGCCACAAGTGCAACATCTGTGCCGTGTCCTCTGTATGTTTCTGCAAACGAGCCGTGCAGGGTTATATCGGCGCGAGATACTTGTCCACCTAGAATGGCACGAGCTGCAAGACCGAGACGAACTGCACCTGCGGTATGTGATGATGAAGGGCCAATCATGATGGGGCCGATCGCGTCAAAAACACTCATAAGTCTACCCCTCCCCCTGCAGACATTTACCAGGCTTATAGCCGGCTCACGCGTCAATTATATCATTTAGCATCTTGCCGGGCTACGGGATGAAAGCCGCGATGAAATCATGCGGGAGTTAAGGGGCTAACTGCACAAGCGAATGACGCGCATGGCCTCAAGTGTCGTATGTACGTCGAAATCCGGTCCGTCTTCGCTTTCCCATCGACCGTCCGCGCACTGTTGGTTTCGTATCCTGGTCACCGCTTCTTCGATCAGAGGATGGTCCTTGCTTAATCCTGAAAGAAGCAACGTAAGGCACATCCATGCGAGGTTGCTGGCAGAAAGATCGTTTAAGCGATGGCTAAGGTATCGCATAGCGGGTTCTGCCGCAGCAGTGTGGTTGTTAACCTGCCAGAGAGCTGTGGCTAGCCAATGTGTGTGGAGAAACGACGGCAACCTACCGTCGGGATAGAGATGCAGTTGGAGATACTGTGAAGCCTTCAACGCCTCTTCGGCGCCTGGTTCGAAGTACGCAACCCACCAGCCGCAGTTTGCCGTCAAGTATAAGCGTGAGGACAAATCACCTGGCCTAGCCCAAACGGGCGCCAAATGGCCTACACGCGGATCCTCTTCCCAACTCCCGTCCGATCGCTGCCTGCTTTTCAGGAACTCGACTCCACGTAAGATGATGGAATCTGTCTTGTCCAGCCCCATCTGCTCAGCCTGGGCAAGGCAATAACAAGTAGCGTCTAAAGAGCTGTAACCGGCACTCCAATGGGCACTCCATCCGCCGTCAACCTGTTGGCCTTCTGCGAGGGCTGCTATAGCATAAGATGTGGGCTTAGTTCCGTAGAGCAGATACTGTAGCCGGGCTTTCTCAGGCTCACTTCCGTTTGACTTTATGAATTCAATGGCCAAGTCTTCGGTCAAGTCCCGAATTCACCTCTGTAAACCCCTTCCTCAATGTCTCGCTCGCCTCTTGGAATCGCCTTATTCATGGCCTTTTCTATCAGGAGTCTTGTTAACAATACAATAGATGTCGGAATCATTTCTACAATTAACCTCAATATCCTTTTTTCTTTGACTGACAGATAAGCATCTAAGGTCAGGCGCTTCTGCCTGACCCATCAACTGAACCATAAACCGCCTCTAAGATGTAACGAGCCTTCCACTTATCCCTGTAGCCATAGGAACGTGTGAGACAAGCTTTTGTGGGCATCCTTCAAAACTTTGCTCAGTTAAAGCTGGGCCACGGGATGAAAGACCTTGACTCCGGTGTCCAATCAGTGTCCGGTTTACGATTACATATTCGACGAAAGCTGCAATGATCACAACAAGCCGAGGCGAAAAGCCCCAGCTTGTTTGCGTTTTGCCTGTTCTATGTTTTTCCAAGAAATGAATGGTGCCGGAGGGGGGATTCCAGGGGGGCACCTGTTGCCCAGTTCTGCCTCGTGATCGCCCGTCCGTCAAATGATATCCTAGCTGCGCTTCAGGCGACACCTCATGCTAATCCGTCCGACTGATGATCCCTGGTTTCAGGTAGTTCATTAGCAAATGATTAGCAGACTACCGAACCTCTACCCGAACCTCGCCCCAGATTAGACTCCGGCTGGGAGGTGCAACTGCCAACTGCGGCCGTTGTCCAAGTACAATCCCGATGCTGCACGGGGCATGAACGGCGTGACCTAGCGCCCCTTCCAGCCTTCATGATGGATACCGCCTTGAGAGCGTTCCGGGAGATTATCTGACTTCATCAACGACTATCGAGTTTAATGGGATCAATCACCGGGCGGCTTATGTCGGACAATGTTGCACACATGTTCGTATACGTTCCCATCATAGCAAGGAAGCTGAAGACTTCTCAACTGTCCGCCACAACTCTCGGACTTACCACCCGGGGTGCTCCTATCATAGAAGAATGGCCTGATCACTCGCGGCCTCCTTGTACGTCCGCGCTGACCCTTAATGTCCCCCTAAACAGGAGGTTTTTCCTGGGGGTCATACTATAGTCAACCTGTTTTCTTGCGATCTTTCGGAGCCCCACCCCCTTAGGGGTACACAGACAGACCGGTGGCAAACACGCTTGCCCTACTGCCACGGGTGAAAAAGGAAGTAGTGATAACCGGCCTCGCCCGCTTCACTTTCCGCTATCGTGCACCCCAAGCTGGTGGCCTGCAACCGGCCACCTGTCACCTTCTCACACTCAGTCCGGTGTTCTCACGCGGTGCCGGGAGCGGGTCATTCGGACCCTGCAACCACAGGAGGGATATGTAGCCAGGCAGGAATATGTCTAACTGGGACGAATATTAGGGGAATATGGGCCTCACGCACGATATCAAGGCGCATATCCAAGCTAAGAGAGCAATATGTGAGATACGTGTGTTCTACTTGGGCGTCCATAGTATTGGCCTTGTAGTTCGTTCACTCAGTCATCGCCGTTGGGAATTGTACCCTGGGACTCATCGTTTCTTCGCTGCTACGAATGTAACATCAGACACAAACTACTCCCACTGCAACAGCAGCACCACCAACCGCCGTCGTAAAGCTACAGCACCGCGTGGAACGCCCCCAACGCAAGACCTACCACAGAGCCACTCGGGCCTATAGTAGTGGCAGACCACTCGCAAATCCTGAGAGCTGGAAGGGGGCGCTGTGTGCCTGATGGGCGAGGAGGGGCATAGCATGCGTGTCAGTGATATCGAAGGGGACGAGATCCCCCTCCTTGTGCCTCTCCTGGAACTGATGTACCAAGTGAGGCTTGAGGATGTCTTCGTAGAGCCCATAACCACTGGTTCATCCTGTTTTGAAGGGGGGAGGAAGGGAAAGCCACACATCCATTGGAGAAGCTGATGAACCGCGATCAGAACCTTGTACTCTTCGGAGGAAAAGAGTGCCGAAAGACCAGCTTGTTAAACCACATAAGGCTGCACGTCTTACATCTGCCGTGCTTGGCGCCTACACTTGTACTATCAAAACGAGCTGTGTGCTAACATAGCTAACCGCCCTGGCACAAGCACAACACAAGTCGCCGTACCTCTCGATGCGCTGTCTGTTCCAGGGCACGTTCGAATTGGTGGAGCGGGAGGTGATAGCATCATGGTTGTATGTCGCGGAAGTAGGGTAACGGTATGGCATCTGAAGTGACGCTGCGGCTGTGGCCTTGCAGGACAAGAAGCCGATGTGTCGTCAGCAACACGTCCGCTATTTCAGCGGAGGAAGGAGGCCACCATAGTGAATCTATCGGTAACGCGAGTACGTCCATAGATAACCAACCTCGAACTCAGACCGTACACGGGAAAGAGAGCCGCGGTTTGCGAGTGCATGGTGGGACAGCATGATGCTCGTTCAACTCAGGGTTTGTTATCCCCAGTGACTCGATTGCCGTGTCTTGGGAGAAATGGCCCAATAGTATAGTAAACAACATCTCCTATGCGTATTGTGACCCTGACTGATCCAAGGCCTTTAGTAAACAAGGAGGTGCCAGCGTTGATGGAGAGAGGGCGCGTTCGGTTCATAGTCATGGTACTGGGTGCTGCGTTGCTTCTGTCAGGCTGTGGGCTTTTTCAGGGTTCGGGATCTGGGCCTGGCACCGGGATAACCTACGGGGTCTCTGGAAGAGTGTGCGATTCAGAGGGTTCCGGCATTGCCGACGTTGTCCTTACGTTCAGTGGCGGGTACGGTATCGCCAAGACTGGAGGCGACGGCAGGTGGAACAAGAGCGGTCTAAGAGGCACGGTGACAATAACGCCCAGCAAGGAAGGGTATGTGTTCGTCCCATCGAGCCGCCAGGTTTCGGGCGCGAGCAGCAACGTGGACTTCGTCGGGTCCCGGGAGGCCGTCGCCCGAGGGAAGCTGAAAGTCAGCTTCATCGGCAATACAACACCGAGAGCAGGGTCCAGGGTGAGCATGGAGGACCTCCATCCCTTCGACCCGAGTATCTACGCGCCGCCCTTTAACAGCAACGAGAAGGGGAATCGCGTCGGCGCATATACACCTTACTCACTTGTGGGCAACGTCATTGGCATGGGCGTTGCAGCACCATGGTATCGTCTCCCACTGAGCCTCGACGTGGTAGTCCAGGACGGGCCGGTCCTGCTGCCGGTGTTTGACTTTGCATTCGCCAAGGACATCGTGTATGCCGACTATATCGTGGAGGATGAGAGGTACGACTTCTCCGTCGTTGAGATGGAAATCACGAGCCGGAACACGGGGCCTGACTCGAACTACTGTTTCCCGTGGCATTCTGAAGTATATGTCGACCTCGGTGAGCGATACAGGGACGTAACCTTCCCCAATGAAGACGCTGCGAAGAAGAGGGGTACTGTGCATGTCTTTCAGTTCGCGGATCTGATTCCGCTGGGAGGAAAGGAGCGGACGTACCTCTTCCGTTTGTCTTTCGACCATAACGTCGACAGACCCTACATAGTGAACCCAGACGGCTCCTACGTTGAGGATTTCAATCCGTACTTCTGGGATACCGACACAAGAATTGGACTGGCAGGATATGTTATCTATCTCCCCGGACTCAATATCGATCTGGGCAGCGGGTCGAAACATCTCATTTTCGAATGGGACCTTGCGGGGCTTGTGGAAGTGTATGATCATGGCACGCCCGACAACGTAGAGGATGATCTTGTGACCCTACGACTCGATAACCCATTCCCCATAACACTGAGGGCGGAGCCTTACGGTGACTGGGAGCCGATCCTAGGAGACCAAATGGACCCTCCCGATGTGTCGCAGCTCGATATCCGATTCTTTCACTTGATAAACACGCAGGTCTTCGTGAGGTGGCTGAATCCTTCTGTGCGCGATTTCAAGCAAACGCACGTGATAAGAAAGGAGGGGTCTCCTCCCACCGGCATGACGGACGGGGAAGAGGTGTACGTGGGCACCTTCCCGATGTACGAGGACAACGACGTTGAGCTTCACAAAGACTACTACTACCTTATCCTCGCCGAGGATCAGGAGGGGCGATTCAGTGACGGGGAAGTGATAAGCATCAGGACGGATCCTCCTGTCATAGTACGAATTGAGTTGTTTCCGAAGGAGGTTTCGTTGAGAGTCGGCGAGACAGAGTATTTTGGCGTCGTCGGTTACATACCTTCAGGTGAGCAAAGACCTGTGGTGTGCAACTGGACACTGAATGGGGATATCGGCAGTCTGGATGAGCAAGGACCGACAGCCAACGTCAAGTTCACAGCTGAAGCTCCTGGCCAGGGCTCGCTCACGGCGACATGGAATGGTCAGATATCGGCGACCGCAACAATACAAGTCACCAGCGCACAATAGGGTAAGCCGCTCTATACGCATGCACAGGTCTTCAGAGGGCGGTCGAATCCCGTACTAAGTCCCGCCTGTGGTATCAAAGACAGGCTTTTGAATGGAAGGCCCCGTCTGCTTCTGCGGAGGGGCCTTTCGATAGATGCTGAGGGGTCTGCTCCTCACCGACGTCGCCCCAACGTGACAACCCATAACGTGGCAGTCCACTCTCTCGAGGAGGTGAGCGCGTGCTATGTGATGGCATGTTTTGCGGTGACGGGACCCCAAACACACCCACAAGGAGGCAAAACAGATGGAGATGAACGAGGACTTCAAGAAGAGGTTCGTGAAGAGGCTCCAGGGGAAAGAGTTCATACTGTACGGCGGTCTCCTCGAGCTTGCCAAGGAGAAAGGGATCAAGAGGCTGGAGGCCGAGGTCGTGCAGATCCCGTCTGAAGCCAACGGAAACTACGCGGTCTGCGCGGCCCTCCTCGAGGGGGCGGACGGCTCCATCTACCGGGAGGTCGGGGACGCTTCCCCCTCGAACGTGAACCCCACCATCGCCCCGCACATCCTGCGGATGGCTGCCACCAGAGCAAAGGCAAGGGCACTCCGCGATTTCACCGGCGTGGACATGGTCGCCCTCGAGGAGCTCGGTGGGGACGTTGCTGGAGCGGATGACGGACGAAGCTGCCCCGTTGCGACCCCTGGAAAGGTCGCTGGTACCTCCTCTCTCGACCGTCACAAAGCGCGGGCGGCCCGGGCGGGAGAGAAGGACAACCAAGAAGACCGCCGGTACCTGTGCGCCGAGTGCGGGGCGCAGATCACCCGCTCCGTGTGCGACTTCTCAACGCGCAAGTTCGGAAAGCCGCTCTGCATGGCCTGCCAGCGCAAGGCGGCCTCGGAGTAGCTCACACCGGGACCTCGCCAGCAAAGATGCCCCCGTTCCACCTCGCCCAGTCCAAACCCATCCCTCGCGTCCATCCCGACCATCCACATCCTCTCAAATGACACCTACACCGTACCAAGACCAGTGGTGGCCTGCGTGACACGCATGCCCTGACCCCGCCTCAAGACAACGCCCACCAAGCAGCATCGGACGCCGCTGCTTGCCTCTCCTACTACGCTGCGAAGCAAACACATCATGTGGACAAGCCTCTGAATGAGACTTGACCGCTAACTGAGGGTCCGGCGCGTTTGCGCCGGGCCCTCTTTGCACCTTGCAAGGAGGTGGTACCCATGCCAGCGGTTGCAGAGCTGCTGGAACTTAAGGCTCTTGCCTTGGACCTGGTCGCAAGGGCCTGCCGCACAACGGACGCTGACCTTAAGGCCAGAGCCTGCGAGGCAAGCAGAGCGCTGGGAAGATGCGCCGGGCTTGCCTGTCACGGCTGCCCTCTCAACGTTCCGCGACGGTCCCGCTGTCCAGCCAAGCGCGCCTGAAACGAGTGGTTCCGCCAGAAGGACCCCAGCACCAAAGCGTAAGACCCCGCGCCTGAGAGGAAAGGTGGCGATGAAGGTGGACGTCACGAGGCCCCCGCCGCGTAGACGCCAGCGCAAATGGCCCCGCCATGGGCTCCCGCGGCATTCACACACACGTGCCGGCCCGATAGCCGGGGACAGCTAGTCTAACCACGACAAGGAGGTACCCGAGGAGATGGCGAGGATGATCGATGCGGACACAGTTCACGCGGTAATCGGCGAGCTTGCCAGGGTTATCTCGTCCTTGGGCATTGACGATAGGGGCGCCTTTGAAAGCGCCAGGAGGCGCCTGGACGAACACGCGGTCAGAGCATATACGGCCGAGACCGTGCAAGGTGTCGCCAACATCTACGTCAACAGGATGGCTGCCCTTGCCGAGCAAAACTGCGTGCGCGCAAGCCTGACCAAGGCGGATGAGGAAGAGGCACGCCGCCACATGGTAGAGGGCTGGGTGCGCGGGATGAGGCGCCTCGCGGAGGACCTGCACTGGTGGCTCGTGCTGGAGGCAAGCATGGTCGAGGCGCTCCAGCGTCGAGCCTCTGCGCAGGAGGCGACCTCGTCCGATAGCAGGATGCAGGCGGTACCTGACAAGGAGGTGGCGTAGTTGTTCGGGGTTCGGTCCTGGGACAGGTTCGCTGAGGGCCTACCAGACCCTCAGGAGGCGCCCGTCGTCGCGGACTGCGAAGAGTGCGGCGGGGAGATATACCGCTACGAGGAAGTCTACGACACGCACGTGGGGATGTTTCACAAGGAGTGCCTTGCAGATTATTGTCGCAGCCACGGCTTGCAAGAGGACGACCTCGAGCCGGTGGCGATCCAGGCAGACTACGAGGCACCCCCATGGGCGGACTAGAACTCACCGCCAAGCTAATTCGCCACCGAAGATCGGCCGGATCACTCGCATCGCATGCGAGGACGATCCCGGCGACAGTGAACAAAGGGAGGATGAGAGAGATGGCTGAGTCGCTGGAAGACGTGCTCCTTGGAGCGTACGAGGGTCCTGACGAGATACCGGAGTCTGAGGAAGAAGAAGCTCCTCTGCGCGAGCGTTTCCGAATCCGGGATGATGGCCAGGCAAACTGGGCGGTCCGCAAGATAGCCCAGGCCCGCCAGGAGCTTGCCACGGCAGAGGCTCTTGCACGTCAAGAGATCGAGCGCGTGGAGAGGTGGCTTGCGGACCGCCGCCGCGAGGCCGAGCGCACCGAGCGGTTCTTCACCGCCCTCCTCATGGAGTACTTCATCCCCAAGTTCGCCATCGACCCTAGGCGGAAAGCGGTGAAGCTCCCATCGGGCACGGTCCAGGTCCGCCAGCAGCCCCCCGAGTTTAGGCGAGACGACGCGGCCTTGCTCAAGTGGCTCAAAGAACATGAGATGACGGAATTCGTGGATACGAAGGAGACACCCCGCTGGGCCGACCTCAAGGCCCAAGTGCAGGTATCTGGGCGGCACGTAGTCACAGAAGGGGGTGAGATCGTCGAGGGGGTCGAGGTGATCCCACGGCCACCGCTATTTAAGGTCATCACTTGAGGAGGTGGGACAGGGACTCTCAAGCAGGTCACTAGAGCTAAGCTGAACCCACACCTTGCCCTCGTAGTAGTCCCCTCAGTTTGTCCACACCCGCATCCCTCTCCATACACAACGCTATTCCCCAGCCATAACCGCTGCACCGCGCATAGAGCAGACTACCTTGCCCATGTACAGGAGGTGATGAGCCTTGACCACATATCTTGTGCAGGACATGGCCGTTGACGACCTAGTCAGGCTCACATTGAGGGAGTCCGACGATACTGAGTGGAGCAGCCTGCACCAGAGGTTCGGTTCCCCCGAGGCGCTTGCACTATGGCTCTCCCAAGCTACTGTGGAGGAGATCGCCAAGATCAAAGGGGTGGACGAGAACACAGCCCGAAGGATTAGAGCCGCTATTGAGCTCGGCAAGCGCGTCTCTCGCCTGTCCCGACCAAGGAGAAGGTTCATACACAAGCCCTCGGACGTGGCGGATCTTCTCATGGAGGAGATGTGCCACCTGGACAGGGAGCACTTCAAAGTGATATTCCTCACCGCGAAGAACGAAGTCCTCGGGATCGAGACTGTCTCCATAGGAGGCCTTTCCTCCGCCCAGGCCCACCCGAGGGAGACGTTCAAGGCCGCCATTCGGTGCAGTGCAGCCGCGATCATGGCTGTACATAATCACCCCTCCGGCGATTCAACCCCGAGCGCAGATGACGTGCTCCTCACAAAGAGGCTAAAGCAAGCAGGCGACCTACTTGGCATCGAGCTTCTCGACCACATCATCATCGGCGACAACGAGTACACCAGCCTCAAGGAGCTCGGGCTTCTAGCCTGATCCCCACCCCTGTAGTCCCCTTAAAGACCCACCTAGAGCCACAGTCAAGATGGGCCTCTGAGTTGCCCGGGTGTTCGGCCTGTGTACTGCCAGCACCTGTTCCGTTTCGGCGTAGGCCAAACCCATATCAAAACTACCCATAGAAAGGAGAGCACACCCATGAAACCTTGGCGTGAGCCTGATGTTTTGGGCCCTGGCGACTATGCCATATGGTATGGACCAGAAGGTCGGGAGGGCGACTGCGCCCTCGAGGTGGAGGGTCCATACGTCCGTCAGTATCAGTCCGTGATCGGCTACCTAGACAACCACGATGGTCCTCCGATTCTCTGCACAGAAACCTACCTCGAAGACTGCCCGGAAGACATCAGGCTACGGGCTGCTCTCGGTGTGGCGCGACTCGCCGAGTTCGGAGGCGAGGAGTCCTTCGTTGAGGAGTTGCCCTAGCTCGCCCCGTACAGCGCATGTGCAGCTGCTAGCACACCCTCTCGACCTCCCTGTCGAACGCATGTGGGTAGCTTACAACTGCGGACGCCTCGGATGGGACATTATGTCTCGCCGGGGCGTCCGTGCTCCCAGCCAACCCATCAATTCGGTCATTGACACTTGCCCTGAAAGGAGTTTTGATGATGAACGCCAAAGAACTAACAAGCGAGATCGAACAGCACCTAAAGGACCTCGTAGCGAGGACCCAGGCTGCAAAGGCCTCCAAGGAAGTACTGGAGTATCTGCGCTTCATGGCCAAGTTCCATCGCTATAGCTTCCACAACACTCTCTCAATATGGCTGCATTGTCCTCACGCTACTCAGGTAGCAGGGTATGCTACCTGGAAGAGGCTCGGGAGGTTCGTGAAGAAGGGCGAGCGCGGCATACCCATCCTTGCACCATGCGTGGTAAGGAAAGCCGTCACCAACGATGAGAATGCCGAGCCGGAGGAGCAGGTCGTGTGCTTCAAGGTCGTGTACGTCTTCGACGTCAGCCAGACAGACGGCAAGCCCCTTCCCGAGGCCCCCATCACCACCGCCGGCGATGGCAAGGGGCTCCTGCCTGTTGTGGAGAGCGTGGCTTGCGAGATGGGGATCGAGATTTCCTATAAGCCGCTGCAAGGCTCCCACCATGGCACGAGCTTTGGCGGACGGATCGAAATTGACGAAAGGCTCGATGAGGCCGGCAAGGTATCGGTGATGCTCCACGAGCTTGCACACGAGCTTCTGCACAGAGGACCTGACAGGAACGAGACCAGCCGGGAGCAGAAGGAGACAGAAGCGGAGGCAGTTTCCTTCATCGTCTGCTCACACTTCGGAATCGAGACAGCGGCGCCCAACTACCTCGCGTTATGGGACGCTACAGAAGAGGCGATCACCCAAGCCCTCCAGCGGGTGCAGAAGACCGCTGCTCAGATAATCGACAAGATGGAAAAGATCATCGCTTCCGCGGCGCCCGCGCGCGAGTCGATGGCCTCGTAGCCATCCCACCTGGAGCCGTGGAGCACGGGAACTGCAGCTTCAGGGGACGCTTGCACTCGGTCTGGGCGAACCCCTGAAGCTGCAGTTCCGGGGCCTGCGGCCGCTGTGCAGAGCAAGGCCCAGAGGAGAAGGATTCTAAATTGTGATGGAGAATATTAACAAAGTTCAGAGGGAATACCTCCCCCATGCCCGTGCAAATGAGCCGAGACGTTGAAAGCGACGGACTTTGTGCGACGTGTAGATTCCCTGGCCAGAATCGTATTGCCTATGCAGGTTAGGGTAAAGACAGGAATTGGCGAGAAAGGGGCGATGACCCTCCACCGGGAGGGGACCCGACTGTACCTAAGGCCGTTAAGAGGAGATGCGTCTTCTGCGCTAGTAACGAGAGCCTTGCCGAATACAGAGGATGCCCATTCTGTGGGGAGTGCACGACCGATATTGTACGACGTGCTGCGGCGACCGTGTGAGCCTCTCACTGAGTGTGCGGGGACGGTCCGCGCGAGTCTCGCACACAGCATAGCCATCACCTGCTGGGAAGGGCGAGACTGGGTCGGCATGAACAATGTCGACATGGTGGTGACGGGCGACATGCTCGTTATCAGGGTTGACCTCCCCAAGGAATGTAGCCCGTAATCGTCGGGGGAGAGCGTGATCGTGCCTCGACCAGGGGTGCCCACACCTCCGTACCAGAAGACCTTCAAGGGACCCGTGGCCGTGGCGCGGGACCCGCTCTGTAAAAGCAACTCCCTTAGGATACAAAGCATGACGAAGCCGGCCGTGCGTCCTGGGTCCCTCCCTCGTTTCTCTTTGAGGGGTGCGTGTGTCTGAATGAAGTCATATAGCGCTTCCTCCACTCACTGTACAGCTATTCGGACAGGAGTTTCGAGCGGAGTGCAGAATTACAAAAGGTAGTTACACTCATCTTCTACAGCAAATCGAGGTTTTGGGGTGATCGTTGACCCGGAAATGCAGTAATGGAGCCATTTCCGTTTCTGAGGCGCGGAAAATGCGGTGCCACAGCTGCGGCGGCTAGGCCTTGACACGGCCGTATGGGTATGCCATAATTGGGGTGACAAGGAGGCAGCCCCATGTTCATCCGCAAGAAACGCGCCGGCAGATACGATTACCTCCAGGTGGTGGAAAACCACCGCGAAGGTAGTCACACCCGCCAACGAGTAGTTGCAACTCTCGGACGGCTTGACCGCCTCCAGGCTGATGGGGACATAGATACGCTCATGAGGTCCCTCGGACGCTTCTGCGCCCAGGTCAAGCTCCAGGAGGCCCACTCGCGGGGAGAGCTCAGAGCTTTGGGAGCATGGAGCATAGGGCCGGAGCTCATCTTCGGCAGGCTATGGGACCGGCTCAAGCTTCCGGCGATCATAGGGGGTTTATTGGAGGGGCGCAAGTTCGAGTTCGACGTGGAGAAGGCCATCTTCGTCACGGTGCTGCACCGTCTGTTCGAGGCAGGCTCTGACCGACAGGCGGCGCGCTGGATGACAGGGGTGTCCGTGGCTGGGGCGGAGGGGATACAGTTACACCATCTGTACCGTGCGATGCGCTGGCTGGGAGGGGTCAAGGACCGCGTCGAAGATGGCTTGTTCTCGGCTCATCAGGATCTGTTCACCGAGCTTTCGTTGGTATTCTTCGACACCACCAGCATCTACTTCGAGGGCAGGGGTGGAGAGACGCTCGGGCAGCTTGGGTGCTCCAAGGACCGCAGAGGCGACCACAAGCAGGTGGTTGTCGGAGCGCTCCTGACCCAGACAGGGAGGCCGATAAGCTGCGATGTTGCTCCTGGCAACCAGACGGACGTGACAGCCCTCTTGCCGATGGTGGACAGGGCCAGGGCCCGGTTTGGGCTCAAGAGGGTGTGCTGGGTGGCGGACCGGGGGATGTGCAGCAAGGATATCATCGAAGGGCTTGAAGAGCGGCAGATGGAGTATATCTTGGGTGTTCGGATGCGTGCCGTCAAAGAGGTGTGGGAAGAGGTTCTCTCGCGGGCTGGCCGGTATCGCGACTTCGAGGACAACCTCAAGGTGAAGGAAGTCTGGGTCGGTGACAGACGTTACGTGCTGTGCTACAACCCCGAGGAGGCAGCGAAGGACAAGGCAGATAGAGAGGCCATCATTGAAGCTTTGCAGGAGGAGCTAGAGAGGAATCCCAAGGCGCTGGTGAGCAATCGTGGCTACCGCCGGTTTCTCAAGATAGACGGCAAGGCCATCAGCATAAACAAGGACAAGGTGGCAGAAGAGGAGCGTTTTGACGGGAGGTTCGTGCTCAGGACCAACACCACGTTACCAGCCGATGAGGTTGCACTGAGGTACAAGGAGCTTTGGATGGTAGAGGCGTTCTTCCGGGCAGCGAAGAGCCTTTTGGAGACAAGGCCGGTGTACCACAAGTATGATGACACTATCAGGGGCCATATCTTCTCGAGCTTCCTTGCGCTGCTCTTAAGGCACGAGCTCATGAGCTTGCTCGCACTTCGCGGAGAGAAGCCCGAATGGGCCGACATCGTGCGGGACCTTGCCGCGCTGCAGGAAGTCGAGGTAGAGCAGGATGGTCGTCGCTACCGCCTACGCTTGCCCCTTCAGGGGGTTTGTGGCAAGGTGTTCCAGGCCGTGGGGGTCGCCGTGCCCTCGCCCGTCCGGGCGGTGTAGTGTGGTGCCAAGGCCCTTCCGTGTACACGCAAACGCCCACCACACGGGCGCTGCGCGAAGCCAACTGTAGAAGATGAGTTACAGCAGGTGGAGATGAGGAACCAACCCGGCGTTGCCACTCAGTGGAGGCCTGCCAGCGGATGAGAGTTGACGTTCGTCTAGCACATTCCTCAGATTTGGAACCAGTTAAACGACTAGCTGACGACAACAGGGATAGCATAGGTTTTCTCCCAAGAGCAGCCTTTCAGGAATCCATCAAGAGAGGCTGGCTCTTGGTAGCCAAAGTAGACGGTGAGCCTGTCGGATTTGTGCGCTTTCGCCCGAGAGCAACAGATGATGTGTGCACGCTCTATGAGATTTGCGTCTCGCACAGCTGGAGGAGGCGGGGCATTGGGACGCTGCTTCTAGACGCGCTCAAGGCCCATGCCCAGCATCACAATAAGCGATGGATCAGACTGAAGTGCCCAACGGATCTTGAAGCCAACAGGTTTTATCTCCAATACGGGTTCCGAAAGATCGGCTGTTCAGAAGGCAAAGCACGTCCCCTAGTCGAATGGGCAATGAGTCTGGACAAGCCGCAGTTTATCTGTGCTGTTTCGATATGGCCCAGAGATCTCAGAGTGATAGTTCGTTTATGGCAAGAGAGCGGTTACCCTATCAACCCGTTTGAACGCTGCCTGGTCACCCCGCTAACTGCAGATCCTAGTAGTCTGCGCATACTTTATGAGATGAAAGCTAACGGCATCATCAAGGAGTTGTATTTCGACTCAGGAGGGTACCACGTTCAACGAGGGAGGATCAGCTATTCAGAGCTATGCGACCGGCTAGTCCGACTCTACAAGGAATGTCCATGGGCTGACTACTTTGTTCTACCAGACAGTCCCCCATCTAACGGGGCTGAGAGGGCAGAGATGTACCAGAGAGTGAAGGATACGGTGGAGGGATCCCTTCGCGTATTTGACCAACTCCCATCTCAAGTCCAGGATAGGGCATTCCCGGTTGTTCAGGGAGTAACGATTGACCAGGTTCATTACTGCCTGGAAAGGTATGAGAGTGCCGGGTTTACTAGGGTAGGATTTGGCAGTTTCGGCACGAACGGTCGTAGATCCGAGGTGAACGTATTAGACGATCAATCGAGAGACTTGTTTAGGTTCCTCAGGCTGCGGTTCACAGGGCACATTCACGCGTTCGGGATCGGCACCCCACCTGTACTTTGGGCCGCTTCTAAACTAGGAGCGGATTCCCTCGATAGCAGCGCATGGATGAAAGCGGCTGGGTATGGAAACGTGTACTTACCCTATATGAGGGCATACAACATCACATATAGGAGTCTGTCACAGGTGGCGCTTTCCCCGGAGAGGTTTAAAGTTCTGAAATCTATGACCCATCATGAGTGTGCCTTTTGTCACGACCTTAGAACTCTGTCAACGTCTCGAGACGCAAGGATAATGCATAATCTCTTCTGCACGGTGGAAACCTTGACTCCCAAACTGCCGGAGTCCTCTATCCGGCAGGTGCTGCGCAGTCATTCACCTAGGTACGAGAGAATGATTGTCGCGGTTGAGAGGATGTGAGGCCGACAAATGGGGGACTCCTTCCACATTAGACATCAGGTACAGCCGGATTTCCTTTTATCAACCTTGCTGGGGGTCAGTAAGGCCTTGTCGCAGGAGGACCTACTTTCGTTTGTGCAAAGCATGGGGTTTAGACCTAAGCTGCTGGCAGAGCAACTGCGATGGGGAGAGCGTCTGGGCCTTCTTAAACGAAGAGAGAAGACTGCAATAGGCCCTGTTGATTTGACGTCCAGCGGGAAGGCTCTTAGTCTTCTCGCGTCTGTGCGACCATCCCTGGCATACGAATTCCTACACCTACTTCATTTTAGCCTTTGGAACCGGGAGGCACCTGAGTCCAACAGGTTTTCATGGACCTATCGGACCCTCTGTGAAGAGATCTTGCGGTCAGGAGCGTTCAACTACGACCGAAGGAAGATTGCCCAGTTCTTGATAGAACGGGCATACGGGGAGTTCGGACTAGACGAATCGGTCTCTTTGAGTCCAGGGACAGTCCGCGGCGCTATGCAGTGGCTGTCCAAACTAAATCCTCCAGTCTTTGAAGACAACAGAGTCCATCTACGCGTCATCTGCCCCCCAGAGACGTTGATAATGGCTGTACAGCATTATTACAGAGAACATCATCTCCAGGTGGGGGATCCCGTTGAGATTAGCGAGGAGGGACGCGCGAGTATATGCGCAGCATGCCTTCTGGAACCCGCACATTTCGGTTCGATGGCCAGGGAAGCAGCTTTGGCGTATGATGTGCTGGAATGGACTGGTGCTTGGGGAGAATTCCTGAGACTCAGGAGCGAGGTGAACCTGGACTATTTCATCTGATGATGCATGTGGGCAAATGGTTCGAAATCCACAACCTGATCAAGGCACGGTGCTCTAGCTCCTGGTTAACACCCTCACAGCAGAAAGCTTTACGCACGATACGCGAACTGACCTCCACCTTCGGAAGGTGCAACCTACATGGCAACGTGGGAGTCGGGAAGACTTTCGTCGCGTGGGTCCTCAGCAAGGAACACGGTCTAATATACTTTCCCACTCCCAACCTGCTCCTCGACGTAGTTGGTACCCATGGTAAGTTTGCCATTATTGACAACTACTCAGAACGAACGCTCTCTTATCGGAAGCTCGCCCCCGAAATATCAATCCGCGGGTTCCTAGGGTTCATCCTCATTTCCCGGGAGCCTATTGCGGACCATATCCACAAGGTCGAACTGACATTGACGGAGGCCGACTATGTGTGGGTGAATCGGACGCTCTATGAAAACCTCGGGATTACTGTACCGTTGAGGACAGAGACGTATGTAGGGGGTCTTTGGCGGAACATCTTCTGCAGCGGGAGAGTGAGTGTAAGTGGCATTGAGAGATCTCCTTAGTAAACAACAGATCATCGATACCATCTCCGCAGACATGCTTCTCACCCAACCGGCGGCTTGCTCTGACGCCTATAGACGACATCTTGCCAGCCACGTGTGCGTTGGCCACCTCGGCAACAAGTGGGACAGAATTGTGCGAACCCTAGAAAAGAGGAACCGCGTACTTGGTCTAGTTTACGGGCCTTATGGTTACGGCAAGACCGCTACTGCCATACATCTGTGGGGATTCTGCGAAGACAAGAATGTAGCAGCGGTGCCCCCTTTCAAGTGCATGTCACTGAAGGATATTTCGGATGCAACACATGGATGGCTACGTGAGAAACTTCGTGGTCTTTCTTCATTGAAGCAGGAGCTTGAGGATGCCTACTCACGAGTTCAAAGGACGTCCATCGACGATCTGGTCCAGCAGTATAGCAAACGGAACGAGGTTCCTGTTGATTATGCCCGAAGAATCATAAATGATATGATTGACCGGGGCGAGTACACTGCGGATGTTACAGTGCAAGGTTTAGTCTCGTTTCTAGATACTGCAACCGACATATCTATTAGAGCGGGTTTTAGTGGTCTTTTGATCATTGCAGACGAGTTTAAGCTTTTTACTGAATCAAGCAGTGACCGAGACCATAACATTAGTCGGTTCAAGGACCTCATCTGGAGACTAAGAGTTGAGCAAAGACCTATCGGGCTTATTGTGTGTGCACCTGAAGATACTGTTGGAGAGCTGAATATCCGGGCTGGTGATATTGTCCATCGTTTAGGGGACGACGGTATCAAGGAGGATCTTCAGAGTGTTTATGACCAGGATTTTCCTAAGCTACTGTGGAACAGTCTGGCGGCGTCTCTTGCCTTCACGCCAGACGAGAGGAACGCCATTACGGATAGCACGTTGGAGTCACTCGGGCAGTTTTGCGCTGACAAGAGATTATCCAATGGTCCCAGATCTGTAGTCGCGGCGTTCCGGCGAGCCGCGGCCCGCTATTTGGAGACCCACAAGGCCTACGACGTCTTCGACTTCATTGAGGATTACCAAGCTGGACTCATCGCCTTTGACAACAAGGATGACCTAACTAGACAAGGCTTGAGCCGGATACTAGCTGTAAAGGATGTAATCAAGGACGAGGGAGACAGGCAGGCCGCCAAGTTGCTTGCAGCATTCCCAGAGGGCTGTGATGAGGTAACAGCCAAGAGGTACGGCCTACAAGACCGAATAGACCGGATTACAAGGGAGCTTCTCGGTGACCTTGTGATTATCAAATCCGCGGGAAGGCCAACGTTGACCGTGTACAGGGTGGGTGGTGAGACCGACGTAATAAACGAATCTCTACGGCGATTCAGGGGCTTGTTCAATCCGGCGGACAAAAGCGTGCATAAGGCAGCTCTCAGAGGTTTCTGCAACTACATCCTTCCTAAGATACTTAGCCCAAAACGAGGGACTTCGCTTGTGGGGTGGTCGGGACTCAGGACGATTGAGCGTGAAGTGGAACTCCAGCCATTTGTTGACCTGAGACTGACGGGCGCTCCTGCAGACGAGTTTCCCGACCGCGTCCTGAATCTCAGGGTAACCTACGACCTGACTTCCGCAAAGCCGGAAGAGACCGTGCCCAGCCATGAACTAGGACTGATCATTCATCTCAACTGGCGCGAGAACCAAAAACCCTCGTTCACCACTAACGGGAACTGGCTAATAATGAGCATCCCTATTGGAGACGCCATTGACCCCATAGATATACCTAGGGACATCTCAAGACTCAGCAACATCTTCATGCCGAAAGATGTGAGCGTCCTACTACTCCTAGCTATTTCGGACTATCTACCTCGCAGCATGACAGGTGCGTGGACTGAGACCGAGAAAAACCAGGCGCGAAACATGATCGAGATCACATTTGCAGAGCGAGTGGTTCGCGAGATGTTCGATGAGACTCTCGTGGCTTCAGACCCAATGTTGAGTTCTACACCCATAGGCACGGCATTCCTCGAACACACACTAGCGCAACACTGCAAGCGGATGTTTCCGAAGTATAGACCTTTGGCTAGGATTCCTCAGTGGAAGCAGCTTATCGACCAGCGGTACATGGCCGTCCTGCGGGAGCCTGGTTTGACCTTGGCTCAGAAACGTGGGCATGCCCCCATTTCCGGCTCGAAGGATCGTATCGCCGCGTTGTTTGGCTACTCAGGCCAGTCCACAACCGCATTCGATACTGCCCTGTCCAGTGGTCTTCAAGACCTAGTTGAGGTCGTGTCCAGGGACCGCTCCAACTTCTCAGTGAATCTTGTGACCCATCCCCTTGAGGACCTCATTATTGAGCTAATCGATGCTTCCAACATGACGGTCAACCTCTCAGGGAAAACAGAACACGCGCAGTATTACGACAAGTTGTGGGCGAAGGCTTGCGAGGTTGGCTTCACCTCCGAGGAGTTCGCGTATGGGATAAAGATGTTGGAGGCTCGCGATTATGTGGCTATCAGTGAGGAAGTCGGTCGGAAAGTCGTGTATCGGATATCCACCAGTCTTAGTGCAGACGAAATGCTGGTCCGACTCCGTAAAATGACAGCCGAAGCACAGAAGGCCCTTGAGCTCGCCGACAGCAGGGACGAGCAGGATGAAGACTTCCTTGAGCGCAGTAAGAGACTTGAGAAGGACATAGAAGCTGCTCAGTTCTTGCAAGACGACGAACAACTTGATCTTCTCAACAGCCGGCTAAACGAGTTGGTAAGGCTGGGCCAAATGATTGTTGCTAAAGGCATAGCCCAGACTGTTCAAGAGATCGACCGTCTCAGGGCTGTTGCTGCATCCCATAGGAATGAGGAGATTCCCAGTGCGCTAGACCCAACCCGGGGGGTAATTGCACCGACTGAGTTTTCTTCGTTATTGGAAGAGCTTCAGGTCTCACTAACTAACAGTTGGAACCGCATATGTGATCAGTTGGGCAGCCTAGTTGAAAGCTCGACTAGGGTGATAGGTGAATATGATCGGTGGAAGCAGACTCGCAACTTGAGTCCCGTTGAGGAACTCAGGAAGCTATCCAGCTACCGAAAGTCCCTGCGGTCAGACCTAGAGAGACTTCGGCAAGACATGAGCAAGCTTAAGGAACATGCGGCGCGAATGGAAAAATGGCTCGACTTGTCGAGGCTGGTGTCCCAGCTTCGAAGAAGACTTGTCGAACAGGAAGATATCAATCCGGTTGCAGCCAACCTGAAACGGCGTCTCGACGATCAGATCTCATACAGAGTCAAGGGTCGTTTGGCAGAAGCCCGCCTCGAGGCCCTCAATGACCATGCTGTATTCCTGAACCTGGTAAGAGAACTGCAGCGACAATGGGATGAGTCTGTCACCCAGCAAAGAGACGCATTCCTGACGTTACAGCAGAAGTATCTCAGCTGGATGAAAGACGCAGGCCTTCCAAGGATCGAATTGGATGAGGTCTTCGATGAATCATCGCCCGAGCAGTCCTATTCGAGGCTTCGGAAGAAAGTGCTAGCTGAGCTTCGCAAGGTCTGCCAGTGGGTGAACGGAATATTGGGCAACCTCGAAGTGGAGTTGCTTAAAGCGACGCAGATATACGAGCTGCCCAGAGAACAAGAACTCGAAGCTCAGCAGCTTTCCAGGCAGTTCGTAACCCTAAGAGAAGCCTGTCTTCACGTGGAGAGGCAGCTAACTGAACATACAGTCAGTCAAGAGGATGAACTGAAATCCTGGTTGCAGGCTTTGGCCAGCTTGGTGCAAGCCGACGGCGAAATAGTGAAGCTGAGGGACAGAATCGAACGCACTGTTGCGGAGGTACGCAAGAGTTCGCTGACTCCGCCTGAGCAGCGGCTGATGGAGAGGCTTAAGGAAGAAGGCGACCTGACCACGATCATCGTGGAGCTGCTATCAGGTGACCACGAGAGTCTCGGCTCAATGGAAGCTATCATTGAGGCATTGACCGGCCTGTACCGAAAGGGAAGACTGAACATAGCCTATCGGTGCTTGTTAAGATGATCCGCAGAGAACATGTGCCTTCAATTATCGACCAATACCCAGTTTGCGTTCGCTTTGACCCGTTGCTCTATATGAGGCTGTACGGGGATTGTGAGGTGCTTTCCTCACCCGAGGAATTTCGGGAGCATTTGGACGACCCATCGTACTTCTGTGGTCCGACCCTGGTGATGTGCGATAACCTCGGGGAAGCTGGTAGCATCTATCCGCTTCAGACCTTGGATGTCGTTCTGTCTACGCGTTCTGACGAAGTCATAGAGGGTAAACTGCTAACTTACTACCGACAGTTCTCCTGTGATCCCCGTCTTCTCCAGCAGAGCAGGATAGCATCATCAATATGCCATGATGCTAAAAGGGAACTGCCGGATGTCCTAGTCCTTGCGATCATAGATGGCCTTTCATACAGCGATCAGCTATTTGAGGATAGTAGCCCCTGCATTGTTGACGGCCTTACAACAACTTCTTACGGCATGCGCCGAATTGTCAAATCCACGGGGCGTCCGCTCGCTGTAGAGCTTCACATGTTGGGGTATACTCAAAGACTCGGCTTTAGTTACTGGTCCCCTGAGAACGAAAGGCTAACGGGCGAGCTATTTGAGGGGTTCTCTGATGAGCAGTTCAGGAGGTTGAAGGATTCGAGAGACGTGTTCTCAGCGCTCGATTCCCTCTCCCATCGGACATTCGTGCAGATCGTGCGAGAAGGGCTTGATGGTTACGCTCACAGACATCGTGATCGACCACTGTCGCGTGAAGCAGTTGTCGTCGACCTTCGGAACTACCTGTCCGAGTTGGTTGCAACGATGAGAAATACGGGTCTCACGGCTAACATCTACCTAACATCTGATCATGGGATTCTATGGGCAGACGATCTCACCAATGCTGTTTGTCTGGCGGGGAATCAAATAGGTACCGTGCGTTACTACGATCTCCGACACGATGACATCCCGCAAGAAGCCTACCGCGTTGGTGTACTCGTTGAAAACCACTCTTTCTTAGCCCTTCCCAAGACTCACTGTAGACGCAAGCTTTCCGCCCTAGAATGGGGGACTCACGGCGGTATATCGTTTGATGAATGCGTAACGCCCTTCATAGTGAGGAGAATTCGGTAGGTGGTGAATTCAAAGCGTGAGTGGCAGACAATTCCTGAACATAGGGAAGGACTCTGAGACTGGCAAGAAGCTGTATATAGAGGCCGATAGGTCTAGAGCTATATTCATATGCGGCAAGCGTGGCTCGGGCAAGTCGTACACCTTGGGCGTGCTGATCGAGGAGTTGTTCGAGAATGCCAAAGGAGAAGCCCTCATTGTTGTGTGCGATCCCATGGGAATCTATCACACCATGGTTCTACCAAATGAGCGACAAATACAGGAGTTGTACTCATGGGGCCTAGCCAAGCGTGGTTTCCCTGTCCGCCTTTTGATACCAAGGGATCCAGTGGCTCAGTTTGGAAGTACTGAGATAGTAGAACGGATAAAGGCCCGAGGAGTGGAACTAAAGCGCCTTAGAATAAACGCTGGCAGCTTGACCCCGGACGAATGGTGTTACCTTCTCGGATTGAACCTTAACGACCTGATGGGGATAGCCCTGTACCGGGCGGTCGATGACTTGCAGGAACAGAGTAGGTTCTTCCCATTTGGCGAGCTTGAGAGAACCATATTGAAGGATCGTAAGAGCAACGACCGTACCAAGCAGGCTTTGGCAAATAGGCTTTCAGGGGTCAAGCGGTGGGACGTGTTTCAGGAGGCTGGAGAAGAAGAGCCAATCCAGAACATGTTCACGACAGACGCTATTAACATAATAGACTTGGCGGATCTCACTCCGGGACCCTACAGCATACGGAATCTTATCATGAGCGTAATCGGTCAGCAGTTGTTTGCAATGCGTATCAAGGAACGTAGGAAAGAGGAATTCGGTATGCATGCCCACCTTCCCAAGGTATGGCTGGCTATAGATGAAGCGCACGAATTTGTGCCTGTGTCTGGGTCCCTCAGTAAGGACTTACTTGTCCGCTGGGTCAAAGAGGGTAGACAACCTGGCCTGAGTTTGATTGCTGCAACACAGCAGCCCGCAGCCGTAGATTCCGAAGTCCTTTCGCAGTGCGACGTAATCATCAGTCACAAGATAACCTCTATCGAGGATATAAACGCACTCAACAGGCTTAGTGCTACTTACATGAGTGGCGAGCTGAGGACCCTAATTAGGAATCTGGGAAGACGCGGTGAGGCTATCCTAGTTGATGATGAGACAGAAGAAGTAAATCATCTGATGGTCCGCCCGCGATTGAGCGCTCATGGTGGAGGAGAGACAGGAGAAGACGAGATTAGAAAGTCCCTGTTCGAAGGATGGTCCTAGTCTCTTGGATAGCGTGGGCAAGGCATTGGGTATCGACATTGAGAGAGAAATCCAGGAATTGCTCGACTATAGACTGGGTATGCGTCAGGTTACCTACTTGGGCTATCCCTATCTCATCGCCGAAGGGGGTTTTTTTCTCTTCCCCATCCCACGTCACGAGCATGACGCTAGTCTATATGAGCCTCTCAGAATCGAGAGAGAACATCTTGCGGCCCTTGGCCCCCTATACAGGGAATTTGTCCCTCGGCTGAAGGTGTTAAGCGAGAAGGGGGAACTTGCAGCTTGGGAGCTAATAAGATCTGGTAGCAAGGAGGAAAGGCTCCAGACACGGTGGTCTCTAGCGTTCACGGGTTTGGATACGCTGATCAAGTTGGCGGCGTCGTTTCGGAGTGACCGTTCGGAGACCGACGAACTGATCACCGAAGGGTTAATAGATCTGTACCGAGCAACCACCCGTTTCGCGCCTGGGAGCGGACGTTTCAGAACCTCCAGTTACTTAGCGATCTGGAATTGCATGATCCGCCACATGGCCGCGCGACCAGTAATTCGTTTGCCATTATGGTTTGTAGAGTTAAGAGAACAGCTCCAGCAACAAGTAGAGTGTTTATGGCATGCCAGCGAGCGTCCCCCTCGTTTGGAAGACCTCGCGAGGAGCCTACCGGGGAACACAACTGCGGATGCTTTACTCCACGCCATTGTAGCTGCAGAGGTGGGGTACGCTTATGACGTCTCTCCGAGTTTGGGTCCAGACTACCTTGAGTGGCTATATTGTGGTCTCTGGTCTGAAGTAGGAACGACTGAATACCCGTTAAATAGCATTCCAGACAACTCGACTCCAAACCCCGAGGCTGAAGTTGAGCAGCGGCTGACGGAGTTCGAGTTTGCACAAGATCTTTGGCATAGATTGAGTCCTTTGGAAAGAGACGTGCTGTTGCTCTGGCTGAAAGGGTGCCCCTATGAGGCCATTAGCAAAAGACTGCGAGTTCCGGTAAAAAGCGTTGATAACGCCTTACAGCGCGTGAGACGTAAGGCTACGCGGTGCCTCGAGGCTATGAGAGGAAAGACTGCGGGGGTATAGGAATGGGTGACGGCTTCCCTGAGAGGGATGTCGGGCGCGAAATCGAAGAGATTCTCACTGGACAGGAAATGACCAGGCGGTCATCTCCACTTGGCATGGTTCTTCGCCTTCCCCAGGGGCGGTACAGAATCCCGCTGCCGGGATACGAATACCAGGACAGCCTGTACACGTTCCCCACGAACTGGGACCTACGTGCGTTTATGGACGGCGACCCAATTCAACAAGCCTACGTAGCATTTGTCAGTAGGCTTGAGATCTTGTGCTTCGAGGCCGAGAAGACCGCCGCTTCTCTAATTCATCAAGACGGCAATATTCAGGCGAAGTGGGCGCTAGTTGCTGTAGGCCTGCGACCTCTTCTTAGATGGGCTCAAACCGTGCATTCCAGCTTTCCGTGCAACAGGTTGGAGATAATGGATTTAGTACACGAGGGTGCCATAGGACTCTTGGAAGCAACAGACAGGTTTGACCCGTCTCTCGGCATTTTCCTGGATTATGGAGCCTTCTGGGCACGTCAACGGATGCAACGGGCGGTTGAGAAAAGCGGGTATGTTATAAGAGTCCCAAGCCACGTTCATACACACATTCACAGGGCATTGGCACTAGTTGAAGAGGTGTGGAGAGATGAAGGTCATCTTCTGTCGCCTGGTGAGGTAGCGGAACGGTTGGAAATCAAAGAAGACAGATTGCTTGCCGGGCTAGAAGCTACGGTCGGATTAGACCTAGATGGCGGACTGCGCCGTCCTATGGGGACAAGTACTTGGGAGGGGCTAGTATGCTCAGAATACTGGTCAAAGAGCAGCGGTGATGAGGTACTATCAGATATTGAACAACCATCCTGGGAAGCATCTCCAAGCGCCTCCATTACCCGCACGATGCTCAAAGAGGATGTCCGACGGATCCTAACGACTCTGACGCAGCGGCAGAGGCAAGTTCTTGAGTTGCGGTATGGCTTTGATCGTGACGGGGAAGGTCGAACACTAGACGAAGTGGGTCAAATCCTGGGAGTAACCCGGGAACGAATAAGGCAGATTGAGGATAAGGCGCTAAGGCGCCTACGTCACCCATCGCGCTCAAGGCTCCTGAGTGACTATCTGCTCGAAGTCGGTTCGGATTAGCGCCGTTAACACCCCTTAGAACAGGGCCTCTTTCGAGGGGGCCATTACCTGGCCGCGCTAAACCCAACGGATTGTTCGGAGCCCCACCCCTTCGTACCGGGGGAGGGAAAGGCCGTGCTTGCCGCACTCTGAATGATAGACGTGGTAGCTGCCGAGCACTGCGACGCCGCTTCTGGGCTCTCATGGTAACCATTCGGTCTTCGTGGCCCTCACTTGTGACCAAGTGTTGCTGTCTGTCGCCAATCACGAAATTCCCCCGGGGGTGCGTCAAACAATTCCCCCACCCCACGGTCGTGAAATTCCCACGTTGGGTGGCGCGAATATTTAGTTCAAGATCCGGTCGTCACCTCCTCCTTGTCAACTGGAAATGAAGATGAGCTTGCGTCGGCGCCGGCCCGCCCTCGGTCGGGGCGCCGGAGCGGGCGGTAGCTCTTTCCCTCCATCAGGATATAGTGAGAGCTGTTGATAAGGCGGTCAAGGGCCCCCTCCGCCAGGACTGGATTGGGGAAGAGCGCATACCAGTCCTTCGGGGCTCGGTTCGATACCACCATGAGCGAGCCGCTGCGGTAGCGTTCGCAGACGAGCTCGTAGAAGTCCTCGGCCTGGAGCGGGGTGAAATCGCGCAGCCCAAAGTCGTCGATGATGAGGAGGTCGGGCCCGAGGTAGGTGCGCATGCGTCTCTCGAAAGTGCCGTCGGCGTGGCCTCCGCCGAGATCGGCAAGTAGCTTCGAGGCCTTCCGATAGACGACGCTATAGCCCCTCTGACAGGCAATGTGCCCAAGTGCCTGTGATATGTGCGACTTGCCGACTCCAACTGGCCCGCAGATGATGACCGATTCTTTGCGTTCGAGGTACCCACATGTGGCAAGGTCCCGGATGGTCGTGGCCGGGATCTTCGGGTTGTAGCCGAAGTCAAACTCAGAAAGCGTCTTGACCTCTTCAAATCGCGCACGGGCCACCCGCTGAGCGAGCGCCTGGTTCGCCCGGCGGTTAATCTCATCTTCGAGCAATAGGTCGAGGAATTCAAGGTATCCGAGTTTCTCCTTTTGGGCTTGTTCTAAGCGTAAGTCCAGCGTATCGAGCATGCGTCCGAGCATTAACCGTTTGAGTTTCTTTTCGAGCTCATGAGTCTGCATTCAATTCACTCCTCCCGTACATCGGCCTCTATGCCAAAAGCATCAATCCCATGCAAGAGCGCTCCTGTGCTGCAACAAGTCTGTTCAGGGGCGGGCTGTTCGTCAAGTCCACGGGACAGGATGCCCTTTACGGTCCTATAGCGGGCATCGCCGAAGCTAAGAGCCCTTGAGCAGGCTCGGTCGAGCCTCTCGGCGCCGTACGTGTCACAAAGCCGAATCACACCTTGAGCCTGGCGCAGGTGAGTCAGGGTTTCCTCCCGGAGAAGCTCGAGTACCAGCTTAAACACCGATTCTCCCATCTGCTTTGCTTGGCGGATGCACCACTGCGGGGTCCTTTGGAAAAACGCGATCTTGTCGGCCGGAAGATCCGCCGGGTCAGTCTGCCTCCGTTCACCGGGCATGCGTATGTGGGTCTTTACGAGTTCATCCCCCAGGTAGAACTGGACTTTCTTATCGCTGACCCTCACCTGTAGTTCCTGGCCGATATACCGCCAGGGCACCGAGTAGAGCACGCGTTTTACCGCGCAGTGGGAGTCCGGCCCCACCTTGGCAGTCTGCCACACGGCAAGCTCCCAGGGCTCAGGTAGCGGCTTTAATGCGGCTTTTTCGATGAGGTTATAGGCCTCAAGAGGCCTCTGCCCGGTTGTGCCGTGGATCCTCATGCCAGCGACTTCGGTGCACCACCTCAAGGCTTCCCGCTCGATCTCAGCAAACGAGGAAAACACCCGCCCCCTAAAGAAGCTATCCCGTACATACGGAACGACTCGTTCGACCCGGGGCTTGTCCTTGGGCTTTCCCTTACGGCAGGGGTCTATCAGCACGCCATAGTGGGCGGCAAGCTCTTCATATGCCCGGTTGAGCTGTGGCTCGTAGATATCGGGTTTGAGCACCCCATCGGTCAGATTATCGAGGACGAGGCGCCGAGGAACCCCTTGGAAGAACTCAAGACCTCCGACGTTACACTCAAGCCAGGAGCGCTTGTCCATACGCATGACAGGCCGGATGAACATGTGCCTGCTAAACGAAAGCACCATGATGAAGACCCAGAGCCTGTGACAGGTCCCGGTGCGAGGATCGCCCCATCTGCCCAGGTATCCGAAATCAAGCTGGACTTCCTCCCCCGGCGGCACTTCCGGACGATAAACCGTGACCTCGTTCGGTGTGACAAGTGCGTCCGGCATCATGGCCCGGACATACCTGCGGAAGGAGCTCACGCTCACGTCCACACCCGTTGCTTCACGTAGCCGCTGCCATACCGTGCTCATGCAATTGGTCGCAAGCCCCTCGGCGATGTAGTCTCGGTACCTATCGAGCTCGCCAAAGCAACTCGAACGCGCTGCCTGATCGACGATCTCGGGGAAGCGCTCTTTTACGAAAGCCTTCCACTCCTCAGGCGTGTTTTGCCCGTCTTGCCTAAACCCCGCCTCAACCGCAGCCCGGATATACTTGCGTACAGTCTTCCTGTCCACACCCAGGCTCTGTGCGATGCAACGAAAACCCCTTCCGGCTTGCCAGTGACGATAGATTTCGATGATGTCGCGCATAGCGAAGCTCCTTCTTCCCATTCTAGCACCTCCTGGCACTAGAATGGCAGATCTGGAAACTGCGCGCCACCACAGGTGGGTGAATTTCTTGATTGCCCCCCGGGTGAATTACGTGATTGCGGGGTGGGGGAATTACGTGATTGTCGGGTGGGTGAATTTCTTGACGTTTTCACGCCTTACGTGGGGGAATTACTTGACCGTCGACATCTGTCATAGGTGGGCTGCCAAGATGCTGAGCTGAATCAGGAGACTGAAGACCCGTGGCATAGGCGATTATCTGCTCTAATAGCCGATGCTTCTTCGCCCACAACTCCTGCATGTACCTGAATGCTACTGCCTGCGCGGGCCGGGTGTAACAGGAACCCTTCACCGGGACCCGGCGTACCAGGTCGGGCTCATTGGCGAGTAACCTATGGCACCTTTCGATGAGAATCTCTGTCATGGCGTACACGTGGCAGAGCCCCTTATCTTGTACGCCTAATGCCGTGAGTTCCTTGTCCAGCCTTTCCCTGAACCATAGGTAGTGTTCCACCTCTAGGGGGCAGGGGTCTCCGTAGTCGATGGACTCGAGTACGCTCTGCCCGCCCTCTACTTGTAAGAGCTCACAGAGCTGGCGGAAGTGGCATCTATCCTTCTTACAGCGGAGGAAGCCCCCAGTCCTCAAGCCATGCTTGGTGGAATTCAGCGAGGCTATTTTCTTGCCCCTTTCTGTTATTGGCCCTGACCTATCGGGGGGCGGCAGGTTGCGCTTTACTGCCTCTATGCCGGCTCTTGTCTTAGGTCCCTTTCTAACCATACGATGTCCCCCTCTTTATGTACTGGTTTGTTTGGTACAGGAAACCGGGTTCTGCTTTTTCCCGGGGAGGGTAATGCGTTGTTGCGTTGTGTATATCTACGCTCGGTTCTGATGATCCTGTCGGATTATGTCTTCGCAAGAGGGTGCCAATGCCGTCTCGGAATACCATCTCCTTCAGGTCGCCCAGCTGACGTGCGATGTGGCTCTCGCTGCACCGCTTTGCACCGTCGCGTACACCCCCAGAGATGATGGGGGCGTTCTCGACGGCGCTCCTCGAAAGAATGGGGTCCGGGGTTACGCCAGTGACATGTGAGGCCGTTATGGGGGACGTGCTAGACGGCTTCGTCGATAGAAGACCAGCTCAAATAATGGATGTTGGGTTAGGTGCCCACAATCCGCATGGATGGGTATCGGGGCCATCAATCGCCGGTGTGACACGCGTACCAGGAACGAAAAAACTAGCTGTTGGTGCTCACGAACGTTCTGGGTTTGCATTATCCCACGCCTTCTCACGGGTCCAACAACACTCGGTGCGCCTCAGCTGGGGCTTTCGCCTACAGTCCTCGAAATTGGGCCCTTCCTCCTATATTATACTCGACATATTCGACCAGCTAACGATTCCGCGCGGATAAGTGCCTCAAACGGGTGGCCTCGAGAATGCAACGGAGGCACAGCCTAGGAGCGCAAGCGTAGAGACTCCACTTAACCAGAGCACCGGTACATAGTGAAAGACTAGGGTGCTCGTGATGGGCCTCCGACAGGCACCCTCCACCGCCGCGTCAAGCTGACCGAGCAAATGGAGGGTGCCGACCGTCCGAAAGCCCTATATGCCTTAACACGTGCTGGACATGCGCTGTAGTCATCCCACCCATGGTGGAGTCCCCTAAGCCGCGGAAGTTGCACGCTGTGCCAGCCAAGCTGTTGAGTGCCTCGTGGAGCGTCGCCGGGGACCGCCGGTCCCATCCCACGATCTGATTTCTGTAAACTGCTCCCGGCAATGCTACGTTGACCCTTTTTCAGGATGAAGCACCCTGTGTCCCTCAGTTTCACACAGGTTTTAGTCCTTCTATGTCGGAAGGACTTGTTGGACGCGCAACCTGGCTACTTGTCCCAATGTGGACCCTATCGGTCCACCCCCTTCCCATGGCGAGAGTCCGGCCACCCGGGATGTAGCTCACTTGGAGTGAACCACTCATTCCCAATCCTACCGCTCTTCCTCGCCCATGAGATGATAGCCTCTAGATCAGATTGAAAGTAGTACCCCGGCCCCATGTTTGGCTCGATTACCCCCTCACGTTTGGCTTCCTCGAAAAACGGTCGGGCCGCTTCGTAATTGGGTATATGAAGTCTCTTGATCATCTCAAGGACACTCTCCAGAGGAAGCTCACCCTCGCTGGCAAGGAAAAGAAGCTCCATCAGGCCATCCGGCCACCTGAGGAAGTGATCAAGCCCCATATCATACACATGCCCGCCGTCCTTGGCAAACTCAACAGCCGAGTTAAACCGACATTCTCTCGTCTTGTGGACAAGCTGGAGGTCGCGGCCCGTCGGTCGACCCTCCGCATTGTAGTATGAAACCCACTGAACCCATCCCTGCTTCGGATCTTCTATTAGCCCACCGCACTTATCACAGTACCACATGGCAGAACCTCCCTCTATCTCATCGCTGTCATCACTACGCGCGTTGAACCCGTCAATGACAAACCCGTCGCGCACAGTCCAAAGGCGCAAAATTGCTCTCCTCGGGCGTAGCAGGTCTCCGCTAGCCCATACGCGTGTCGTAAACCTTGTCGTAAGGGCGTTTTCTGACCGAAGATCCTGCATATGGCCGGGTATTCTTGGGAAGACCCCTGGAGGGGGTCTGCTGGGGCGGGATGTACCGAGCCCAGGACATCTCTCGGTGCCGTACACCCCGTCCCTTGTGAATTCTGTCATAATCCCACATCTAGCTGGGACTAAGCTCCGCAATCGGTCTTACGACAGTTCCTACGACAACGGTCAGAGGCTTTCTTGGTATGCCTCCGGGGTCAGGCTATATTCCTTTGTACGCGTATCCAATTGAACGTCGCCAACTCTGATGAGGTTCTCGAGTGCCTGCTTGAAAAACCATGTGCCGATGCCGCGGGCGTTCGTGAACCTCCTGAGATCCCTCTCCTTGAGCGGGCCGCGACGCTGAAGCTGTCGAAATATGCTTTGCTCCATCTTTGCGGCAAGGGTCTCCGCACTTACGGGATCATGGAGCCGTCGTGCGTTGTACTCGTAATCCAGGATCGCGATCACCTGCTCAACGGTCTGCGGTGTGATCGTGAACTCGAGTTTGCTCAGAGCGAGCAGTGTCATCAGCCGAAATCCATAGGTATCCAACCTGACCGCGAGCAGTCCGCCTGGCCTTTTCTCATACCATGACGCCCAGAGCTCCTGAGCTTTAGGCTCAAACGCAATTCGCAGCTTACCGCCCCTGGCCTTCGCTTCCTCCTCAATAGAGCGCACGAGTCCACGCAGATCGGCTCTTAGCGACTCAAGGACGCTCCGATTCACAGGCCCTGGGACCGCGATCCTCTTGTCAGAGTTGCCTGCCACGATGAACAAGCGGTTGATGAAGCCCATCTTAAGGAACTGTTGCGTCCACATACTCTCGTATGTCTCCACGGTGCAAGCCGCCACCAGCGAAACGTGGGCGTCACGGCATCTAAGCTTATAGTGTTTGGTGACATTGTCGAACTCGTTCGTTTCGAAAAGCGTGCAAAGCGCGGGCAGAAGTATTGAACCATCCTGCCTCGCTTTGCTGACGAACATCGCGAGCTCATCTATGACCAAAACCCTCGGCCTCACCGTCTGAGTCTTTGGGTCTCGCGTGAGCTCCTCGCCTATCGCCTCAAACGAGCCTAGGCCATATAGCGAGAGATCCCAGTCCCCGAAGGTCTCGCGGAAGAATCCATCTACGAGTCTGATAGCAGTCGATTTCTTCTGTCCCGTGGGGGCCAGACACACGACATATAGCCTGGGTTGCTGGCTAACACTCAGACCGCACTGCACCCACGGCGACACCTTCGCGCCGAGGTATGCCAGGAATACCATATACAGGAATTCCCGGGGAACCTCGGTCACCCGATCATAAGCGTCCGAGAACCTTCCAGCTATGCCAACGTACGCTTCGTCGGGAAAGACAAGACTGCCACATCGTGGGGCCGCAAATGCCCTCTTCCTTGCCTCCGCCTTTTCGATGCTTCCGACCACTCGCCTAAGCTCGTCCGTGGACAGGGGCGGCCTATTCTTGAGGTTCCACCCTTGCAGGAGCTTGAAAACCTCGTCCGCTGGCAGCCCCTTGGCCAGGTAGTGTCCCGCCAGCCTCGCCGCAGTATCGTTCCTCTGGCCTTCAGGCACGCCGTCGAGCGCCTCCAGCACCCACCCAGGCTCCTGGCTTAGCAGGCGAGTACTTTTCCTGTGCGTGTCCGCGATGGTGCGCTTGTCCTCTTCGGTCATGAGGGCCAACAGCCACGGAGGGGCGGGAGCAGGCTGACCGAAGGTCCATGGGTCCAGTCCCTGCAACCACTCGTACCTCCTCCCGTTCTGGTGCACTGAGGGTGGGACCACCGTCTGTTGACCGTCGCCTAGGAACTCAAGTTCGTTACCAGGAGCAGCGAGCGTGAACTTGTACCTCGAATACCTCATACCGATTGGCACCCGGTACAGATACCTGCGGCCCTTCCCCGTGGTAAAACTCCAAGTTGGTGGCAGAAGCCCTCCCGAGACTTCCTGGAGCTTTCGCTCACCCTCCGGGCCCGCCACATCTACCCCGACGAGCCCCGAGGCTGCTCCGAGCACTAGGCCGATGTTCGCATCCGGGAACTCCCTCTTCCAGCGCTGCAGGTCCAAGTCCGAGGGCGCGCGCCGCGCCTGCCAATCACGGATCAGCGGCGTCTTCCCCGGTGATGAGCAGCGAGCTCCTGAGTGCTTCCTCGTGCAGCCAGGACCGCAGACCGGGATAATCGGCAGCCCCAGTTTTTGGTAAGACTGAGCATAGGCCCAGATGTCGCTCATTGTCCCGCCGTCTTTTCTTGGTTCTTCACTCAACGCCACAGTTTATCCTCCTCCGTTTTCTCTGCTCCCCAAGATCCTGCTGTTTGCATGCCGCTGCTGGTCTTGTCTGAGCATGGTTAACAAGACGCCGCTCTGCTACAGGCGTGCCTCTCATAGGCACTTCATAACTGGCAACACCATGCCATACACCTCGCGATCAGGGCGCATCTATACCGCCTCTGGCCCTTGTGTAAAGCCACTCGGCCAGGGCGGTCTTATGTATGCGTATTGAACGACCGACCCGGATTGCCGGGAAGCCACGCCAGTGGCAGAGCTCGTAGGCCGCGCTTCTCCCGATCCTCAGGTAGGCGGCGAGCTCTGCAACGGTCATGAACTCGACATTTTCTTGGTCTGCACTCATCCGATTCGATTTCGCAATGTCCGACATCGCTGATGCCTCCCCTGTCTGACACGCGTCAACAGACACCATGTATAGCAATAATCATTGCGCTATCGCTACCTTAATTATACGCACGTTCAGATGGTCGTGCAAGCCCGCAATCGCCATTGCCTAATCCGCTCCAATGTAGTATACTTGAACTGGTAAGACTACCACAAAGGAGGTGGACGGCTGTGGTATTGGGTCAGTTTATCCGCATGAAGAGGGCGGAGAAGGGCATGACTGAGGTCGAGCTGGCCAAGAAAACAGGCCTTTCCCAGTCGTACCTGTCTCAACTCGAGGGAGGGAGCAGGAAGGCTCCGTCCCACGAGATCCTCCGCAAGCTCGCTGAAGCTCTGGAGGTCAGCGTAGCCGAGCTTGAGACGCTGGTGGAGCAAAGCAGATCGCCGGACAGGCTGAATAGACTGCGGTACCTTGTTTCAACCGGGATTCGAAACCTCGAGAGACTGAACAACCTTGTCGCCGAATGTGAACGCTTAGCTTCGTGTATGGCCGAACACGCCTTCCAGTCTTCTTTGAGCTCGCAGGCTACCCAAGACCTGATTGCAGGTACCGACTCTCCTCGTGAAAGACAAGCCGAGATGGTCAATAGACTTCACAGATACGAGCGTGCGGCAAGCCTGAATAAGGAGGTGAAGATGCTCCATACAAGAGTCTCCAGGATGCATGAGGAGATCCTCCCATTACTTAAGCGACTTGACGAAAAGCTGGAATATCCCCACTACCCGGAGGAAATCGAACGCCTAATCGTAGAAGCCCAGTCACTGGGTCCTAGCGGGCTAGCGTATCTGTCCCGGCAGATCGAGCTGGCGAGCAGGTTCTTCGGCAAGTCGGCCCAGACTCATATGGCGTCAAGACTGGAAACCGAGCAGGAAGAGGAGTGATGACTGCCAGATAGGAGGTCGTTTAGGCGTGTGGCTGGAGACAGCTCGGCTTTAGCATCAATGAGCAAGAGGGGAGGCGACCAGAAGATGAGAGCACATATACGTAGACGCATGGTCAACTCATGGACAATCGCTGTCACGTTGGAGCGCAGCATTTGCCCCAGTACAGGCAGAAGCAAACCCAGACAGAAGTGGATTACCGTGCGGGGGACGAAGGACAACGCACAAGCGAGGCTATCTGAGTTTCTCTCTCTGGAGAGAGCGGTAGAATGGAGGGCATTAAGATCATGAGGGGATACCTGAAGAAAAGGGCAAAGGATTCCTGGACCATCGTGATAACGGTGGGCCGTAAAGTTGACCCGAAGACCGGTAAGAGCAGGCCGGATCAGAAATGGTTCACGGTAAAGGGAACGAAGAAGGAGGCAGAGGCCAAACTAGCTGAGCTTATTCACCAGTACAATAGGGGAGAGCTCGTCGAGCCCACCAAGATGACCGTTGGGGAGTGGCTGACCCGATGGCTCGACGCGTATGTCATGAACAGCAGCAAGAAGAAGCTTCGAACCCAGGAGACGTACCATTCCATAGTGAAGAATCACCTGATACCCGCTCTGGGGCATATTCGTCTTCAGAAGCTCCAGCCTGCTGACATCCAGGCCTACTACAACAACTCAAACCTATCTCCGTCAACGCTGGAGCAACACCACGCAGTGCTCCATCAGGCCCTGAAGGTCGCCATGCAGAACGAGCGGCTTCTCAACACCAACCCCACGGCGATGGTGGCTGAGAAGCCCAGAGGCAAGGAGAACCTCGACATGCAGGTGTGGAGCGTCGAGGAAGTTCGTAGGTTCCTCTCAGAAGCGAGGAAGAGGGGGACACAATGCGAGGCGTTCTACAGCACGGCGCTGGAGACAGGCATGAGGAAAGGGGAGCTATGCGGGCTCAAGTGGGAAGACGTAGACCTTGAGAACCGGCTGATTTCCGTTCGGCGCACACTCATCAAGGCGGGCCCTGACCCGGTGATGGGCACACCGAAGACTGGCAGGGGCAGGGCGATTGCCATATCACCGGGACTTGCAAAACTACTGGCACGCCACAAGGCCGAGCAGAACGAGCAGCGCCTCAAGCTGGGTCCAATGTACCATAACCATGGGTTCGTGTTTGCCAAGCAGACCGGAGAACCCCTTCAGATGAACAACTTCGGGCAGAGGGAGTTTACCCAGCTGATAGAGGCTTCTGGGGTCAAGAAGATCCGCTTCCACGACCTGCGCCACACATGCGCCACGCTCTTGCTTGCCCACGGCATGCACCCGAAGATCGTCCAGGAGAGACTTGGCCACTCCAACATCAGCATGACACTCGACCGGTACTCGCATGTGACGCCTACCATGCAAGAGAATGCCGCCCAAGTCATGGGCGACATCCTCCACACGCGCTGATTAGCAACTGATTAGCAAGTGCCTCCCTGGAGTCCTCCAAACCCGCGCCAGATAAGGATCTGTACATAGTTGGTGCCGAAGGGGGGACTTGAACCCCCATGGAGGGTAACTCCGCGCGATTTTGAGTCGCGTGCGTCTGCCATTCCGCCACTCCGGCACTGAACACAAGCGAGATTATTCAGTTGCATGTCAATTATACAACACGC
>Ga0209720_1000457_pt1 | contig 43310 bp, 44 predicted proteins | sample AD_JPNMR3_MetaG_FD_184426 | JGI IMG/M metagenome (GOLD analysis project Ga0209720, IMG submission 184426) | Active sludge microbial communities of municipal wastewater-treating anaerobic digesters from Japan - AD_JPNMR3_MetaG (SPAdes) (version 2) | ecosystem: Engineered > Bioreactor > Anaerobic... | reverse complement strand
GGTCCTGGTGTCGGGCCTGGTGTTGGTCTTGGTCCCGGTGCTGGTCCTGGCGTTGGTCTCGGTGCAGGTCCTGGTGTCGGGCCTGGTGTTGGTCTTGGTCCCGGTGCTGGTCCTGGCGTTGGTCTCGGTGCCGGCATTGGTGCTGGAATACAGAGCACCTGACCCGGTACAATCTGATCCGGATCGCTAATTTGAGGATTAGCAGCAATTAGAGCAGCTAACGAAATATTATAAATCCGAGCGATCTCAAACAACGTTTCGCCAGGTCTTACAGTGTACAACATACCACCGGGGCATGGGATAGCTTCTCCTGGTATACAGATTTCTTGACCGGGAAAGATTTCATTGGGATCACTAATTTGAGGATTAGCTTTTAATAATGCTTCTAATGGCACCCCATAACGACTTGCAATTTCAAACATTGTATCCCCAATTTCTACCCGATAAATCTGTCCTCCGGGGCAACTGATACCTGGACCGGGTTCAGGAATACAGATCACCTGACCGGGAGCAATTGTATTTGGATCTGATATTTGAGGATTAGCAGCAATCAATCTTTGTAAGCAGACGTTATTTCGTCTGGCGATCGCAAACATCGTATCGCCTGATTGAACGGTATATAACTGCCCGTTGGGACAAGTTGTTGCTTGTTCATCACTACTATTTAAAGACTGATCTTTAATTTCTTCAGACATACTGGAAACCTCCTCGTAACCAAAGGATTAGTCAAATAAAAGGACTGCAATTTAAGCTCTTTCACCAAGTTAAACTTACAGCGCTTTTAAGGTACTAATGTAACATATTCTCAAATCATCCTTTTGGTCACAAGGCTTAAAGCATAAAAGTAAAGGCTTCCTCTGGATATTTATCTAGTAAAGTAAAATAATGGCCATCAAGATCAATGGGGTATTCCCGGTATTATAAACAGCATGTCCCTTGCCTTCACCGGTTAACATTGCATCACCGGCAGAAACCTGCTTGCGAACCCCATTATCGTCTACTTCACCATTACCGGAGATGAAGTAGTAGATCTCCTCTTCATTATCGTGAGTATGATAACCAATCGAACCCCCTACCGGAACCGTTATCTCAGCTACCAATCTCGTTTTACCACATAATTCCTCAGCTTTAAAGAGATTTTTGATTTTAATAATCCCGTCGCCGCCACGCATCTTTTCCCGGTTTTCAACTAACATCTCCAGCTCTTTTCTTAACAAAACAAAGACCCCCTGTTTATTTAATCTTTAATAATTGCGCCGCATTCTCCCCTAAGATCTGCTGCCGCTCTTCTGCTGACAAGTTTAAAGTTGCTATCTGGTCAATTGATTCCCGTTGCCCGGCCCAAGGGGAATCAGAACCATATAAAACTCGCCCGACTCCATGCCGACGGATTAATTCCACCATCTTTGCTTCGCTTAAGTATGGGCGGCAGAAAGAGGTATCCAAATATACCGGTAATCCCAACAAATGCTGCTCCACCTCTTCCCAAAGCGACCAACCACCCATATGAGCAGCAATCCACCGGCCTTCAGGAAACCGCTCAATAACCTGTTTCAAATGAACCGGGATACAATGATACGGTTCCGGAAAACCAAGATCAACACCACAATGCAAGAGAAGAATCAGGTTTTTCTCACAGATCGCTTCATAAATCGGAAACATTCTTGGTTCCTGGACAAAAAATCCTTGATAATCCGGGTGGAGTTTGATTCCTTTTAATCCCAAATCCGCAATTCTGCTAATTTCATCGCGCCAATTGGAGCTATCCGGATGAATCGTCCCAAACGAACAGATTTTTGCTCCTTGAATACTACTGGCCCAATTATTGATATTCTTCTCCTGGCCGGGTCTGGTAGCAATCGGTTGGATCACTGACAATCCAACTTGCGCCTCCTCCATCGATTTAAGTAACGCTCCTACAGTCCCATCCAAAACCGCCTTGACCTTTCCTTGGGCAGTGTTTTCTAGTTTTTCAACTGCACGCCGGGCAATAGCATCTGGAAAGCAGTGAGTATGGATATCAATAATCATTTAAGTTTTAAGCTCCCTCTGCAAAATTCTTTTTCTTGATTCCATTGGCAACCAAATAGAGTATCTGATCAACAATTGTCTGATCATCAAGATTCATTTTACTATCCTGATAATCAAAGTCCACCAACGATGTACTGATATTGGTCAGCATCCGGGCAACTAAAGGTGTATTGATATCCGGATCAATTACCTCTTGCCGTTTACCATACTCCAGTAATTGTCCCAGGAAGTCCGTACTTTTATCTTCGGCGTTACCAAAAATATCCCGATAGAGCTCCTTATCATTGGCCAACATCTTTCCAATCGGGAGTAAACGGGGATTCTCCTTAGCAAACCGGATCCCGCTTAAATAAACCTCCCTTAACAATTGAAAGAAATCATACTGTTCATGATTTGCCAACATCTTACGGTTAATATAAGACATCTTCTTCTCAATCATCAGCTCCACCAGATATTTAAAGAGGTCCTTTTTATCTTCGAAGTACTGATAAAAGCTGCCTTTGGCAATTCCGGCCTTTTCAGCAATTACTGTGATTCGGGCTTTATGAAACGGATATTTGGAAAACTCATCGATGGCAACATCAATGATCTTGGCCCGTTTTGCTGGTGGGAGATTAAAAAACGTATCTTTTGGCATGGGTACTCCTTTATTTTAATATTAAATAAGACTACAAGAAAGATTAAATCGATTCATTGTAGTCTTAAACTGTATTGTAATATATTGTAAATTAGAAGTCAAATTTTTCTATTTTGTTGCTAGCTCTCCCAAAATCACTAACAATCTGCCATAACCAACATCCCGGCATCAAGTTCAATCTCATAATATCCTTGGGGTTGTTTTTTCAAAACCTGATCATTCTGTTTTAAAACCGCACCGGCAGTGATCACCCGCAGAACCTTCCCTGTGGGAAAATGGTCTGGCAACTCCCAACGCCAGACCAGCTGATCCCCTGATCTGGTCGGAACTGTCGCAGCGACAATCTTTTGACCCAGCCAATAAGCTCCGATGTTGGCTACCGTATCGATCCAAAGTTCATTACCTGATTTAGCATAAGCAATACTGTTGGTAATTTCATCAATCGCTACCGGAGCATACCAGTTCACATCAGTTGGATTGATCGTATGAAAGAGAAAGATCTGCCAACTCTGCTGTTCGCGTGCCAAGTCAATCAGATGGTTGAAACGGTCAGCAGTATCACCATCACCAGCCACATAGCACGGTAAATAAAACGGATCCGTATCATCATTAGGTGCAATCATCCCACCACCAACACCCCGGTTAAGAAAAAAGTTAGCTTTAGCTGCTTCCTTCCACCCGGCATCCCCAAATGGTGCTGCCATTGTCCAAACAGTCGCTTGCCCTAAATGATTAATAATATAATTGTTGCATTCAGTGATTTCAGCTGTAGTACTTTGCAACGGCTTCCCAAAACAACTGCCTGTCAGATCAGCATACGGATGGCTGGCGGTATGATTGCCAATCTCATGTCCGTCTTGAACAGCTTGCGACCAGATCGAAGCAAAATTGGGAAGATCGCTAAGATTACTTGATAAATAAAATGTCATTGGTACCCCGGTAGCTTGAAGCCGACCGTAATGGGCGAGATGCGATGGTTGGGAATCATCATACGTATAAGTGATCGCTCCTTGAAAACCGGCCCAATTAAGAATCTCCAATTTATTAGATTGCGAAGTAACTTTTTGCCAGCAATAATTACCTGACGGAATGGGTAACTTTGATAATGTGTGATCAGTCACAACGACCCCTTCTTTCAATACGCAAAGATTTCCAACTCGATAAAAAAAGATTTACTTTTATTATATCAAGAACGTAAGATCCCCAACAATCACTTTTGATTACAACACTCAAACAATATGATTATGATTATTGGTTAGCTCTAACCAAATTATTAAATAACTCCGACAGCGCAAAAGCAGCGTCACACAACTTACTGCAATCGACCATCTTGAGCTCATCTTTGGCTGTATGAGTAATATTCGTAGTAATCTCCATTAGATACTCCGAAGTAACCGCTACTGCCGGCACTTGATTGATTGCAAAGACCATATGATCACTTTGAGGCCAAGGTTCGCCCTTGGTAAACTGATACTCCGGTTTTAAACTATCTTGGACAATATTTGCAAGTTTTGTATCACATCCATAGAGCGAAAAGGCGGTTTTACCTTTAATGTACCCTAAAGCATCCAGATTGACCGCCAAGAGGATCTGATTCAGTATTTGGCTATTCTGTTCTAAATATCGAACTTCACCTGATGCAGCATAATAATCTTCTCCATTAAAAGCCACTATCTCCAGTCCCAACTCGCCATTATAATTGGCCAAAATCTCCGCCAACGCCAGTAATGTCGCTACACCTGCAGCATTATCAAGTGCCCCCGGTGTTTCTTTTTTGGTATCAATATGAGCGCAAAAAACTATCCTCCCCGGACGATTCCTCCCTTTACGGGCAATTACATTACAACCAAAAGAAGCAATCCGCTGCGACTCAAATTGGAGATTGACGGTTGCCCCTTGGTGCCGCTTTAATCTTGCTCCTTCTTCAGCAGTCATAAAAACCGAAGGAATGTTAAAATTACCATCTTCAAACAGTGAATAAGGGTATTTGCCACCAGCTAATTGAGGATTTCTCGTTGTCGCTGCAATTATGGCTAAAGGGTTTCCTCTCTCAAGCAAACTAACAAGCTGCTGATGTTCGACCGGATTATAGAAAGGATAATTTTTGGGCATAATCTGCTCTTTAGCTAATTCGGAGTGCAGCAGCAGAATTTTACCGGTAATATCAGCATTTTCTAATTCTGCGATTGTACCCGCTGAAACCAACTGACCCAAACCATCAAATGGCAATGAGTATGAACCTACATAAGCTTGAAATGCTTCATCACCCACTGTGAGAATCACCTCACCCCACTCCCAATCAATACAGTCAAACTGCTGTTTTTGAGTTTCAAATCCGAAGGACGCAATCGTTTGCGCAAAAAAATCCGTAGCTGCATAGTTTCCGATTGTCCCCGGATGGCGATTGGTAATCTCTTCAGTCAATTTCTCCATATACGCTTGGATCTTTTGAGTAATCTCTGATTGTGACACCGGCAACCCTCCTTATCTTTTCTGTCCCAATAATATATCATAACCTCCAGGTTTCGTGCCATAGCCATAGTATAAATAGATGAATTTTAACGTAATGGCTGTCCACGCTTCTTAAATAAAATTATTATTCCTCCCAATTCTTGGCACCACATTAAAAAGATGATACAATGAATTAGAGAGGAGCTGTGTTCATATGAAGAAGCTGATCATAACCTTAGTTGCATTATTCAGCTTTTGTTTGACTACCTATGGTGCCGGAAACTATGACAATGCTGACGGAGATTTTATGGTCTTCAATTTTGGGGATTCCCGAAAGGTTGTCCTCAATAAGGTCGAATACCTGCAAAACAGGCACTTGATTATGGATTCATTCCCAGAAGATGATGAAAGTATCGCTTTTCTTACCACAATGTTTGATAATATAGCTGTCTGTTATCTTGATTTTAATCAAGATAAATTAGTTAAGATCGCAACAATTATCCCTTTTGATTACGGCCTAACCCTTGAACAACTGAAAGGACTGTTTGAACCCTTATACGATTCTTTTAAGCAAAAATATGGCGAACCGACTAAAAAAGACCTTGCTGGAGCAGAGGCAGAAATCATCGCCAACTCCACCACTGTTTCGGTCGCTTCCTGGGAATTAGCAGATAAAGTGATCCTCATCAGCTATGGAGCTGATACTTTAGATGGTGAGCGGGTTTATAATATTATGATCATCATGGTCTCATCCGAAGAATACTCCCGAATGGCCCAAGAAGAGATGGATTGAGAAAAAAATAGTTTTGAGTCTGATAATTCTTTAAACTACATTTAAAAAAGCTATAGAGAGGTAAGCAATTCCTCTCTTTTTTATTGGTGTATGATTTGGAATCGTGTTAATGGAAAACCTTTTCTCTACAAACCTCCTTGAATCGAGGAAATATGAAATACATTTGGCTGACTTTTCTGTTGGTCCACTGCTTGAGATATTATTCGCCAACAGGGAAGTTGGCGCTATTAAAATAGGATGTTTTTCTAGCGTCGGCAGTCAGAACCAACCCTGAAGCCGTCGCGAGGGATTAGACGGCAATATAATTTAAACGCTACCACCGCAGGTCAGGGATGACCGGAGCTATGCCGGGTCAAGGGGTGGCGGAACCCCTGCGGTGGGAGCTTGGAGAGTGAACGTATTACGCGAGACCGGACAACCCTTACGAAGTAAAAGGCTGATAGCAAAATAGTTGCATCAGCCCTCAATAAAATGTCCCAACTTAAAAGATAAAATCCGTCGATAAGAAGTTTGACTTTCGTTCCTTGATGATCTCGGTTAATATCTCCTGATTACACTCATTCTGCTTTGCCGCCACCATCGTCCGGATCGAAAATACCCGTAACGCATCCGATACTGATAAAGTCCCTTCAGCGGAGTCTTTACGCCCGGTGAAGGGGAAGATATCCGGTCCGCGTTGACACTGGCTATTAATATTAACCCGGCAAACCTGATTAACCAACGGATCAATCAGCGTCGCCACTTCTTCGGGATTATTACTGAAAATACTTACTTGTTGGCCATAGTTCGATTCTTCAATATACCGGATTGGTGTCTCCACCACACTAAACGGGATTACCGGAATTATCGGCCCAAACTGTTCCTCATGATAGATCCGCATCTGGGAAGTAACCGGATAAAGTATTGCCGGATAAAAAAGCGAGGCTGCAGATTCACCGCCGGATTCATTGACCACCCGGGCACCATGTTTCACTGCATCATCAATCAATCCGGATAAATAATCAGTTTTACCGCTGTCAGGCAAGGGTGTAATCTGGACATCAGGCTCCCAAGGCATTCCCACTTTTAACTTACTGATCGCTGCTGCAAATTTATTTAAAAAGGTATCTACAATCGACTGGTGCACAAATAACATCTTCAAAGCGGTGCAGCGTTGCCCGTTAAACGAAAGTGTCCCCGTCAAACACTCTTGTACCGCTAAGTCCAAATCGGCATCCGGTAAAATAATTGCCGGATTTTTAGCATCCAAGCCCAAGACCGAACGTAAACGGTGCGGTTTGGGATGTTGCGCTTTGATTGTATCAGCAATCTTACTGGTACCGATAAACGCTAAAACATCAATCTTCCCGGAGGTCATCAGGGGAGCAATGATATTCGCACCCCGGCCATATACGATATTTACCACTCCCGGCGGAAAACAATCCCGGAAGATCTCCAATAGTGGCCGGTATAACAGACAGCCGAATTTAGGCGGTTTACAGATAACCGTATTTCCCATAATCAAGGCCGGAATCAGGGTTGCGAAAGTTTCATTTAAAGGATAGTTAAACGGCCCCATACTGAGGGTTACTCCCAAAGGAGACCGCCGGATCTGCCCTAAGATGCCCTGTTCAATCACAAACCGGGATGAACTGCGGTCCAGGTCTTTTAAGGCATCAATTGTATCACGGATGTAATCAACGGTCCGGTCGAACTCTTTGACGGAGTCTTGATAACTCTTCCCAATCTCCCACATTAACAATTTGACAATCTCGGCCTTTTTAGTCTTCATCCGATAGGCAAACTGTTGCATATGCCGAATCCGTTCGGCTACCGGCAATGTCGGCCAATAGCCCTTACCGTTATCATAAGCCTTTACCGCAGAAGCTAACGCCTGCAGAATTACCTCATCGCTGAGTAAGGGATAACTTCCTATATATTGTGGTGTCAGGCCATCAGCAGTTTTCAAGTGAACCGGCGAAAATACATCCTGGGTCGGACCATCCCAGACCCGTAGCTCGCCATTGATTAAAAACTCTTTTTGACAGATCGGTTGATCGATTCGAAATTCGGCCGGAATCTCATTTTCAGTCGGAAAAAGATTGCTAAGATCGTTAGTCTTGGACATCAATTGCTCCTCCAGTCAGACAATACGTGTTTTCAAATTTTGAAATAAATTTTTTCTTTTTAATAGAATAAAGGAAAATAATAATAAAGTCACTATTAATTTCAAGATTTTTAAAAATACTTAATATTTATTCTCGGTACAGCTTACGGATTACCGAAAAATCCATCTGCTTCGGTCTTAATTGATTATCTTTTTGTTTCAAGCAGATTCTTAAGCCGTCTCAGTTCGTCAACTGTTTCATAAAACTCCTTATCTAGCGTTTCCAGCTCATCTTGCTTGGTAGTGCCGGATATTCTTCCGCTAAGCTCCGCCAGACGATGTTCCAGGATAATAATCTGGTCGGCAACACTCCCCAGGCGATTATCCGGAGCTTGATTCCTACTCGCAAGATACTCGTTGTAACTGCCGGTAAAGATTTTAAGCCGGTGATCTTCGATCGTCATAATTTGATTGGCTACCTGACTGATAAAGCGGCGATCGTGTGAAACAAACAGGAGCGTCCCATCATAATGCTGCAGTGCTGCTTCAACTACTTGCAACGAGAGCAGGTCCAGATAATTGGTGGGTTCATCCAGGATTAAGACGTTAAAACCCTGTAATAAGATTTTCGCAAACGAAACCTTCACCCGTTCTCCACCACTCAAAAGATTGACCGGTTTAAAGACCGCTTCGCGCTTGAACAACAACCGCGAAAGCAGTAACCGGGCATCGTTCTCCGGATAAACACTCGTTGCCATCACATTGGCCAGGATCGTCTGGCAGTCATCTAAAATACTCATATCCTGACTGAAGTAACCAATCCTGGCTGCCGGCGCGATCCTGATCCCCTGCTCTTGAGCAACGATCATCTTCAACAAGGTACTTTTACCGGAACCGTTCGCACCGATAATAGCAGTCTTGGAACCATTAACAATCCGAAAGTCAGCCTCTTTAAAGATCACTTTTGCACCAAATGCTTTATTGAGTTTCGTTCCTTCAATAATAATCTTACTTGATACCCGTTGCGAATCCGAGAGCGTTAGTTTAATAACCTCTTGCTCGAACGGCTTTTCTTTTTGCTGAAGATGCTCGAGTCGGGATTCAACGCTTCTTCTCGCCCGATCAAGTGTAGCTTTGGCTTTCTGACTCCTCCCCCTCTTATGAAGTCTGGCTTCGGAGTTACCCATTCGTTTTGGAGTTTTCTTAACTGAATGTGATTTTTGTTGGAGTTCGCACACCGCTTCTTCAAGCCGTCGCTTTTCTTTGAGATACTCCAGGTATTCAAATTGTTCCCGCTCTCGTTCCAACGCTTTTTGGGTGCTGTAATCACTGTAGTTGCCGTTATAAAGCTTAATTTGGCCATTCTCGATCTCCACTATTTTGTTGCATAGCCGGTCCAGAAAATTACGGTCGTGCGAAATCAAAACCAAAGCTCCGGGATACTTAACCAGCAGGTTTTCCAGCAGTTCAATTCCTTCGAGGTCAACATTACTGGTCGGCTCATCGGCAAAGATTAAGGGACAGCTATTACCAATACTTTGGGCTATCTTAAAACGGGTCTTCTCGCCGCCACTCATCGTCTCACTCCAGGTAGCCGCAACCTTAAACTTTGAAGCCATCTCGGTACTGATTGTCCGGCATTCGGGTGGATCAAGCTGCGCAATGAACGAATAATTTGTGTAAACTTTAACCCAGCCTTCATCAGGCTTGAGCCTTCCGCTTAGCAGATTAAGCAAAGTTGTTTTCCCAACACCATTAACACCAACAATTCCGATCCGGTCCTGATCATAGATCTTCAATTCCCGGAGATCAATTATCAACCGTTCTCCATAATACTTCTTAAGATTAGCGCACTCCAGTAATAAAATAAAAACCCCTCCTAATTAATCATAATTAATTAAAGAGAGGATAGTGTCAGAGCGATAAAACCTACAAACCTATCAAATTAAAGTAACAAAAACAAAGTTTGTCTATAAAAAAGCTATCAACAATCAGACGAACACTATCCACTCATCAGTTTAAATGCACACCCATTAAGCCGTCTGGGACCGGCTAAAACTACGGTTACATTTTGATAAATCTGGAAGTGGATTAGTGCTTCATTTTCTGCTAATACCTTACCCTTTCTTAAAATAACCTAATATTTATTATATAGATTATTTTATTTGCTGTCAATTAAGGCGAAAAGAAAGTAAACAATTAATAATTGTTTTAGATTGCAATTCTCGTTCATTTGCTTTATTATAGAGATCATCACTCTTAGGATAGTTCCCAGTCCTAATTTTACTGTAAACTTAAATATGGCAACTATGATTTATGAGAGGAAGATTATGATGCGCAAAATTTTAGGAATTCTGATCTTATCAACTTTATTGACGGCAACATTAGCAGGTTGCGGTATGGTCAATACCAACGAAACTTCCAAAAATAATTCTCAAACTTCACAAGCAGCAGTCAATAATAGTGGAGCATTGACCAAAGAACTGCTGGAAGAGGAACGGCAGCAAAGACCAACCGAAGATTATGTAAAGAACATGAAGTTTGAGGTATTGGACATCCAAACCGTCAAGTATGATCATGTCGGCCCTTCATTGAAAAATAAGAAAGACAACGACGTCACCAGAGTAATCATCTACGTTAAGGATGGGTTAAGGATCTTAAACCGGCCAACATCATTCTATGTTGGTCAGAAATACGGACTCCCCATTGAAAAGTATTCTGTAACTGGCACCAAAGACGTATTGGTAGTTACCTATTTTGAAGGTCTGGCAATTACTTCTCCTAATGAAATAACCGAATTTAAAGTCCGTACCCAAGACGAAGACGGGAAATTAGTCGTGTATGCGACTAAATTTAATAATACATCAAAGTTAGCGAAGATCTATACCGGCGAGCGGGTCCTAATTCATACCATTCATAAACTAGCAGATAATCATTACATCTTTGCAGTAAAATCTCAATCATATTCCCGGACAGAAAAAGGGGATAACAAATATGTTTCTACCAAACCCGGCTACCATTCAAACACAACCTATCAGGTTTATGAATGGGGTAAGTCCACCAAATCAATTATTGATAATGATTTCAAAGTAATCAATGTCGACACTATGAGCGAGGAAGGCGTAGCCAAGTATTTACAAGCCAGCAAAACGTATCAAAGCGCAATCACCAGTTTCGGCGAATTGGACTATCCTCACGAAAAGAACTTATACTTAAGGAAAATTGCGATCGCAGGCTACTTATCATTTGAAGAAGGCCAAGACGAACAACTGCATAAAGAGTTCATGAACCTGGTTAATTTGAAAAAATGCACCCTGCAGTTTACCGATGACGGTAAAAAATATTCTTTCCAAAACAGTGAGCTCGTATTTTTAAAAGATTAAAGTAAATTGATATCTCAACAATAAAACTAAATTTAAGGTCTCCTTTAATTGGAGGCCTTTTATACTTTTTTACAGCAAAATCTGATAAATAAATTACCTACTATTTAATTGAATATTACCATTTTTAGTCTCCATTGAGAGCCTCGTCCCTCCCTCATTCAACCTTCCAAGAACATTTTTAGATTCCTTTGAAATAATATTCATAGGTATGTTATAAGAGATAGAACCATTTAAAGTACTTAAATTTACATTTGCTGTGACTGTATTAGTCAGTGTAGTAACAATATCACCGTTTCCAGTTTTTAAAATAACATCACCTTCACCTACTAAATCAACAATATCTGCAGAAATTGGACCATTGGTTGTAATCAGATCTGAATTACTTACTAAAACCAGATTGGTCAGATCAATACTGCCATTTAGTACACTAGCCTTAATAGCAGTATTTAAATTAGAACATTGTAATGTCCCATTATCAATATCTACATTAAGCTTTTTCAACAAATTTTTAGGAACAGATAGGTCAATATTTACGGAAACGGTACCAACATAAGAAGGCTTAGCTTCGGGAATCACAGCAACTATTTCTAAATAATTTCCGGTATTCTTGACATCAACAGAAATCTGGTTAGCAAACTCTGTAAGGTCCTTACCGTCTTTCCCTCTCACTATTTTAGTAATATTCATAACAACTTGATTATCAATTTCTGAAGCACCATTAACACTTATAGCACCTGATTTATTAATAATCCTTATTTCATTTGATTGTTGTAGATTAACTTTTTGAATATCTTTTAATTCGACAACATCACCAATATTGACAACACCTGGATCTTAGTTTGTTGGATTAGAGGTAGGATTAGTGTTTGGGTTAGAATTTAAATTTGTATTTGGGTTTTTGCTTGGATTTGTATTTGAGTTAGATTTAGACCCAGAACAACCCAGCAGTTGTAAGCCTAAGAATGTTACTACCAACAATATCAATAACTTCTTCATTTTAATCCACCTTTTCCAAAATTTATAAATATGCATAAAATATTAACATTAAATAGATAAATAATCAATGCCTGTAATTTTTGGTTACAGGCTGTATAGAGACGTGTAACCGTCTTTACCATACATTCTCGTAAACTGCTCATCAACAGCGTTATAATTGCCAACTGGTGTATAAAATCCGCAGGTAGAGATTACTACATATTTTTTCCCTGACAGGTCATAACGACTGGGATGGTTGCCGCTTTCGCTTTCTCTTGCCATAAACGGTAAGACATTGGCAATTGTCTATCGATAAGCGCTTTTAGCCGTGAAGGAATACTGTAAAAATAGAGTGGAAAACTCCAGACAATCACATCCGATTTTAATAGTTTATCAATAATCGCTGCCATATCATCTTTGAGGCAACATACACCAGGGGTTTTGCTCCAGTAATTCGCAGATTTCATTACCTATCTGTTCAATGTCAGCTTTACTCTTTCCTGCAATAAATCCTTCAACAGCATAATCAACTTTCACATACATTGTGCAATCATTATTACATGCTATATAGTGCCATTTATCAGAAAACCACACTTTTTTTAATAAAAATCTATCAGCACATCGAGTAACTTCAGAAAACCGATCATTAGTTACGTGATTGAGCCCAGACGCTTCATATTCCTTTCTCCCATTACGAAAATGAAAAACTTCTTTGAAATACTTCTGTTCATATTTTTCAAAAGCGATTTGAAACAATAACTTTTCAAAGTTTTCCGCCAGGCCATCAGTATTGTAATCTTCATCAAAATTACTAGTAATAAAATGTTTACCACTCGCAGTAAAAGTTATATAATATTCCGTCGAATACAGATCATTAATGCCAAATAAAAAACTGTTTATTGGATCGTCAATATTTAACTGCGGATATAATTCAATCAATTGATCAATTGCAGTTATTCCACCGCACCACTCTGACAACAGTCCACCATCTCTTTTTCCCATATTTTTTAGATATGATACATACTCCTTTGGAAAATCATACCCTTGTGCTTCAAGTTTTAAGACTGCTTTTAGTTCATTAATTTGATGTTCCGATGCCCCTTCTAATTCTGAGCCCCACTCTCCGTCAACCGGGCAACCAGACGGGCTGTCATGTCCTCGGGACTTCCAATACTAGGCACAATTCTTTGTATTGCATTCATCGCACTCATAATACGACTTGATCACATCCAATCAATTTCAGTAGTAATATTTATTATTAATCTAAAAATTCCTCTTTTTGAGGAAGAAATTTCTAAAAACCGAAACTTAATAACAAAAAAGAAGATTAAATATCCAATTTAATCTTCTTTTTAGGCAAACAACATTGGCAATGTTGGATGGAGGATTATGCTTCTTGGAATAAGACCGTTGACAGATACCGTTCGCCGGTATCCGGTAACAATACGACAATAGTTTTCCCCGCATTCTCAGGCCGTTTGGCAATCTCAGTGGCAGCAAAGGCGGCTGCCCCGGATGAGATTCCAACCAATAAGCCTTCATTTTTGGCGAGTTGGCGGGCGGTCTCAAATGCTTCTTCATTTTTAACCTTAAAGATCTCATCGATCACTGAACGATTTAAGATATCCGGTACAAATCCGGCGCCAATTCCCTGAATTTTATGCGGACCCGGATTTCCGCCTGATAACACAGGCGAATCATAGGGTTCAACTGCAACAATTTTGATATTTGGGTTCTTCTGTTTGAGGACTTCGCCGACTCCCGTTATTGTTCCACCGGTACCGACACCGCCAACGAAAATATCCACTTTTCCGTCGGTATCTCTCCAAACTTCTTCAGCAGTTGTTTTACGGTGAATCTCCGGGTTGGCCGGGTTCTTAAACTGATTGGGCGTAAACGAGTTCGGAGTTGCAGCCGCCAATTCTTCAGCCTTCTTAATTGCTCCTTTCATCCCTTCCGCTCCGGGAGTTAACACCAGCTCAGCGCCCAAGGCTTTTAAGAGATTACGCCGTTCAATACTCATCGTCTCCGGCATCGTCAAAATCAGCCGATAACCACGCGCTGCCGCTACAAAAGCAAGCGCAATCCCGGTATTGCCGCTGGTTGGCTCGATGATCACCGAATCTCTATTGAGCAGTCCCTGTTCTTCAGCACTTTTGATCATCGCATAACCAATCCGGTCTTTGACACTGCCGGCAGGATTAAAATACTCTAATTTGGCAATCAGCCTTGCTGCTAAGTTATGATTACGATTATATTGCGAAAGCTCCAGTAGCGGGGTATTTCCAATCAGGTCCGTTAAATTTTGAGCAATTGCAGCCATTTAAGTCTACCTCCTTTAAAAATCAAACTATTAGTATTCCTATAAACTTACTAGGTTATTAATATCTTACTATGGAATTCTCTTCTTGTCAATTATAAGAACTAAAGATTTTACCAAAAATTATCTTTTTAAATCATCGATTAGATCATCGGGTTCTTCCAGACCAACTGATAAACGGATCAGATTGTCGGTTATTCCCAACCGCTCCCGTTCGGGCTTCGGGATCGATGCATGAGACATCTTGGCCGGATATGATAAGATTGATTCGACCCCTCCCAGACTTACGGCTACCGACCAGAGTTGGACCCGCTTCATGATCTGCAGTGCCCGTTCTACCGTATCAGTTTTAAACGACAATACCGCACCAAATCCTGATGCCTGTCTTTGCTGTACCTCATAACCAGGATGCTCCGGTAAACCGGGATAATAAACGTCAGTCACCCAAGACTGCTCTTTTAACCAGGCAGCAATCTTTAATGCCGCTTGTTGCTGAAACTCCATCCTGGCCCGTAAGGTTTTGATCCCCCGATGCACCAGCCAGCAATCCTGTGGTCCCAAGACTGCTCCAAAACCGTTTTGGACAAAATAGATCTTCGCAGCCAACGCCTCTGATTTGGTAATCACCGCTCCACCGATAACGTCGCTATGACCACCTAAGAATTTAGTGGCACTGTGAATCACGATATCCACTCCCAAATCAAGCGGGCGTTGATAATACGGCGACATGAATGTATTGTCAATCATCGTGATCAAATTGTGTTCTTTGGCAATTGCCACCACCCCGGCGATATCCGTAATTTTCAGTAACGGATTGGACGGAGTCTCCAGAAAGATTGCTTTGGTGTTTGACCGGATCGCCTCCCGGACATTGTCCAGCTGGGTCATATCAACAAATGTAGTCTCAATTCCAAACTCGGTAAAGAACCGGGTCAGAATCCGGTAAGAACCGCCATAAAGATCTTCCGGGGCAATAACATGGTCTCCCTGCTTCAAAATCGCTAAAGCCGATGAAGTTGCCGCCATCCCCGAAGCAAACGCAAAGCCCCGTGTACCATTTTCAAGCGCTGCCAATGTCCGTTCCAGCGCTTCCCGGGTTGGGTTTCCTGAACGAGAGTATTCATACTTTCCCGGATGGTCGATATCATGCTGGTGAAAGGTTGATGCCTGATAAATAGGAATACTCAAAGCTCCGGTATGTGGTTCAATCTCGTTTCCGTTGTGCAAAATCAAAGTACCATATTTCATCACAATTCCCCTCCTGCCATTGCCTGTTCTAAATCAGCAATTAAATCATTAACATCTTCGATCCCGACTGAAAGCCGGATCAAATCAGCAGTGACACCAATCTGCTCCCGGACTTCCGCCGGAATATCTCCATGAGTCTGTTTAATCGGATAAGTAATCAAAGTCTCAACTCCACCTAAACTTTCAGCGTAGGTAATGATCTTAACCCGGTTGATTATTTTTGCAACCCAATCCGGATCAGCAACCCGAAAGGAGAGCATCGCACCAAATCCACTGCTTTGGCGTGCCTGAACCGCATGGTTGGGATGATCGGGAAGTCCCGGATAATGCACTTTGGTGACAATACGCTGGCGGGTTAGCCATTCAGCAATAAACTGCGCGTTTTGTTGCTGTTTTTCCAGCCGTAAGGCCAAAGTTTTAATTCCCCGCAACATCAACCAGCTGTCTTGTGGTCCCAGGATCGCGCCGGTGGAATTGGCGATAAAACCAATCCGCTCACTTAATTCCTTTGCAGCTGTGACTACCAAGCCCGAGATCACATCATTATGGCCGCCCAAATACTTACTGCCGCTATGAAGTACGATATCCGCCCCCAATTCCAATGGCCGCTGTAAGTAAGGGGTCATGAAAGTATTATCAACGATCGTTAAGATTCCGTGCTGTTTCGCTAAAGCTGCAATTGCCGCCAAATCAGTGATCTTCATCAACGGATTGGTCGGAGTCTCCACCAGGATCGCTTTGGTCTCCCCCAAGCGAATTTTACCGGCGACAGCAGTCAAATCAGAAGTATCGACATAATCAACACTCAAGCCAAATTGCCGGAAGTTCCGTTCCAATACCCGGTAGGTACCGCCATAAAGATCATCAGAGACCAACAGATGATCTCCCGAGGAAAACATCATTAAAACCGCAGTGATTGCTGCCATTCCGGAAGCAAATGCAAAACCCCGATCGCCTTGTTCCAAGTCCGCAACAGTTGCCTCCAGTACCTGGCGGGTCGGATTACCAGTGCGGGAATAGTCATAACCGGTACTCACCCCAACAGCCGGATGACGAAAAGTTGTTGTCTGATAAATCGGGGTACTGATCGCGCCGGTTGCTTGATCAGTACACAAACCGGCCTGGGCCAATCTGGTCTCAATTTTCATCTGTTTTCCTCCTTCGGAAACAAAATTTAAAACCTCTTTCGATCGAAAGAGGTTTCACTTGATAATCGCGGTTACCTCTCTCATCTTTCGGGTCGCCCCGACGGAATTGGCACCTTATGCGCGTAGGTTGCCGAAGGTTCATCGGGCCGTTCCCTCCCCTTCTCTTGATAAGAGTATGCTATTCATATTGAATTAAGTTATTGTTTAAATTATAAGTAATAACATCAACTTAGTCAACATTAATTTTGGAATTGAGTACAACTCTTTGAAAAATACTGTAATTCGAAACTTCATGTCAGCAACCACCGGTTCTTTGCTTTAACTCAAACCATTAACACTTGATTCAGTCAACTTTGCCGTTTTACGTCTAAGCAACAATAAAATCAACACGGACAATAATGACAAAAGACCGCAAATCAAAAAACTATTCTCCGGACCATAATTTTGATTGATCAGACTGGTGCCCAAATTACCGATCGGTGTCATCCCATTCATAATCATTGTATAAACACTGACGGCACGACCACGATAGGTATCGCTTGTATTGAGTTGAATCGTTGAATTAACTGTTGCCATAAAGATCATGTTACATAAACCAATCCCCGCTAGACCAACCAGAGCAAGATAATAGGAACGCATCGTCCCGGTCACAATCAGAAAAACCGCCAGCATCAGGGCTTTATAATAGAGATGCCCGCCACGAAATCCGGTTTCTTTCCTGCCGGCAAACCACAAAGAGCCGAGGAGCGATCCGATTCCCATGGCTGACAGCATCAGACTGTAGCCGCCAGCCTCCAGATCAAAGGTTTCTTGAGCAAATACCGGGATCAGGATATCGCTATTCATGGCGGTAATTCCCATAATGAGAAAAATCACGACGGTGTCCGCCAAAATCCGTTTGGAAAACAGATATTTTAAGCCATCAACGATATCGGCGAAGACATTCTGTTCTTTTGCCCGGATCGTCACCGTATAGGATTGAATAAAAAACAGCCCAATTAAAACAGCAATAAAGCTAAAACCATTGAACAAAAAGCAGGCAATGGCTCCAAATGTAGATAAAAAGAGTCCTGCCAACGCCGGGCCGAGAATCCTGGCCCCATTGACAATCGTTGAATTCAAACCGATGGCACTGACCAGATCTTCTCTGCCAACCAATTCGATAAAAAATGATTGCCGCGTCGGCATATCAAAGGTATTGGTCAATCCCAAAAAGCCGGCAAGAATCAAAATATGCCAATACTCAATCCGTCCCGTCCATAACAGACCGGCCAAGATAAACGCTTGTAACATTTGAAGGCTTTGCGTCACGATTAAAAACTGTTTTTTCGGGAACCGGTCTACCAATACTCCGGCAAACAACGAAAAAAGCAGCATCGGAGTAAACTGGCAGACTCCGACCAGACCCAAGATCAATGGCGACTTGGTAAGTTGATAGACCACCCATTGTTGTGCCGCACGTTGCATCCAGGTACCGATGAGCGATAACGATTGTCCGGCGAGAAAACACCGGAAATTTTGATGCTTGAGGGCGGGAAAGCGGGATAATAATCTAACTTTACATTTTTCTATGGTTTTCATAAGCGATCCAAATTTTATTTCCCATGATCAACGACTCGCTTCTCCGGCCGCTTCCTTTCCGGCAATACGTCCGCTGATCACACACTCACTTAAATTCCCACCCAATAAATAGAGATGACCGAAGAAAGATCCTAATTCACCCACGGCATAAAGCCTGGGGATCGGATTACCGTACGGGTCCAGTACCCTCTGTTTTTCATCATGTTCCGGACCACCCTGAGTATTGGTGCAAATCGGCCAGACATGCACCGCGTAAAATGGCGGATTCTTGATCGGAACAATCGTCCCCGGCGGGCGCCCAAAGTCTTCATCGTTCCCATTCTCGACTTGCTGATTCCAACGTTCGATGGTGGCACGCAGTTTGTTGGCATCCAGATTAAAACCTTCGGCTAAAGCTTCGATTGAATCATACTTTTTAATCCAGCCCCGTTCCACTTCGGCGCTGTTGTCAAAGCTCCAGTTATAATTGTGTTTTTCATAGGCAGTCAATGGATTGGCAATTCTTCCGATTTTCCGGCCATCCTCATCAAAGATCATGATTGCCGGGATCCGGGGATAACCGGGAAGATCGGGATCAAAATATTCAAGCGGCCGGTGCATCGTATCCTGTGGAGCGGGATGATACTCATTCATAAATCTTTTCCCAAATTGATCAACTAAAATCCAGACGATTTTCCGTTCATCATTCCGGGCACCGCCTGGAGCGATCCGGATTGCCGGTTCAAAGTCGGGAAACTTAAATCCGTAAGAACCGTGAAAATGCCACATATGCCACAAGGCCGCTCCGGCTTTTTGCGCCATTAAAATCCCATCGCCCGTGTTGCCGGGATTACCCATCGAGTAGACCGGAATTGCCTCAAAATATTCCCGTTTCAGTTTCTCATTAAACTCAAAGCCACCCGTAGCCAGAATCACACCTTTCCTGGCCTTTATCAGTGTTTCTTTTCCATTTAAAACTGCTTTTACACCTGCCACTGCTCCTTCAGCATCGGTAATCAGGGAACTTACAGGGGTATTATAGAAAACCGGTATTCCACGGGCTTCAATATTATCAACCAATAACTTGATTAACCGCTGTCCGTTTAAATTACCACCGGTATTACTCCATTCATAGCCCTTAAATCCGGGAATTTCTTGGATAAACGCAGTAAAAAACGTGTCAGCCCCCGGAAAAGGATAGACTCCGGCACTTACATTGGGTGGCCGGACTGAAACCGTAGCATTATTCACTTTGGCCAGTTCCTTAAGGTAATCAGGCAGTTCATAAAGACCCTGAGCAAATGTGTTGATCAGTTTTTCCGCAACCCGGCCCCCTTGAGTCACAGTCAGATAGGCGATCGCTTTTGCGACATCGTGAACCGCCTTCATGGCACCTCCCGCCAAGATTGAAGAGCCTCCCGGATGCTTCATCTTTTCAAGAACAATTGTCGTAGCACCATGATCGTGCGCATTAATAGCGGCAACAGCACCGGCAGCTCCGAAACCGACTACCACTACATCCTTCTCAATCTCCCAGTTTAGCTTCTTAATATCCAAATCAATTCACTCCTTTAACACGTTAAAAGCAATCAGTTAAGCAATTATTACATGCAAAGCACTGATTCAATTATGTAGTTCCATTATTTTGTGAATCTTAAATCAATAAATCGATTTTGATCAAAGACCACATTCGGATCGATCTCCTTCAACTCCTGAAGCGTTTTCAAAGCTCCTTCAGTACCGGGAACATCGATCTTAAAGCTCAAATCCCATTTAGGAATCGTCTTCTTCCAGTATTCCCGGACAACTCGCTCATCCATATTCAGCTTTTTGACCGTATACGCGATCAATTCTTCCTGATGGGTTTTGGCGTATTGATAAGCTTCACGGCTTGCTTTTAAAAAGTTGTGAATCGCTTGGGGGTTAGTCTCAATCAATTTGATCGTGGCAAAGACGAAACTGTGTTGATAATTTTGATAATATTTGGCTGATTCCGCCAGCAGATGGCCTGTGCCTTCCAATTCAGCCCGAATGGCCACCTCCAAGTTGGTTTCCACGGCAGCTACCTTTCCCGAAGTCAAGATCATATAAGCATCGGTACCGCCAGTAGCAACAATCTTCACATCCTTCTCTGACATGCCGTGCCCAGCAAGAATCTTCAAAAAAGATTGATGGTTACCGCCACCCAAAGCGCCTGTTGCCACAGTTTTCCCTTTTAAATCGGTAACTTTTTTGATTGCATTTGTCGCTACTAAAACAAACTCAATCCGTTTATTCGGTGGCGAAGCCACAATTTTGATCGGTAAGCCCTTGGCAATCCCGGTAATTATCGGGCTTCCATAGGAACCCATATCAACCTGTCCGCTGGCCACTCCGGCCGTTGCTTCCGCTCCACCCTTGATAAAGTTGATCACTTTCAGATCAATCCCGTGTTTCTTAAAGATCCCTTTTTCCAGGGCCATCTGTTGGGGCATACTGCTGATGCCAACCGCCAGATTGGCCAAACGGATCGTAACCAGTTTTTGAGGATTTTTGGAACCGGCCTTTCCATCAGCAACGGATAGCATCGTGACGGCAAGCAATAAGACAACAACCAGTGAACGGATAACTTTTCTAATCATCACACTCTTCCTTTCATTAAATATTTTGTGGAAATGTTATTTCAACATTTCCACAAAAGCATTGACCCGGTTTTGCATCTGTTCAGTCTGGGTTCCCCGTTGTTCGTGTTCAATAATCAGGGTCGGAAGACCCGACTCCCGTTTAATCTCATCAACCAACGCCCGGGCCACCGCTGATTGGGTATTGCATCCCCAGTTATACAAGAACAAGACCCCATCGGCCCGGGAACGCTTGATCTGCTCAACCGTCCACTGGGCTCGTTCTTTGATCGATTGTTCATAGGGATAGGATAAGATCGCCTTCGCCAGGTTGTAAAAAGGATCACCATCTTCTTCAACAATGGTGGTAATATCGCTCCAATGATTGTCATTACCGACGACAATCCCTCCAACTTCTTCAATCCGGTATTCATTGGGGAAAACACAGGAACCACAGACAAAGATCCGGGCCGGATCGTCACTCACCCCAAAACCTTTCTGGCCGTTTTTTACCCTTTCGGCAATATAACCTTTGGCTTCCCGCAACAGGCTCAAACTTGCTTCCGGATCACCGTGGAGTTCCATCCCTCCCATTTGGAATAAGTCACGGCGGTCTTTACCGTTCGTTGGCGGTACTTCGGCGGACCACCATAAATCGGCAATCTCCATCGCCAACTTCCGTCCTTCGTTATGAAGTTTAATCTCTCTGCGTAAGTCCTCAGCCGTCGTTTTGTTGCCGGTCAGTTCATCAATACTCTCAATCAAACGCCGGATATTTTCCGCAAAATAGGTAATGGCCCACTCCTTATCTTTCTGATGATCCAGCGGATAATCAGCCAAAAACAGCTTGACATCCTTTCGTTTGCCGTGGCGGTGAGCTTCCAAGCCGTAGGAGACATCCGAACAGCGCAGGCAGGAGAATGGGGCAATCATATCCACCGGCACTGTTCCTTCCTGAATATTTTCATAACCGGCAGACTGGCAGACCTCAAAACTGATCGCCCGGTAAGCTTTCTCCTTTTGATTGGCCCTTCTTACCTCTTCCTGGTTCAAATTCAACCCTTCATGCTGACCGCTGGCCCAGATACCGACACTGGCCGGGCGTAACGCAATCGCTCCTGCGGCATAATAAGGATCAACGCTTTGCCCGCCTTGGACAAAAACCACCGGAACACCATTTTGCTTCGCTTTCGTCATTCGTTCGTTCATTGTCATAATCAGGTAATTGTGTTTAAGTGAGAATGGCAGGGTAACGTCACCCGATATTTTCCGGCCGAAGTAATTGCTATAATCATAGACGTTGGGATACTTTTTCGGTCCAATCTCCGTTAAGTAGTGCCAAACATCGGCAGGACTTGCTTTTGAACCATCCCGGAATTGGATATCTTCCGTCTCTAAAAAACGGTCTTTGATCGCCTCCGGATACCTGAATACATTGCCTGATACAGTCATACCGCAACCTCCTCATAGTGTTTGTTTCTGATCATCTCCACGAAAGCCTCAACCCGGGTACGAATCGCTTCAAAATCGGATCCTGCATATTCGGTATGGATCTCGAGCAAGGGAATACCTACTTTTTGCAAGATGTCTTTTGTTTCTTTGGCTTTAAACGTATAAGGATCACAGTAACGAAGCGTATGATAGATAACTCCCTGCGCCTTAAAGGTTTTAATCAATTCTTTCAGCCGCTTGATTCGCTGATCCGTATCCAGATCCAGATATGGCAAAGCACCATGGGGTGTCCGGTTGAGGTATCCCACCGCCAGCCCTTGCAAGGAGTTTTCGGGGATCTTTACCTCAAGATAGGGGATTAATCCCGACCAGAGGTCATCGCCGACAATTCTTCCGCCAACCTCATTGATGATGCTGATCAGCTTCTTATCACCGGGAGGGATCACACTGCCGGAGATGAAAATCCGGGCTTCGTCTTCAGTGACCTCAATTACCGGTTGACCCTGTTTTTCCCGTAATTCGGACAATACCTGTTCCAGCAAGGAGAGATACTCCCGACGGTCCAGATAGTATCCGGCGTGAATGAGATCATAGGTCTCCTCCCACGAAAGATAATTCGCAGTAGCAGCCTGATATTGATAAATTGTTACAATTGCCTCCCGGATCCGGTCATAAAGCGCAATTGTATCAGCGAGGACTTGATTATCAAGTTTGGTGCCGGTCTGTTCTTCCAAGCGCTTGGTAAAATACTCCACTTCCTTGGTAAAGTAGACTTTGGCTTCCGGCCAGTAAAAATTGCGTGGCACTCCTAGGATAATCACTTCTTTATTAAAGTAATACTCCAAGATCTCTGCAGTCCGGTAAGTCTGCAGGCATGTTGCATCAAAAGCCAAAAAGTCAGTATTTTGAATGTAAGGATCTTTGTTTTCGGCAAATAACCCGACGGTCTCACGGACAAAAACGCAATTTTTGGTTGAAATATAGCGGGCACCGATTTCAACCAAGCGGTCATCGCCACCAACACCGATCCGCACAGGGATCAACCCCAGCGCATAAATAATCTCTTCCGGGATGTTATAACCCTGCCATCCGACAACCTTTTGGCCTTCCCGGCGTGCTTTGGCGATCTCTTCCGGCCTCTCTGCCAGCCGTTTTCTGATCAGTTCCAATGTTTTAATCGCCATTTTATTTCCCCCTTTTCCATGAATTTTGAGCAATGACTGCCGCGCCGATCGCCCCGACAAGTTGAGGATCCCTTTCCGGTTCGACAATCTTCACCTTCAATGCATCTTCCAATGCTTTTCGCATTCCGATATTCTTAGCCACGCCTCCGGAAAAAAAGACGTCGCTTTCAACTCCAACTCTGGAGAACATCCCACCTACACGGTTAGCGATCGCATGATGAATCCCGATAATAATATTTTCCGGTTTCTCACCACGGGCTAATAATGAAACTGTTTCCGACTCGGCAAACACGGTGCAGGTACTGCTTACCGGGAGCACTTCGGTGGCCTGTAATGATAAAGGCCCTAATTCATCAAGGCTTACCTTAAAGACATTGGCCATAACTTCCAGAAACCGGCCGGTACCGGCGGCACATTTGTCATTCATAGCAAAATCCGTCACATTACCGTCTTCATCCAGGCGAATCGCCTTACAATCCTGTCCGCCCATATCAATGATCGTCCGGGTTTGTGGATGTAAATAATGAGCACCCTTAGCATGGCAAGTAATCTCCGTCACCGTTTTATTGGCATAGGGCGCGGAAATCCGTCCGTATCCCGTGGCAACGATATACTTTAGATCTTCGCGTTTTAAACCCGCATTTTCCAAAGCAGTCTCTAAACCGTTTAAACCATTCTCTTCGGTGTTAATGCCGGTACGAAGGATACTGTATCCGGCAATTTCACCATCTACCAAAATGACTGTTTTGGTCCCCAACGAACCAACATCCACTCCTGCAAAAGCTGAAACATTAGACATTTGCTCTCTCTCCTTTGTATTAATTTAATAACAGTTATGTAATGAAAATTGATAATCCGATAAACCAATTGTTCAGTCGTTACCGCGCCAGACATCAAAGCGACGGTTTAAAGCCAGTAACGACCGGTCCATCACAATCCCAAAGGCGGCGATAATGACCACACAAACAAAAACAATATCTGTCTGAAACGTCGCCCCAGCATATTGAATTAAGTAACCAAGACCTTCAGCTCCTCCAAACACCTCCGCACCGACAACCCCAAGCAAAGCGCGTCCGGTAGCCAAACGCAACCCGGTTAATAAAAACGGTACCGACTCCGGTAAAGCAATTGTCCAAAATATTTGGCGGCGGTTTGCGCCATACGCTTCGGCAACCCGGGTTAAATCCTTATCAAGATTGGACACAGCGGTTTGCATATTGACAATCAGCGGAAAGACAGCGCTCAGAAAGACCAACGCCAGTTTTGAACCGATTCCGAGACCAAACCAAATAATAAATAATGGCATCATCGCAATCCGGGGAGTTGTATAAAATGCTGCGATAATCGGTCCAAATGCCTGGCTCGCCTTTTTAAACCATCCCAGCAGGATCCCGAATGGTATTCCGACCACGGCTGCCAACAGATAACCGTAGATAAAGATTAGACCACTGGATTGAATATGTTTAAAAATTGAGCCATCCGCAATCACCTTCCATCCGGAGCTGACAATCCGGGACGGAGAGCTTGAAAACATCGGATTAATCCATTGAAGGTTACTTGCTAGTTCCCAGAGGACCAGTAAAGCAACGATCACACCCCCTCCCAAAGTGATACTTTGAAATTCCTGTTTGAATTTCCTAACGAAAACTTTATTTTTGTCAGATTTCATATTCCACGTTCACCTTCTTTCCGGCTGCCGTATGGATCTGCCCCCAAATCTTTTTGGCTAAATAGTCAAACTCGGCATCATCTTTGAGGTGCGGTGTCCGGGGACGGGGCAGGTTTACTCTGACCTCTTCCACGATTTTGGCAGGACGGGCAGAAAAAATGATGATCCGATCCGACAATAATACTGCCTCATCAATCTGATGGGTTACCATTAATACCGTTTTCCGAGTTTGTTCCCACAAAGATAACAATTCATTTTGCATCTCTTCCCGGGTTATCGCATCCAAAGCCGCAAATGGTTCATCTAAAAGCAGGATCTCCGGTTCACAGACCAATGCCCTTGCCAAATTGACCCGTTGTTGCATTCCTCCTGACAGTTGGTGCGGATAATAATGTTCAAAACCTTTAAGATGGACCATCTCAATATACTTTTCAGCTAACTTTCGCGCTTCATTTTTTCTGACACCACGTAACTCCAGACCGTAAATAATATTGTTCAGTACGGACCGCCACGGTAACAACGAGGCTTTCTGGAAAACCACGGCCCGGTCATGGCCCGGTCCGCTTACCGGTTGCCCGTTAACCCTAATCGAACCACTGTTAGGTTTGATTAACCCGGCGATCGCATTTAAAAATGAAGTCTTTCCACATCCGCTTAAGCCGACTATGCTTACAAATTCTCCTGGTTCAATATCGATCGATACTTTATCAACTGCCGCTGTCAATTCACCGGTAGCCAAATTTTCAAAAGTTATTACCAATTCGTTGACCGACAGTTTGGGGAAGACTTCAGTATTGGTATGGCCAATTTCAAATTGGGGCGTTGATCCGGTAGCGATTTGAAAATTTGTTTCAACTACAGCCTCTGCCATTTGCAGTTCCTCCTTTTGCTAATAAAAAAAGCCAAGATATGGTACCGTCTCCGGTAAAATATCTTAGCCTCTATTTTTTAGTCAGCTAAATATTGAAAACCAGAAACTGCTTGGCCCTCCCAAAGTGGTCATTCACATACTTGCCGTCAGTACTGGCAACTGCTACCCTTAAGGACACAAAACCACCCCCAAAGCTTCTTCTGCTTTTTCTTATCTTTAAAAATAAGTAATATCATCGACTTAGTCAACATTAATTTTTTAAGTTTTTCATAGCCATTTTGCATTAGAAGTTCTGGTCTCGTGTTTGAGATATTTATTATTCTTAAAAGTTTTTCTCTCTGGCCCACTGCTTGAGGCGGGCGTGTTAAAGAACTGCCTAAGCAGTTCTTTTTAGAAGAATTGTAATGAAGGTTAGCGGTTCATTTTAGTCGAGAAAAAATTCCTAGATTTAAAAGCTAAAAAATAAGATGATCAATAACTACTTGATTTTGCAAGTATTATAAGTCATCAGTTTTAAACAGATGGTTATTTGAATGATTATCAATGATGTCTATTTGAATGCTTTTCTCTCTGATCCACTGTTCCGGCGGCGGGTCACTTTTTGTGCGCCCAAAAAGTGACCAAAAAGGCGCCGGAACCGTATGGTTCCGGTCCTCCTTAAATCATCCAAGGTTTTTAGTGGGTTTTCGCCCTCCTGGCCTTCTGTCTGCCAATGGGGCCCAGGCTTCCGATTGGCGATGGCAATGAAACATCCCTGTTTCGATGCCACGCACGCCAACCTCCTTGGTTGGCTAATGCTTTACCCAGCGGTTATTTTGGTCTTTGAGCTTACAAAATGAGTCTCTTCCTAGTACTAATTCGCCAACAGGGAGGTAGGTTGGCGCGCGGCTTTAAAAATAGGAGGTTTTTATAGACATCGGCGACAGCGACCGCAGGTTTTTCATCCTGAAAAGATGCGTCGCAAGGCTCCTTTCTTAGAACCTTAATCCATTGTAGCAACACCGATACATCAAAAAGCAACCAAGAATGACAAAGCACAATTCTTGACGTCTCCATCTATAAATTAAAAGTCTAAAAATATTAATGGGTTTCCGGTATCACCCGCAAACCCATTGTTGAAGTCCAGAGCGTTTAAAAAAATATTTTACTGGGTCACGCTGCTTTATTCAATCTAATTTCCAAACAGATATTTCCGATTGAAGCACCAATACAACAGCTCGTTCTTATCTCATACTCTTTAGCGTCATCACGTTGGCGTTGCACCGGTGGTAAAATATCGCACTTCATATTTTCGGAAAGTGAAATCAGGACATTACCGCTGATGATATTAGCTATCTCGGAGATTGCCGAGGTCACAAAGGCATCGACTTCATTAAACTCCATCCCGCTCATATGACGTACGAGCTGAAGCGAGGTTGAGATTGGAAAACGGTAAATAATCTCTCCCTGAAGGTCGCCAATAACACCGATGGCAATATCAATCTCATTATCACAATTGAAATCCGCTCCCGGATGAGCAGAAACTTCAGAGATGTTCAGCATCAAATTAAAGACATTATGAGTCGCAGCAACAAATGTTTGATACAGTTTATCTTCCATTGCTGCTCACCCCTTTCTTGGCATATTCCGCAATCCGTTGGTCTTCAGCGGCGACATGATTAACCAACCATGCTAACAGCCTGCCTCCAAACTGTTGCATTAATTGTTCATTAAAATCGGATTCTTGATATTGTTTTGAGACCTCAAGTACATAATTGACCATCCCGTTATGGATCTCTTTATGAGCCTCATATCCCGGATAATCGATCCGTAGCTGGTATGCTTCCTCATCGTGAAAATGCTCGACAACGTACTTCTTCATAAACTCCAGTGTCTCATTGATTTTCGGAACTTTTTCAGTCCAACTGTCCTCTGACCGCAATACCTGTAAAAACGATTCAACACGCCTGAATAATTCTTTATGCTGCGCGTCAATTTCAGGTACGCCGAGTTCATAATGGTCCTTCCACAGCATAATGACAGCATCCTTTCTTCTTTTAATTTAATCACTCTATTCTAAGCTCTTACTTATTTCGTCATTTTTTGTTATTTAGTTTAATAACTTTAGATCCTTTAATAACGGACATCACTGGTAATTGAGACTGATTCCATGATATACAGAGTTTTTCGGACAATTCTTCCTTGACAAAGGAGGAAGCTGTTTGGTAATATATTAGTAATCCGATAGGAATTATTATATTTATTCTTAAATATGATTAAATCCCCATAACAAGGTTGTGATTCAATGACTGCAGTTATCAATTCAAAGGTCCGTAATAACGCTCCGGGTAAATTTATCCGCCTTTCCAAAGGTTACACCCATTACGAAACTGCCGGAGCAAAAACCGGACCGGTTGTCCTGTTCATCCACGGTTTTTCAGTACCGTACTACATGTGGGATCATAATTTCAGAGTATTGGCACAGGCCGGTTTCCGGGTGATCCGTTACGACCTTTACGGCCGGGGATTGTCGGATCGTCCACTGACAATCTACAATCAAGAGCTTTTTGTCATCCAAATACAGGAACTGCTTGATGCTTTAGCGATAACAGGACCGATTCACATCATTGCAACATCGATGGGCGGAGCTGTCGCTGCCGCCTTTACCGCGACCCATCCGGAACGGGTCGCTAAAATCGTCTTAATTGATCCGTTGTTCGAAAAATGGCGGATCGGATTGTTAAGGGTACCGCTAATCGGCGAATTACTGATGAAACAGTCTTTCCTGCCAGCAGCGCCGCAGCAACAATTGAAAGACTTCTTTCAACCGGAGAAGTTTCAATACTGGGCTGATCGTTTTAAAGAACAGATGCAATTTGATGGTTTTGGAGCGGCATTACTCTCTACTTTACGCTATTTCATCAGTAAAGACCCGACTCCGAATTACGAAGCAATTGCTCACCACCATAAATCCGTCCTCCTCCTTTGGGGAACCGCCGACCAGACCACTCCTCCGGTAGGAGCCGAAAAACTCTGTCAAATTTTGCACCCCGAATTTCACTGGATCGATCAGGCGGGCCATCTCCCCCACTATGAACAACCGCAGATCGTTAACTCCTATCTCCGATCATTCTTAATGAAACAGCAGCAAACAACATTGGCTACCGCAAACATCTAGGTAGCCAATTAATTGTAATTGGTCCATCAGTTCCACGATTATCGTCCGGATATCTCTCGAAGCTTGATTTTCTTTTCATCAGGTAATATAATGTTGTTTTAATAATAGTCTGAATATTGCCATCTCTAAAAGCATAACAATTATCAAAAATTCTACGAAAAGAGCTGATCAAATGGAACTGAAAACATTACAAAAAACAGGTGCATACGCTATCATTATCGGAGCAATTACCTTTGTGGTTTGGACTATTTGTTGGACCTTTCTGTTGCCCCGGGAAGCCTTAACTGCCGATTTTTCACTGATGGTCAAGGATCCTGACTGGATTTGGATTAATACCATAGCTTTACCAGCAATGATTTTAACCATTTTTGGATTTACCGCAATCTACAGCCGTCTATATCAAACATCAGGTTGGCTGGGCTTGATTGGATATATTGTAATTACGATCGCTTACATATTCCAAGCTGCCCAATTAACGTGGAAAATCTTTCTTTATCCGGTTATTGTCGCTTATGAACCAGCTGTTCCTCTTCTCAGTGAGAATATCATGATTAATCACCCTTTAGTAACGATCTTTAGTATCATTTTCAGTGCCTCTGTCTTGCTTGGGGTACTACTCTTCGGCATCGTTCTCATTCGTTCGAAAGTATTTCAAAAAATTGGCGGTATTTTATTTTTAACCGGCGCTATCCTCTATGCAGTCGGTTCAATGTTCACGGTCTACCTGGGCATTCTGGGCGTATTAATGTTTGCAGCAGGATGTTTGATACTGGGGATCAACTTGATGAAACCGGAATTATAATATCCAAACAAAATAAAATGGCTACCGCAAATAAGTAGGTAGCCAATTAATTTGAAAACTGCTCCAATCATATTGCTAAATTGCATAGACCAGATCATCATCCTTACTGGCAAAGAATTCCCGGTAGATCTCCCGCCGCAGATAGGCAAACTCCACATGGTTCCGATCTCTGGGACGCGGCAGGTTAACCGGTAAGATCTTTTTGATTGTTCCCGGCCGGCTCGACATCACGATTACCCGGTCGCCCAAATAAATTGCTTCATCAATATCGTGAGTCACCAGGATCATTGTGTTCTTTTCAATCTCCCAGATCCGCAAGATCTCTTGCTGCATTTGAATTCTGGTTAAAGCATCCAAAGCACCGAACGGTTCATCCAGCAACAAAATCTCGGGCCGGTTAACCAAAGCGCGGGCAATCGCTACCCGTTGCGCCATTCCCCCCGATAATTGGTGGGGGTAAGCGTGCTCAAATCCGGTTAATCCGACTAAATCGATATGTTCCTGGATAATCTGCTCCCGTTCTTCAGGCGTAACGTTATTCAACGCAAAAGCGATATTATCTTTGACGGTACGCCACGGCAGCAAACGGTGTTCCTGAAAGACAACCCCTCGGTCCAGCCCGCAACCGACAAGCGGCCTTCTTGCCAAAGTTACCGAACCTTGATAAGCAGTTTCCAATCCGGCAATGATCCGCAGTAAAGTTGTTTTTCCGCAACCACTGCCACCGACAATACTGATAAATTCACCTTTGTTTATCTCCAAGTTAATATCTTGCAATACCTTAATTACCGTCTGCCCATTAACATACTCTTTGTTCAAATTACGAATTACCAAATTACCATCGACTGCCATTATGCATCACCTCAAATCAATCTCCCAAATAAGTGACATTCCAGACTAAAATCCGTTTATTCAGCCATCGCAGCAGACTATCCATCAGTTTACCGATCACCCCAATCGTAAACATTCCGACGATCACCACATCCGATTGGGAGAGTTGCCTGGCATCCATAATCAGATACCCTACTCCTTCGCTGGCAGCGATTAATTCTGCGGCCACCACACACATCCAGGCAATTCCCAGTCCAACCCGTAACCCGGTCATGACCGGTGGTAAAATTCCCAGTAGAATCAAATCCTTAATAAACCGTCGCCGGGGGACTTCGAGGATCTTCGCCAACTCGATCAGCTTGGGATCAATCCGGCGAATACCATCGATCACACTGATCAAAATCGGATAAAAAGCACCGATGAAGATAATGAAGATCTTTGACGCCTCGCCAATTCCAAACCAGATGATCGCCAGCGGAATCCAGGCAATCGGGGGAATTGGCTTGAGGATCTGGATGAGCAGGTCAGTCATCCGGTCCAGTGTCCGGGATAGGCCGATCGCCAGCCCCAGACCGATCCCCAAGGTTGCCGCTAGACCAAATCCTTCTAAAACTCTGATAATACTTACTCCGATATGTCTGAACAGTTCCCCGCTGCTCAAATATTCGCCGAATGAACGAAACACTGTTGAAAGTGACGGGATGATCACCGGATTAAGCCAACCGATAACACCCAAAACCTGCCATACAAATAGCACTCCCAACGCAAGACTAAAATATAGAAAAATCTTTTTCAAATCAGTACTCGTCTGCCACAGACGCAGTTTTCTGTACATCACTACCACCTCCGAATCCAGTTAATCGCTATTTGATCCCAGCGGCTTGCAGATAGCGGCGGTCGACAAACGCATCAATATCAACTTTTGATCTAATGATTTTCTGATCCCGCATAAACTCTTCACTCTTTTTGAGATCATCAATATCAGCATCACTGATCCCCGGCCAATAATTAAACTTGGTAAAGACCTGCAGCAATTGTTTGGGGGTCAGGTTCACTTCTTTGGCAACTAATTCCGCTGCCTGCTGGGGAGCAGCCTTCAAGAATTCATAACCGCGTTGATACGCTTTTAATAAGGCATTAACCAAAGCCGGATTTTGAACTGCAAACTTATTGGAAACGAGAATTACTGATAACCCTCTCTTAATACCGGTTCCATCGGTCAAGATCCGAATACCGCCGTTCTCGACCCATTGGGTGATATAGGGTTCCCAAATTGCTCCTGCTTCAACATTACCCGAAGTCAATGCCGCGCCAATATCCTCAATCTGCAGATTGACTATCTGGACATCGTTGAATTTAAGACCATTCTTTTGAAAGGCCAACGCCAGGAAGTGATGAACCCCGGTGCCTTTGATGACCGCAACCCGCTTCCCTTTCAGCTCCTTCACCGATTTAATGTTAGAGTTTTTGGGGATGGCAAGCGCCTGCGCTTTCGGCCCACTGGCAGCTAGGCTAACAATCCGGAGGTCCTGCCCGGAAGCCCTAGCAATCAGGGCTGGAGTATCTCCCATCAAGCCGATATCGATCTGTCCGGCAGCAAATGCTTCATTGACTGCCGGTCCTGACAGGAAGAAGTGCCATTTTAATTTGGCCTTTTCTTGTTTCAACTCTGCTTCCAACCAACCTTGCTGCTTCGCAATAAAAAGCGGAGCGTAAAACGGGATCGGTTGGAGCGCGATCCGCAGCTCCTTAGCGGCGTTCCCACGCTGCACCTTACCATAACCCAACGGCGCAAAGACCAGAGCAATTATGCTGATTAACAAGATTATTTTTAAGATCTTTTTCATCGTTATCTACCTCACTTGTTAATTATTTGGCGATGCGGTCCAGATGTAAAAAGAAAGGATGTGCTGCTTCTTCAGTTGCTTTTCGTGCCTTGTAAGTTTGATCGCTGATCTCCTCCGGCTCAATAATCCAGATCCCGGCTAAATCAACATCACCTAACCGTTCCCGGACCTCAACATACTTCTGCTCGAACAGCGGTCCAGCAATAATATTCCGCACCGGCCTGCCCTTAATCTGATAGCTCTGACCCGTCTTCCCCCGAACCGTAACCGTCACTTTCCGGTTAAACCAGATACTCCGTACCAGGTTCCGGTTGCTTTGAGAAGACTCCAATAACTCCAGAAAGAATAAATTACCATCTTCTCCGACAGCTAATGACTGTTTGAACGTTGCACGGGGATTACCGTCCTGATCTACTGTTGCCAGGACCTTCACTGTTTCCGAATCATTTATTATGGCGATCACTTCATCACTCAATTGTACTGCCATCTACACTCAGCTCCCTTTCATAAATTTAATAGTTGCATTATGATAGATTATAATAACCGCGCCAAATCAGTATCCGGATGATTACCACAGCGCCGGTAATCATCAAAATCAACCCTTAGGCCATATTTGACCCGCAATTGATGCAAGCCTTTGGCTAAACGGACGTAATAGTCAAGGGACGGACTTTTTTGGTCTTTAAAATACGAGCCGGGACGCGGCACCCAGACCGAGAACACGACATTGACTCCATTGCTGATCAAGTGCTCCGCCTCCTCCAAAGTCGACCGTAACGCTGCTTCCTCACTGGTAAACCCGTTAGGTTTAGCGGTTTCCACGCCGCCAACAATACCGGTGCCAACGTTACCGCGTCCGAAGATGTCAACCGCCCTGATTAAACGGTCCTTCCACTCGCGATAACCGACCCACTCCGCTTTTCCCGGACAGACCCACTCAAACAACTCCTCGTCCAATACTTCCAGATCAGTGGTGTAACTGCTTAACCCGGTCTCCTCATATAACCGCGCCAGCTGTTTTTCAGAGAACGCCGTGGCCACCAACTGGCTGGGGAACTTCTTGACTTTAAAGTTCGCACCGATTGCCTGCAGGATCTCGATGTAATAATCGACTTCCTGATCAAACGGTTCGGCCCCACGGGTATCCGACCCCGCTGTCAGACAAATTGTGGTGAACCGGCCGGGTTGTTTCAAGGCTTCCCGGACTGCTTCGAAGACATCTTGCGGGTTCTGACGGGTAGGAATTCCCAACTCCGCCCGCTGCTGTTTTAAATGATTGACAACATCGCAGAAACGGCAACCCTTATCATTAACCCAGAAGTAGCAAAAACCTGACGGAAAAACATTGATACGCTGCGGCCGGGCAGTAATGACATGGTTCATTAAAACCCCGGAACTGGTCTTTTTATCATAAAAATCCGGTTTTGACCAGAAGTCGACTGTTTCTAAGACCTCACCCTGATCGGTCAGCACCAGTTGGCCATCGACTACATCCACCAAATAAGGATTGCGCTCCAGCGGTGTTGGGTCAACGACAATTGAAGAACCGTCGCGGAGTAACAACGAATCCGGCACCGGTGTTAGTCGGGCATCCCGCGCCCCGAAAATATTGGGACTCCGCAGTTGATGCACCGCAGGATCAATCACCTGTAAAGCGTTCTTGGTATAATGGACACCACGGCGCTGGACATCAATCTTCAAAATCACTAATGGGGGAAGATCGGGATGTTCCCGGACAACCTCGGAGTAAGATAAGGAGAATTGCTCTTCCTGCTGTAATGCCAATGACATTTAAAAACACTCCCTCCGGGCATAAGAACCTTTGGTGACTGCCACCCGCTTCCCTTTAACTCCTTCGCTGATTTGATGGTGGCGTTCTTCCGGACGATCACTGCTAACGCTTTCGGACCGCTGGAAGCAAGACCGATGATCCGGAGGTCCTGACCTGAAGCTCTGGCGATGATCGCCGGGGTGTCTCCCATCAGACCAAGGTCCACTTGTCCGGCGGCAAATGCCTCATTGATTGGCGGTCCTGCCAAAAAAGAGATCCACTTAACATTAACCTTCTCTTTTTTCAACTCCGCTTCCAGCCAACCTTGCTTTTTTGCCACAAAGATCGGTGCATAATGCGGTCCGGGTTGGGTCGCAATCCGAAACTCCTTAGCGACGATTCCATTGTTTTTCTCCTTACTGTAACCTCCAACTGCAAAAACCAGCACAACCAGTGCGGTTAGAAAGATTAAATTAATGATTTTTTTCATCGTTATTACCTCACTTTTTAGTTATTAATGTCTAAATGAAAGCAGTCCAATCATAACAACCGTGATAAATCAGTATCGGGATGATTGCCACAACGCCGGTAATCATCAAAATCAATCGGCAGACTGTATTTGACCCGCAGTTGATGCAGTCCTTTGGCCAACCGGACAAAATAGTCAAGGGAGGGGTTCTTTTGATCGCGAAAATACGAACCGGGACGTGGCACCCAAACGATAAAAGCAACATTAACTCCCTGACTGATCAAATCCTCAGCCTCAGTCAATGTAGATTGCAAGGCTGCTTCCTCACTGCCAAACCCTTTGGGTTTAGCGGTCTCCACCCCACCGACAATACCGGTGCTGACATTACCGCGCCCAAAGATATCAACCGCTCTGATTAAACGGTTCTTCCATTCGCGGTAACCGATCCACTCCGCTTTTCCCGGGCAAATCCAGTTGAACAGTTCTTCATTTAAAACTTCCAAATCAGCAGTATAACTGGTTAATCCGGTCTCCTCATACAACCGCGCCAGCTGCTTTTCAGTAAACGCTGAGGCAATTAACTGACTGGGGAACTTTTTAACTTTAAAGTTGGCCCCGATCGCCTGCAGGATCTCGATGTAAAAGTCGACTTCCTGATCAAACGGTTCAGCCCCACGGGTATCGGAACCGGATGTCAGGCAAATTCCGGTGAACCGTCCGGGTTGCTTTAAGGCTTCCTGCATCGTCTCAAAGACATCCTGCGGGCTTAATTTTGCCGGAATCCCCAACTCCGCCCGTTGCTGCTTAAAATGGGTGACAATATCACAATAACGGCAACCCTTGTCATTGGCCCAGAAGTGGCAGAAACCTGACTGAAAGATATTCAGCCGCTGGGGTCTGGCACTGATGATATGGCTCATTAAAACGCCGGAACTGGTCTTTTTATCATAAAAGTCCGGTTTGGGCCAGTATTCGACTGTTTCCAAAACCTCCCCTTGATCAGTCAACACTACTTGCCCATCGATGACATCAACCACATATGGATTTTGTTCCAATGGCGTCGGATCAACGAGAATCGAGGTACCGTCCCGTAGTAACAGGGATTCGGGCACCGGTTTAATTTGGGCATCGCGTGAACCAAAAATATAGGGACTCCGAAGCTGATGCACTGATTCATCAACCGCACTCAATGCCTTCTTAGTGTAATGGACCCCACGGCGCTGGACGTCCATCTTCAAAATCACTAACGGGGGGACATCGGGATGTTCCCGGACAACCTCAAAATAAGATAAGTTACTTCGAGCTTCATTCTCTTTCTGAAGTGCTAAGGCCATCAATAAACACTCCTCACTATTTTACTCAAACCTGAACTGTACCAAACAAAAAAGCTAAGCGGTCCTTGTTTTAAGAAACCAGCTTAGCCTCCGATTTTTCGTTCATATTCGGTACGCAACTCTGTCAATGTAAGGCTTTTTCCACGCATGATTTCCTCCGCTGTCTCCTGTCTCAGATCATATACTCGATTTGATCCTTAAATAAAATCCGGTGAATCCGGTCTCGTAACTCCTTATACTCCTGATTCCGGGAGTCTTCCAACCGATCCCAATCAATGTTCAGTTCCGCTTTGACTTGACCCGGATGAGGCGACAATAACACAATCCGCGTCCCCAGCAAAATCGCTTCATCAATTGAATGAGTCACAAAGACCAGGGTGAAATGCGAGCCACTCCACAGTTCCAACAACTCTTCCTGCATCTTCTGGCGGGTCAAGGCATCCAACGCCGCAAACGGTTCATCCATCAAGATTATTTTTGACCGCAGAGCCAGACACCGGGCGATCGCCACCCGCTGCTTCATTCCGCCTGATAGCGTATGCGGATAGGAGTGCGCAAATTTGATCAGATTTACTTTTCGCAAATAAAACTCGGCTTGATCCTTCGCTTCCTGCAATGGCATCCTCCGGCTGGTCGTTAAGGCAAAGACCACATTCTCCAATACCGTTTTCCAGGGAAGTAACTGCTCAAACTCTTGAAAAACCATCCCCCGGTCCGGCCCCGGTTTGACGATCTCCCGACCTTCAAGGCGAATTACCCCTTCCGTCGGTCGCAGATAACCCCCGATTGCTTTGAGTAAAGTCGACTTGCCACAACCAGACGGACCTAATAAGATCAGCCGCTCGGATTGGTAAGCTTGAAAATTAACACGATAAGTCGCCGTCACCAAATACTCTTTGGTCTTATACTGCAAAGTAACATCGTTGACATCTAAAAAAGGCGCGTCGATGATTGTATTTTGAGCAAGCGCCATCCTCAACTCCCCTTTTTGTGATGAATATCAGGGAAGAATAACTCTTTCCAGTTGGCCGGTTTGGTTTTAATCGAACCAATCTGATATAAGAAATCACTGAATTTGGTGATCCGCAATGGCGCTGAATCATAATTGATCTGCGGATTATTTAATTGGGCCAAGATATCGCTGACAGATTCATTGCTTTTCGAAGCCTTAATATATAACTCCGCCGCTTCGCGTTTATTATTTTTAATCCAGGCAATCGCTTCATCGATCGATTGCAAGACAACCTTGTTGAGCTTTGGATTATTATCATAAAACTTCTTAGTTGTCGAAAGGACATTCATCGTATGAGGTCCACCAAGGATCTCATAAGAATCAACAATCTTCCGCACTTTGGAATTCTCCAGTTCCTGAAAGCTAAATGGCGGGGTCGCAAAATGTGCAGTCACTTCCGACTTGCCAGATAATAAAGCAACCAATGCATCCGGATGCTTCAATGAAACTGTAAGCGAATCCAGTTTCGAAAAATTCTCATTGCCAAATTCCTGCGCTGCTGCCATCTGCAGGATAACCGCCTGGATCGAAACTTTAACCGCTGGAACAGCAATCCGGTCTTTCTCGGTAAAATCGCGAATTGATTTCACTTCCGGGTTGACCGTATTTAAATAGATCGGCGTATGGTCCAAAGCCGCCAATGCTTTAACAGCACCTTTGGACTTATCCCAGAGAGTGATAAATGGCGCCACACCGCCTGAGATGTAATCAACGCTTCCTGAAAGTAAGGCATCATTGGCTGAAGCACCACTCCCCAGAGTAACCCATGAGGTTTTCACTGCTCCCAGATTGGCCGCCTTCGCATTTTTCTCAATCAACCGTTGCTCTTCCACAACGATCAACGGTAAATATGCCAACCCGTATTGTTTAGCAATCCTGATCTCCTTCTCCTTAGCTACTACCGTGGCAAGCAATCCGGTAGTCAAGACAATTACCAATAAGAACGCTAATAGTGTTTTTTTCATAACTATCCCTCCTGAATTAATCGTTTAAGATTTATATTACATTCAATAATTTTAAAAAATAAAAAAGCTGAGCCAAACCCTTCCTATAAGGGTTGAGACTCAGCCTCCGGTTTTTCCGGTCAACCTCGTTCTAAACTATAAATTATATAATTAACGGGGGAATTTTCCTAATAAATCTAAATAAATAACTGTAACTTATTTCAACCTTACCTTCTCATTCTTTTCAATCTGGACGACTTTACCGTTTTGAATAATCAAAGTAACTGAACCATAAACTATCTCCGACAACAAACGTAATAATCGTTGCAGATCCTCATTTGATAATATGCTTTCTGTTTTATTGGTTTCATTATCCGGCACTATCACCAACTCCTCCACTCAAAATCTTTGACTAAACAACCCGAAGCCGATTACTTTTAGTTTGGGGTTCTGCAGTGGAATAAGTCCAGTCAAGCTGCTCCGAGATATTAACCTGAATCACAACATTATCCTGTTTGACAACCGTGATCGAACCGTTTTTAACATTATTAAGCGCCTGTAAGATTGTTTGTTCAAATACATTCCCGTTCAATTGTTTTTTCTTGTTAGCAATTGGCATTGTTCCTTCTCCTCCCTTTAGCACCCAATTAAATTATATGTATTCCAATTGGTTTAGTAGTATTTAAATTTAAAAAAATATCTGATTTTTAGATATAATACATCGGAGTCTCATTTTGATTTTTATATTCCTCAACCAGATCAGCCAGGGTAATCGAATCAACCGTCTGATTGATACAAGCATTGAGTTTATCCCACACATTTTTCTTAATACATTTTTGAAAGAAATTTTCTCCGGTTCCATCAGCCTCATTCTCATCAATAATCGAGAGACTGCCTTCCAAGACCCGAAGGATCGTTCCCACTTTAATATTTTGTGGTTCATCTCCCAATATATAACCACCCTGCGCTCCCTTGACGCTACGAATCAGACCAGCTTTACGCAGAATTGAAAAGACTTGTTCCAGATAATTATCAGAAATATTCTGACGTTCGGCAATGCTACACAATGAAACATGCTCTCCGTTAGAAAACACTGCCAAATCCAGCATTGCCCGTAAACCATATCTTCCTCGCGTTGATAGTTTCATTCCACACCCTCATTGTTTCCAAGTATTCCTATATAATTACTATGATTTTAACACGTTCACCCCTTGCTGTCAACAAAAAGCTGGGTTATTTTTAAATTAAATTTGAATCCGTTTTCTATTGGTCCACCGTTCCGGGCCTCCTTAAATCGTCCAAGGTTTCTCCTTCCTAATGGACAGGTAAAGTATCGGAACAGGAAAGGCCATCAGCTCATCGAGTTCTGCTTTAATTGGGAGCGTGATCAGAATCCAACAAGTTATATCTGCTATAGTAAAGATAAAAAAATTTTATATAATACTTTCAAAGAGCAGAATTTATAGAAATAATCTTCTCTCATATCTATCTCACCAGAGTAAACCTCTCTCTGATCAGGAAGGGCATTTAAAAACCGGTCATTTTTTACGGTCCAAATTAAGTCAAAAGGATCCCTGTTAATATGATATGATTCAAAAAATTGCCGGGTCTTATTTTGATAGGTTACAATCCTCTTCTTAAGGTCGACCGTCTTTTCCAACTCACCTGTTAGTCCATAATAGTAGACTTGATCCCCTTTTCTTGCAACGCCAAATCCTCTTGTCTTTCTCTGTGAGTCCACCTTGGAATTGCCCCCCAAAAGACCAAGGAGCAAGATAATAACTACGAACCAGATTGATTTTAACAGTTTTTGCCGTCTCATTTTTCCACCTGCCTACTTTAGATTTCCAAAGTCAACTAAGTATAATTCCATATCATGCACTACACCTAATACTTTTGGGGCTGATGTTGCAATTTGAAGATTTTCAAAATTTCTAACAAGGTTTACCGTATGCAATAATTTACCAAATCTCTTCAATTTCATCTCTTGTAGTGGTCAATAGTTTCACTTCCGGTGTCTTAGCAACTGAAACCGTAGTTACCGGTAATGACACCAATAATACCATAAGCAGTAATAATAGCACTTTTCGTAACATCATAGACCTCTTTCTAGATTTTACATATAATTTTTTAATGCGAATAGAAAAACCCTGCTATTCCATAACCAACATCTTTTCTGCCATTCCTATATTCAGTAATTATCATATCTCCAACCATTCTTTGGTTAGAAATCTTTCCTTGAAATTCAAAACTAATCTCTTCTTTTTCTCTAATTTGAACCCGTTCAAACGCTCTCGCATGGTGTGTTTCACTGGCGACATCTACACCAATGATTAATGTTTGATCTGTATTTGCAAAATTTTTTCATTTTGGGAATACCAGCCGACTTAGTATTTACTATTCTTCTTCAACCTCTTCCAGATCCGATTTGTATGTGCTTCCATTCCATTCCCAAGTCTCTTTTCCAATCACTATCGTTTTCCATGGTTGTGAACTGTCTTTAATATATAAGTCTTTTTGAGTGCCATCTTTTTCAATAACTATACCGGTTATACCAAAGTTAAACTTAATTTCAAGCTTACCATTGATCCGTTCCAGTAATATCATGACCATCGTTCCACTCGATCCGGTATAGTAGATATGATGTAAACCCGCTAACACTTCATCCTGTCCATCATTATTCAAATCTACTAAAGCTATCGGAACCCATACTTCATTAATAGACTCGGAATACATCTCTCTTATTCCTTCAAATTCATCCTTAAATATTTCAGCTATTTCTGCTCTTACGTCTTGATATTTTTCATATGAAAAGATTGGATATTTAATTTGTTCTTTTTTAGAATTAACTGAATCTGGAGTACTCTTAATTTTTTGAGAGTTAAGTACTACAAAAACTTCAGAATCAGAACCGTCTTCTGAAAACGATCGAAAGTAAACCAAACAATTTCCAATACTATAACTTATTTCATAATATACTTCTTCTTCTTCAGATTCAAACGTTTGAACAGTATATCTTTCTATTTTCCGTTTGCCAAGCACCGCCTGAATTTGGGAGAAGTTCATCCTAGCTCTTGCGCCGTTAATATTTACTGTCTTATCACAGTCAACATTGACAACTTCATTGTCGTCACTAAAAGAAAAGGTTAACCCCAATTCTTTATAATAATAGGCAATAATTAATCCCTCTGCACCTGTCTCAATCTCTTCATAACCATCACCTAATTCTTCAATCAACTGTGATTTGGTCATCAGCAAATATCTTTCAATATCACTTAAAATACCATCATTAATTTTCTCAGTATTTTGCGTTGTCCCTTTGGAATTTAAATTAACAAAAACGACACTACCAACAATAATTACCAATACCAATAATATATACTTCATATATTTTTTCAATAAGATCACTTAATTGTAATGTTTAATTATAGATAATCTATGGATTGTATCCATTGTAGTTAACAACTTCACTTCCACAAGTACATTCAAATCATTTCAGGTATAATTCTTCCCTCTTCATTCCGTCAATACTGATTCGCACCGGTACAGTCCAATCTTCATACATCTCATACGAATAAACCCAATCATCAATGATACTCCCAACAAACGCTTCTCCTAGTTTTCTTTTATTATTTCCATCCAAGTCAATACAATAAAGATTTCCTGAATAATAATAAATTTTATTATTATCAATTGTAAAAAAACCTGTACTATCAGTAGTTATAGTTTTTTTATCGGTACCGTCCGTTCTAACCTTATATATTTTACTACCATCATCTGTAATATAATAAAGCCAACCATCATGATAATTTACTTGGCAAAATTTACCATTAATAATTTCAGTCCGATTCTTCCCGTCTAAAGTCATCTTTTTTATTGCATCATTAGCCATACAGTAAATCACATCATCAACAACATTGATCGACCAACAGCGTTCTTCACAGATCAACTGCTTATTCGAACCATCTAAATTAATCCGGTAGAGTTTATTTTGATCACCACGATCAACATAATAAATATAGTTATCAACAATACATGTAAATTCACAGACAGCATCCGATATTTTTTCTAATTTCTTGCCATCGATCCTAATCCGGTATAACGGGCTTTCATCATAATTGTACCTATTAACAGGACAAAAATATACCCATTCTCCATAGACATTTAAACTTCTTACCTCTCCATCATACAATTTCTCTTTCTTGCCAGTTTTGAGATTCTCCTTACATAATGCAATCTCTATTGGATCATCTCTATCCAAAAATGCTTCATAAAATATAAAGTCTCCGTTTTTGCCCGCAAAACCATTAACTAAGGTATTTCCCAAACTGTTTCCTCTTTTACTATCAGCTTTTGCTGACAAACGACGACACCCTATTGGGATTAAAGCTACAATAATTAATATCAATAAAACTATTAGTTTCTTCAAAACCATCCCTCCACATCAGTTAATTTTAAAATTAGGATTGAACTCCCAATGCCAATTTTCACGATATCTATTACATCCATCAGGGAATTTTGGGTTTGGCATCAGCAAAGGTTTAAACCCAAATTTATGGGCATTTTTTTCCAGCCATTCCACTTCATAAGATCCTGCACGAACTCCTCTAGAATCATCTTTAGTTGAACGTTTATTAGCAACATTAAAATCAATTGCTAAACCCCAACCGTGGTTGCTAGTCCCTGGAGTTGCAGCATTACGACCATAAATTCTTTTACATTCCTTTTGCATCTC
>Ga0209720_1000456_pt1 | contig 43330 bp, 35 predicted proteins | sample AD_JPNMR3_MetaG_FD_184426 | JGI IMG/M metagenome (GOLD analysis project Ga0209720, IMG submission 184426) | Active sludge microbial communities of municipal wastewater-treating anaerobic digesters from Japan - AD_JPNMR3_MetaG (SPAdes) (version 2) | ecosystem: Engineered > Bioreactor > Anaerobic... | reverse complement strand
TTTGACAGATACCATTTATATTTTCTGCGCGATGAATGTGGGGAATAACTATTATGGTAACCGCACAACGCCAAGATACTACTGGGGTAATGCTGTTAATGGAGGTGGCCCACAAGGAGTTGGATTTTCTCACGCAGGCAGGGTTCCTATTATTTTTGCTGATTTACATGTTGACACACTGCCTTTTGAAGTTCTGTGGAACTATGGCCATGACAGTTCTGGTGCCTGGGTTTATGGAACAGGTCCGTGGACATTACCTGAAAATGACTGAGACAAAGGGGGTGAAAAAAATGAAAAGAAAGGGCTTTACACTTATTGAACTGCTGATTGTGATTGCAATCATTGCCATACTTGCCGCAATGTTACTGCCAGCTCTTGAAAGAGCAAAGCAGCAGGCACAGATGTCCACCTGTCTTTCCAATCTAAAACAGATTGGACTTGCAGTGCACATGTATTTGAATGATTATAATGAGTACTGGTATCCAGCTTTAAGAGGTGGATTAAGCATTCCAAGTCCGCCTGCAAGATGACAGCAGGCGTGGATTACTCTTGGTTTCCTTGATACAATGGTTCAGAAGGGTTATTTAAATGGAAAGTTTTTCTGGTGTAATGTTCCTGGTTGCGAACATTATTCTGGTATCTGTTCGGATGGTACTCCAAACTGGTGGCTCTATACAACCACAGGCAGCATCAATTGTCCATGTCTTGACCCATTTCAGAGATATAATCTCTCAGCATATGATAGAGCAACTTATGCATATTCCAGTCAGGTTGATTTTGGTTATAACACTCGTCTTCCGAATACAGCAATAAAACTTGGAAGGGTAAGAAGACCAGGAGAAGCAATTATGTTCTGTGAGGCTCGTTCTGGCGAATTATTCCTGAATACGAGTCAGGCGGCAACAGAGTTTCCCCAGATATTTCAACAGGCATCTTATTACAGTGGTTCTGCTGGAAGGCATCTGCAGATAGAACTGGTGAATGCTGTGTTTGTTGACGGTCATGCAAAGGCAGTTAATAAAGACGAATATGTCAATGGGCTTGCATACGACCCATAAGTGTCATTTGTAAAGATAAAAGCCCTCGCCTATCTTTCTTCCGAGTTTATGCTGGCTTACCATCTGACGTAAAAGAGGGCATGGTTGATACTTTGGGTCGTTGAGAGATTTTTCAAGATTTTCCATGATATGAAGGCATATATCAAGTCCAATAAGGTCTGCAAGAGCAAGAGGTCCCATAGGATGTCCTGCGCCCAATTTCATCGCAGTGTCAATTGAATCTCTGTCTGCCACATTTCCATAAAGCAAACATATTGCCTCATTAATCATAGGTATCAATAATCTATTGACAATGAATCCAGGTGAATCCTTTACAAAAACTGCTGTTTTATCAAGAAGTTCTGCAAGCTGTTTTGTCTTTTCAATGCTTTTCTGCGATGTCTTTTCACCTGTTACAATTTCAACAAGTTTCATTTTATTGACAGGATTGAAAAAGTGCATTCCAATTACCCTTTCCTGATTTCTTGTAGATTTTGCTATTTCTGTGATGCTTAAAGACGAAGTATTTGTTGCAAGGACAACCTGTGATGGAAAAATTTTATCAATTCTTGCAAAAAGATTTTTCTTTGTTTCAATGTCCTCTATGATTGCCTCTATTACAAAATCTGCTGATTGACAATCTTCAGGACAAGAGCAAGGTGTGATTGTTGACAAAATCTGGCCTGCTTTTTCTTCTGATATTTCTCCTTTTTCAATTTCCTTTTTCAATCTTTCCTTGATTTTTAAAATTGCGTTGTGAACGATACTGATGTCAGAATCAGTAAGATAAACACCAACCATGTGCTCAGCAGCACATCTTGCAATGCCTGAACCCATTGTTCCTGCACCAATAACAAGAATGCTCTTTATCTCCATATTCATTCCTTTTATTGAACAATATTTTGCTGAAATCCATTGAGTATTTTTCTGTTTTCTTTGCTTTTCCCTGTTTTTTTTCACTTCCACCAGGAAAGACAGAAGCATTATGAACAATTAGCGAAGGCGCAGAAACAAAACAAGTAGGAAAGCAGCAGCGTTCTGCCATATCAATGGCAGTTGACTGTCCGAAGCCAGCAGAGTGCAAAGCGCTTACGTTGCTGGCAAGTTTCAACTGCGGCAGATTCCCGCGTAGTTTTGTCTGCGCCGTAGAGTGTGTGAATAATGCTTTTGTCTTTCCGTCTCCTCATCCTTCTCTTTTCCCCAGCTCCCTGTCAAGCATTACAATTGCAGGTCCCTGCTCTTTTATCATTTTCAGTGTTTCAAGAATCTGCGAGGCATTTTTCTCTTCTTCAACCTGTTCATTCACAAACCATTGAAGCATAACCATAGAAGGATGATCACCTGCCTTTTGAGCAAGGTTGACGAGGTTATTTATCATTGCTGTCACCTTTTTCTCATGCTCAAGGGTTTTTTCGAATATGTCAGTCACAGAAGAAAAATCAGCAGGTGGCTGGTCAATGGCAAGAAGTTTTATTTCTGCGCCAACATCAACCATAAATTCAAAAAATTTCATTGCGTGGCTTACTTCTTCCTTTGCCTGAACTTTTAACCAGTGGGCAATCCCTGGCAGGTTTTTGCTTTCGCAATACGCTGCCATACTCAGATAAAGATAAGCAGAATACAATTCATTTCTTATCTGCTCATTCATTGCCTTATGCAAATTCTTTTCCATTTTCCTCCTTTGTTATGCTCCAAATTTGTCAAATTTTAAGGCATTCGCGAGTAAAATATACATCACATTTATTGCCGGAATGGTTCCAAGCATGCCTTTTGCGCACGCCCTTTCTGTAAATGTGTCAACATCGTCTGAAATAGCATTTTTTGAAACAATTGCCAGTGGCACAGGATGCCAGGAATGTCCTTTCAAAACACTCGGAGTTGAATGGTCTCCTGTTAAACATACCACTTCAAATTTTAGATGCTTAATTTTTGCAATTTTTTCGTCAAACTCTTCTATCGCTGCAACCTTTTTTTCAAAATTTCCATCTTCTCCTGAACTATCGGTTTTTTTGTAGTGGAGATAAAAGAAATCGTATTCGTTGTAAAGGTCGTTAAGCGCCTTTATTTCATCATCAATACTTTCAAGTCCCCTGATAACATCCATCCCCACAAGTTTTGCAAGCCCTTTGTACATAGGATAACTTGCAATACATGCTGGTTTCAAAAGGTATCTCTGCTGGAATGGTTCTATCTCAGGAATACCAGAAAATCCTCTCAATAGAATGGTTTTTGCTCTGGTATCTACATCAGCCAGTATTTGTTCAACCCTTGCAATAAACTCGTTCAGCACTTCTGCAGTAAATTTTGCCTGGTCATTTAAGGCAGTTATTCTCTTGATAGCAAGGCCTTCTTTTTGTGGGTCATTTTCTGTAACATCAGGAGACAGATTTTCTCCTCTCAACAGAATTGCAAGCCGGTGTTCTTTTACTGTTTGAATAATAATTTGAACATTTCTTATGCTTTTGATTTTTTCCTGAATTTTATTAACAAGCACTCTGTTTTCTTCTGTGGAAATTCTTCCAGCCCTTCTATCAGTAACAATGTGATTTGCGTCTATGGTTGCAAAATTACCCCTGATGGCAAGGTCGTTCTTCTCCATTTCCATCCCTATTCCCAGAACTTCAAGCACCCCCCTGCCAATCTGATGCTCAATAGGGTCATATCCAAAAAGAGATAGATGAGCAGGGCCACTGCCTGGGGTAATACCATATAGCACAGGGATCGACAATCCACACATACCTGATTTTGCTAATGCATCAAGATTGGGCTTTTTTGCTGTTTCAAGTTCTGTAAGACCGGTTTCTGGATGAGGAAGTCCACCAAGGCCATCCATCACAAGCAGAAGAATCTTATTTTCATTTTTCTTAATAACGTTGTTCAGTATTTTTTCAAATTCCATGGTTGAACTCCTGAAGGATTGATAAATTGTTGTTTTTAGGGTACTATAAATATGTGGAAATGTCAAAATTTTGGGCTCTTGCTCTTGTTTGTATTTAATTGTGAATAAGGAATTTTAATCATGCTTTTTATAGTGGCAACTCCCATAGGAAATCTTGAAGACATTACTTTCAGGGCATTGAATGTTTTGAGAACTGTTGATTTTGTTGTTTCAGAAGATACCAGGGAAACAAGAAAATTACTTAATTATTTTCAGATTCAAAAACCATTGATCAGTTATTACAGAGGGTGTGAAAAAAGCAGGTCTCAACACATTATGAAATTATTAAGTGGGGGCAAGAGTATTGCGCTTGTGTGTGACAGGGGAACGCCAGGCATTTCAGACCCTGCCTACTACATCGTAAGAAGATGCCTGGATGAAGGAATCAAGGTTGTGCCTGTACCAGGTCCTTCTGCCTTAATGGCTGGGCTTTCTGTTTCCGGAGAACCTCTGGATGCTTTTTCTTTTTATGGATTTTTGCCAAGAAAGAAAAATAGAAAGATTGAATTTTTCAAGAAAATTGGAGAAAAACAAGAAACCATTGTGTTTTTTGAGTCTGTTCACAGGTTTATGGAAACAATGGAGGTTCTTAATCAACTATTTCCAGAAAGGCGACTTGTTGTGTGCAGGGAACTGACAAAAAAATTTGAGGAAATTGTTGCTGGTACTGTAACCCAAATGTACAATAAATTTAAGCAAACTACAGTAAAAGGTGAATTTGTTCTCATTCTTGGAGGAAAACAATGTTGATGAAATGGTTCAGGAAAAAAAGAAACTTTAGAATGGTTATGATTGTGACCGCAGCGCTGGTAATACCTGGATTTGTAATATGGGGTGTAAGCATTTCAGGCACTGATAAGAGGTATCTGGTGGCAACAGTAAACAACCAACCCATTTATCAGCACGAGTTTTATAGAACTGTTGAAGAAATACGACAACAATACAGAGACATTTTGAAAGATAATTATTCAAAATTCATCAATGAGACAGAACTTGAAAAAATGGTTCTCAACAGGATGATACAGGAGAAATTGCTTGAACAGCTTTATCGCAAGCACCACATTAGAGTAAGAGATTCAGAAATCCTGGACGTGATAAAATCTGAACCATCATTCAAAAATGAAAAAGGGCAATTTGATGAAGCAAAATTCAGGGCATATTTTTCACGTATTTCTCCTGAAAAAACAAAAGAGATTGAAAATCAGATAAGAAACAGCATTAAATATCAAAAACTTAAGCAGGAAGTCCTTTCAGAAACAACAATTGTGGTGTCAGACCAGGAAGTAAAATCCCTGATGGGCGGCAGTACAGATCAGAATAAATTCCAGGATATTAAGCGATATGTTCAGGCACAGAGGGAAGACCAGTATTTTCAACAATGGCTTGAAAAACAGAAAAACAATGCAAAGATCGAGGTATTTTTGAACCTTGATAAAAAGACAAACTCATAAAAATGGAACCAAAAGATACTCTTCAATACGAGATATATCTTCTTGACGCAATATGCAGGGGACTGCAGGCAACATTAAATGTTGACAAAATCATCCATATTGTCCTGACAGGCCTTACAGCAGGCGCTTCACTTGGTTTCAGCAGAGCAGCAATATTTTTCATCAATGAAAGCGGTATACTGCATGGTGGAAGGGGTATAGGTCCTTACGACCAGAATGAGGCAGAAAAAATATGGGCTGACTTAACAAGTTCTGAAGCAACGCTTGAGGAAATGTTTGAAAATAGCCATAGAAAAACACTTGAAAGCCAGAGATTTCCTGTGGAAATTAAATCTGTCAGGTATGAACTTGCAAAACTTCCAGTCAACAGTCCTTTAAGAAAGGTGATTTATGACAATGAAATCATTTTGCTGAAAGGCGATGAAAGGTTTCTTGTTCCTGAGGAATTTCACTGGTTTGTAAGACATGCAACGCAGGTGGTAGTTGCTCCAATTACCATATCAGGAAAAATTTCAGCTGTGGTTTTTGCTGATAATGCCTTTCATTATAAAGACATCACTCCTGGCATGATATCCTTTCTTTCTATTGTACTCAATCATACGGGTCTTGCCCTGAGCAATGCGTTTGCTTATGAATCCACCAGACATAATCTTGAACAGGTCCAACAATTAAATGAAAAACTCAGGCAGGTACAGGAAGAACTTTTGGCATGCGAAAGATTTGCTGCGGCAGGAAGAATTTCCACATATCTTGCACATGAAATCAGAAATCCCCTTGCAACCATTGGAGGATTTGCCAGACAGATTCTTGAAATAGCCAGAGAAAAACACACTGACCCAAGGATTGCAAGAAATGCAAAGATTGTTGTCAATGAGGTGAGAAGACTTGAACTGGTGCTGAATAATCTGTTAAGATTTTCTTTCAAACAGCCAGCAAAAAAGCAAAACATTCATCTTCTCAGTTTTCTTAATGAACTGATGGAAGTTCTGTCAATCAGCATTGAAGACAATGGAATTCATCTTAATCTTGACATTCCACAGCATATCCATATTTACGCAGACAGCGTGCAGTTGAGTGAGGTTTTTTATAATCTTATCCATAATGCCATTGAAAGTATGAAACATGGTGATTACCTGACAATAAGTGCTGGCGAAGAAAACGGGTATGTCTGGGTGGAAATTGCTGATACAGGTTATGGAATACCACCTGATGTGCTTGAACAGTTATTCAAGCCATTTTTCACCACAAAATCTCATGGAATAGGACTCGGACTTCATTTGGTGAAAACAATTATAGAGGAAAACCATGGTGGAAAAATTGAGGTGGATTCCAGAGTAAATCGCGGAACAAAGATCCGCTTTACAATTCCCAAAAAGGAGGTGGGAAGTGAAAAAAATACTGCTGATTGAGGATGAAACGAATCAGAGAATACTCTGCACAGAAACCCTTGAAAAAGAAGGATATCAGGTCATCGCTGCATCAAATGGTGAAGATGGATTGAATCTTTTAAAAAATAATGATGTTAACCTTGTTATTGTTGATATCAGAATGCCAAAAATGAGCGGACTTGAAACCCTTGCCAACATTCTCGGACAGAGAAAAAATCTTCCTGTGATCATTTACACTTCGTATCCGCAATATAAAACAGATTTTATGAGCTGGGCTGCAGATGCTTATATCATCAAAAGTTCAACGGGTTTAAGTGAACTTGTTGCCAAGGTTAAGGAGTTAATCGGTGCCTGAAAAAGAAAAAATACTTACCCTGATTCTTGCTGGCGGTAAGGGTGAAAGGTTGTATCCCCTTACAAGGGACAGGGCAAAACCATCGGTACCTTTTGGAGGTATCTATCGTATCATAGATTTCACTTTGAGTAATGCCATCAATTCAGGACTCAGAAAAATTTATGTTCTCATACAATACAAGTCCTATTCCCTTCAACGACATATCAGGGAGGGATGGAATATTTTCAGTAGAGAACTTGGAGAATTTATTGATGTAATTCCAGCACAGATGAGAATTGGAACCGACTGGTATCTTGGAACAGCGGATTCTGTATTTCAGAACATCTATTTTCTCAATCAGGAAAAACCCGATCTTGTCCTTATTCTTTCAGGAGATCATATTTACAAGATGGATTATCGGAGGATGATTGAATTTCACAAACAAAAAAACGCTGACCTGACAATAAGTGTATTTGATGTCCCTGTACAAGAAGCAAAAAGATTCGGGGTACTGGAAGTGAATGAAAGACAGGAAGTAATCAGTTTTCAGGAAAAACCAGAAAATCCTGTTCATTCTCCTGATAATCCTGATATGTGTCTGATATCCATGGGTATTTACCTGTTCAATACTGAAACACTTGTTCGTCGCATTATTGAGGATGCGAAAAAACCGGATAGCAGCCATGATTTTGGAAAGGATGTAATACCCGCAATGATTGGAAAGGATCGAGTATTTGCGTTTCCTTTCACTGATGAAAACCGAAAAGAAACAAAATACTGGAAGGATATCGGAACCATAGAGGCATACTATGAAGCAAACATGGACCTGGTGAGCGTGGAGCCAGTGTTGAATCTTTATGATACTGAATGGCCCATTCGCACGTTTCAGGAACAACTTCCTCCTGTGAAGACCGTGTTTTCTCTTGGCGAAAGAACAGGTATGGTTCTTGACTCAATCATTGGAGGAGGATGCATCATCAGCGGTGGAAAGGTTTACAGGAGTGTATTATCTCCATGGGTCAGAATCAACAGTTATGCAGAAGTAAGCGAATCAATACTTCTGGACAGGGTAAATGTGGGAAGATACTGTAAAATCAGGAGAACCATCATTGATAAAAATGTTGTGGTTCCACCTGGTACTATTATTGGATATGATGCCTCTGAAGATAAAAAACGATTTGTCGTAAGTGAAACAGGAATTGTCGTGGTTCCAAAGGATTATCAGTGGTAATTAAAAAGGGGAAAAAATGCCAGAATTGAGAAAAGATCCAGTTATAGGCAGATGGGTAATCATCGCCACAGAAAGAAAGCTCAGACCATCAGATTATGCAGAAATGTGTCCAACTGTGGAAGAAGAACAAGCGCCATTCTGCCCATTTTGCCCCGGGAATGAAACAAAAACCCCACCTGAGATATTCGCAATAAGGGAAAACAATTCTCAGCCAAATACACCTGGATGGCTGGTAAGGGTTGTCCCGAATAAATACCCGGCTTTGAAGATTGAAGGTAATCTTGACAAAAAGGGCGTGGGTATTTTTGATAAAATGAACGGAATCGGTGCCCATGAAGTGATTATTGAAACCTCTCAACATAATCAACAGATGCACGATTTTGACATAGCACATCTTGAAAAAGTCATTCACACCTATCAAATTCGCAGCCTGGATTTGAAAAACGATCCAAGGTTGAAATATAGCATGATATTCAAAAATTATGGCAAAGAAGCAGGCGCTTCTCTTCATCACTCCCACACCCAATTAATTGCAACGCCTGTTACACCGAAAAGAGTAAAAGAGGAATTGAAAGGAACTCAGTGGTATTACGATTATAAAGAACGATGCATTTTCTGCGACATTATAGAGGATGAAATCAGTCGTGGAGAAAGGGTTGTGGCAATAAATAAAGATTTTATTACAATTGTGCCATATGCATCAAGATTTCCGTTTGAACTGTGGGTTGTTCCATTAAAACACAGAGCTGATTTTGACTCTATCAGTGATTTAGAAAGACCGAATCTCGCAGAAATGCTTGGTTTGGTTTTGAAAAAATTAATGAAGGGTTTATGTAATCCGCCATATAATTTCATATTTCATACGGCACCAAATAGATTTGCCCATCCCGGCTACTGGCAGACCATAGATAAGGATTATCACTGGCACATAGAGATTATGCCGCGGTTGACAAGACCCGGTGGCTTTGAATGGGGCACAGGTTTTTACATAAATCCCACGCCTCCTGAAGAAGCAGCACAGTTTCTCAGAGACCTTGTGGTCTAACATTAATACCCGAAAGGAGTAAGAATGAAAAGTGTCGCGATTGTTTGTTGTGAATGCGTACCATTTGTAAAGGTAGGAGGCCTGGCAGATGTCACAGGAGCATTGCTCATAAAACTTCCAAAGTATATTGATACAAAAATTTTCCTGCCAGCGTTCAGCCAGGTTACCCAAAAATATCCATGTGAAATTATTGGTGAATGCGAAGTGTATTTTTCAAAAGACAGGGTAGAAAAGGCGCTATTTTTGAGGATGAAAGAAAAAAACAATGTTTACTTAATCGCGAACAGCCGTTACTTTGACAGACCTGAATTATATGGAGAACACGGGACAGATTATCCTGATAATCTTTTAAGGTTTTCTTTCTTTTCAAAGGCAGTGCTGGAGTGCTGTAAAAAATTTGGTATCAGTGTGGATGTTTTTCATTGTAATGACTGGCACACAGCGCTTCTGCCCCTTTATAAAAAACTTTTTTATCCTGATACTGGCGCCGCAAGTGTTTTTACAATTCATAATCTTGCGTATCAGGGGATATTTCCGTCCAGCCAGTTTCCATCCCTTGGTTTAGGTAATGAGTTTTTTTCTATGGAACAGCTTGAATTTTACGGCAACATCAATCTGATGAAGGCAGGAATTATTCACTCGGATTTGATAAATACTGTCAGTCCCACATATGCAAAGGAAATTCTGACTGCCGAATTTGGTTGCAAACTTGAAGGACTTTTAAAAACAAGGGAAAAAGACCTTGTCGGGATACTTAATGGTATTGATTATCTCGTATGGAATCCAATGTTTGACACATCCATTTTCAAAAAGTATCGCACCAGAAAAGGAAAACTCGTTAATAAAACAATGTTGCAGAATAAGTTTTCACTTCCTACCAGTACTGAAATTCCTCTTTTTGGATTTGTTGGAAGATTTGTCCAGCAAAAAGGAATAGATTTAATTGTTGAGGCAGTGGAAAATCTTAAGGAAAAGGATTTTCAGTTGATAGCGCTGGGCACAGGCGAAGTTTTATACGAGAATGCGATAACACTTCTTGCAAAAAAATATCCTGACAGGGTTGCAGTGAAAATTGGTTTTGACGATGCGCTTGCCCGCCAAATTTATGCAGGATGCGACTATTTTCTTATGCCATCAAGATTTGAACCCTGTGGACTCGGACAGATGATTGCTTTGAAATATGGAACCATACCTATTGTAAGAAAAACAGGGGGGCTTGCAGACACGGTTCAGCCAATTAATAAAGAAAACAGGGAAGGATGGGGGTTTGTGTTTGAAAAGGCAGATTTTTCTGAACTGGTACAGGTAATGACCATGGCGATTGAAACGTATCCTGACAGTAGTTTCATGGAACATCTGTTCAAGATGGCAATCTCCCTTGACTTTTCATGGAACAAGTCCGTTGAACAATATCTGACCCTTTATCAGAAGGCGCTTGAAAAACAATGACTTATCTTAATATTCTCTGGCATTTTCATCAGCCATTGTATATAACTCCTGGATCAAATAGAATTGATAGTGCAACCATTACGTTCAGGGTACTTTATAATTATTATCCAATGGCATTGATGATAAAGAATTCAGGGATGAAACTTACCTGCAATTTTACCCCAACATTGATTCTTCAAATTAAAAAAATTGCTGAAAACCAGATTATTGACGGGTTTCAAGCATTATTACAGGATGAAAATTCCCAGGATCTTGAAAAAATTGCAATTTTTCTTGAGGATTTACCACCAAGAATAAAATTCAGATATAATATTTTCAAAAAATTGATTGACAAGTTTTATTCAAAAGATGTTTCTGGCTCTGAAATTTCAGACCTGAAAATGTGGATGCATCTTGCCTGTATCCATCCGTACGCTCTAAAATATTTTCCCGAAATTAGTCAGCTGTGTGAGAAAGCCGTCGGGTTTACAAAAAAAGACAGGCAGATTTTGATTGATTTTGAAAGAAACATCTTTTCACAGGTACTTTCGTTATACCGGGAACTTTACGAATCAGGGCTGATTGAAATCAGCACCACTCCTGGATATCATCCCATCATGCCGCTTGTGTGCGACCTTTCCACTGCCAGAAAAACTTCAACAAATCTTGAAATACCTACCATTAAATTCAGTTATCCAGAGGATGTAAGGGCACACATTGAAATGGGTATCGACATTGCCACGGATGTTTTTGGTAAAAAAATCTCTGGAATCTGGCCTGCAGAGGGTTCTATCAGCAATGAAGTGCTTGATATTTTGATGGAATATAGAATAAAATGGCTTGGCGCAGATGAACAAATACTGTATGGTTCAAATTGTGAAGAAAAGGATATTTCTTCGACACTGTATAAATGGAAATATGCTTTTAACATATTTTTCAGAAATCACCAGTTTTCAGACAGAATTGGATTTATCTATCATTCCTGGGAAGAAAGCGCGGCAGCAGAAGACCTTGTGAGAAGAATACATGAATTTTCATCTGATAGAGAAAAAATTCTTACCATCATCCTTGATGGAGAAAATCCATGGGAATGGTACAGACAGGATGGAAGTGTGTTTTTGACCCAATTTTATCAAAAGGCAGTTTCTGATGACCGTATCAGACCTATTACCTTCAGCCAGGCATGTGAACTGAATTTCAAAACAATATCGCTTCATTCCATACCTGCTGGCTCCTGGATGGGACTCAATTTTGACAACTGGATTGGCAAACCAGACGCAAATAAACTATGGAGCATACTGGCAGATGCCAGAAAAATAGCAAAGCAGCATGCCAGCGCACAGGAAATACAACAACAATTAAAAAATCTGTCTTTAATGGCTGAATCCAGCGATTTTTTCTGGTGGATGAGCGTTCCTGCAGAACAGTCAACAAAAGCAAAGTTTTACTCTCTGTTTCGGTCCATTATTTCAGAAATTTACAAAAAATCTGGTTTAATTGTGCCGGTTGAAGTCACAAAGGCATTTGTTCCTGCGACAAAAATCAATCAACCAGAAAACTACATTACTGCCGTTATAGATGGAAAAATTACCAATTTCTTTGAGTGGTCAGGTGCATCTGAGATTGATATTGCTCAACTCTGGACAACATTTCAACCATTTGATTTACCTGTAAAAAAACTTTTTTACGGCTATGACAGAAACAATTTATACATCAGAATTGATATGTCCAGAAAAATTTTCACTTCGATTTCTATTGAAACAGAAGACAGGGGTATCATTTTTTCTTACGATATTACGAAGGAAACTTTTACAGATGAAAACATTGCTATTGACGAATGTATGGAAATAAAAATCCCATGGGAGAAAATCGGCAAAGACCAGGTACATCTTTTGATAAGGATGAAAAGCTTTGATACTGAAATCATGATTCCGCCTGCAGGTTACATCGTTTTTGAGAAAAAAAGTTTTGATGACGAGTGGAACGTTTAGGAGGAAACCAATGTTGAAATTTTCAAGTACCTTTGAGTGTGGTAATGGGAAAAATTTCTGTCAGATTTCTGAAAATAGATATCGATGCGAGGTGGTTGGAGATAAAAAGGTTTACTGCTATTACTTTTGCTTTGAGGTTGAAAATACTGGCGGAGATACTTCATTTACGGTTGAGGTGTGGCATGATCCTGTTGTTAATGATCCTGAAGGATTTATTTCGCATTTTCCGACTACAATCTGGGTGACCACTGACGATGGAAAAAGATTTCATGCTCTTGAACAAACCTGCTGTCATACACTGGATGATCATATAGAAATTTCATTGTTTCTAAAACAAGGAAAGAAACTTCGAATTACAAACAACTGGCCTTGCACATATTCTGACACGTGTAATTTTTTAAAAAATCTCGTAAAGGACCGAAAAAATTGCAAACTTTTCAGTTTGGGGACATCAGCAGGAAATAGAGAAATTCTGGGAATAAAAACAGGCAATGCCAGTGGACCGAGAATTCTGTGTCTTGCAGGTCAACATCCAGTAGAATTTCCTGGTATCTGGGCTTGCAGGGCAATTGCTGATTTTATTACATCAGGCATTCCACTGGCAGAATCACTCAGGAATAAATTTCTTTTTGAAATTATTCCTGTTGCCAATCCAGATGGAAATGTTGCTGGAAGAAATTGCTTTACTGACGAAGGCATAGACCTTTATCAAGTATTTGGCGATAATCCTGATAGAAAACAACCGGATTCGATTGAAGGAAAACTTCTCTGGCGATGGGCAACAGAACAAAGGACAGATTTGTGGATAAATTTTCACTGTTATTTGGGATGGAGAACAAATAGCGAATTTCCTTATGATGGATGGTACCAAGTCCCTTACGATGTATTCAAAGATCATTCAAAAAGAAAAATCTACAGGGCGCTATGCGACACAATGAGATTACTTACTGATGCACCTTCCACTTCCACTGAACCTGATACTCACTGGCTCAACAGTTATGAATATCAACTTGCAAGACGATTCAGTATCCCACATGCATTTTACGAAATCAATGGTGCAACAGCAGGACCTTTTCAATCAGCAAAAAGGGGATTGAAGGTCTTTAGAAATATTATGAAAACATTTGAACATGTGATGAAAAATGGATAAAAGATTATTAGAACTTCTTAATGCCGAATATCATAATCCGCATGAGATTTTATCCTGGCAACAATCTGAGGATAAATTCATACTGCGTATTTTTGTTCCTGACGCAAAAAGAATATCTGTAATCAATGTTGATACCTCAAAAAAATATGATCTTATCGCAATCGAAGGCGGAATTTTTGAAGGGCTTTTTGACGAAAAATTTCAATACAGAATAGAGGCAGAATTTTTTGATGGCACAACATCTTCGTTTCTTGATCCGTATGCCTTCAACACAAGCATTTTTGGAGAAATGGACCTGTATTTGTTTAACGAAGGTAATCACTTTGAAATTTTCAAAAAAATGGGAGCAGTTTATAGAACAATCAATGGTATTTCTGGCTATAATTTCAGCGTGTGGGCACCTGATGCAAGAAGGGTGAGTGTTGTGGGTGATTTCAACAGATGGGATGGAAGAATGCACCAGATGAGAGTGCTGGGGACCTCTGGAGTGTGGGAAATTTTTATACCAGAATTGAAACCAGGTGCCCTTTATAAGTATGAAATTCTTACTCGTGAAAGATCCCTGATATTAAAATCCGACCCTTATGGCACATATTTTGAACGCAGACCCCATACAGCATCGATTACATGGAAAAGCAATTATACTTGGCAGGATGAAGAATTCATAAAACAGCCCATAGATTTTTTAAATCAGCCATTGAGTATTTATGAAGTACATCTGGGCTCATGGAAAAGAAAAAATGATGGCTCTTTTTACAATTACAGGGAACTTGCTCCACAAATTGTTGACCATGTCAAATCTTTGAATTTCAACTGTATTGAACTTCTTCCTGTTGCCGAACACCCATTTGATGCGTCCTGGGGTTATCAGGCAACGGGTTTCTACGCACCAACATCAAGATATGGCAACCCTGATGACTTCAAGTTTTTTGTTGATTACTGTCATAAAAATAATATTCACATCATTCTTGACTGGACACCAGCGCACTTTCCAAAAGACAGTCATGGGCTTTATCTTTTTGATGGTACTCATCTTTACGAACATCAGGACCCGAGAAAAGGAGAGCATCCTGACTGGAAAAGTGCAATTTTTAATTATGGAAGATATGAGGTTTCAAATTTTCTTATTGGCAGTGCCTTAAACTGGATTGACAACTATCATATTGATGGATTAAGAGTCGATGCTGTTGCTTCAATGCTATACCTGGATTACTCAAGAAAAGATGGAGAATGGATTCCAAACATCTATGGCGGTAGAGAAAATCTTGAAGCCATTGACTTTGTTAAAAAATTCAATACTGTGATCTATGGCAAACATCAGCATTCATTCACAGTAGCAGAAGAATCCACCGCATGGCCAGGAGTAACAAAACCAGTTTATCTTGGCGGACTGGGATTTGGATTCAAGTGGAATTTAGGATGGATGCACGATTCTCTCAGTTTCTTCTCAAAAGACCCCATTTACAGAAAATTCCATCTCAATTCCCTTACATTCAGTTTGCTTTATGCATTCTCAGAAAATTATATCCTTCCACTATCCCACGACGAAATGGTCTATGGAAAGCGCTCACTTATCGGGAAAATGCCTGGAGACACCTGGCAGAAATTTGCGAATTTACGACTTCTTTACGGATGGCAATTTGGTCATCCCGGGAAAAAACTATTATTTATGTCAGGAGAATTTGGGCAGTGGAACGAATGGAACCATGCAGGTCAACTTGATTGGGAACTTCTGAATTATGAAAACCACAGGGGTATATTTAATCTTATAAAGGACCTCAATGTCCTTTACCTGAAAAGCCCTGAGATGTATGAAAACGAGTCATCTTATGAATGCTTTCAGTGGATTGATTTTTCTGATGTTGATAATACAATTGTTTCATTTTTAAGGTGGAACAGGAAAAAAGATAATCACCTTGTTTTTGTTTTCAATTTCACGCCTGTTGTAAGGCATCAATACAGAATTGGTGTGCCATTTTCTGGCAAATACAAAGAAATTCTCAATAGTGATTCTATTCTGTACTGGGGTTCAAATACAGGAAATCTCGGATTTGTGCAGTCAGAGAAAAAAAGCATGCATCATTTTGACCATTCAATTGAAATAGTGCTTCCACCACTTGGTTTTGTTGTTTTTGCACCTATGCGTGGGGATTAATAATGGAAATATCCTTAAAAAAGAAATTCGTAATTTTCTTGCTTCTCAACTGTTTTTACTTTTTTTCATATTTTCACAGGGTTGCAATTCCTGGTACGATTTTCAACGAACTTCAGATGGACTTTCATCTTACTGCAAACCAGGTTACAACTCTTGGTGTAATTGTTTTTTATATCTATGGAATTCTTCAGTTTTTTGTTGGTCCATGCCTTGATCGTTTTGGCACAAATAAAATATTTGTTGCAGGAGGATTTCTTCTCTGTATTGGTTCGGTGCTATTTGCTGTATCCCATTCAATATTTCTTCTTTATTTTTCAAGGACACTGGTTGGTATTGGTGCAAGTGTTGCCTATCTTGGAATTGTGAAGAAAACTGATGAACTCTTCGGCCGTGATTTTTTCGCCATCATGCTTGGCGTTGCCCTGTTTCTGGGCTATTCTGGTGGACTATTCGCCACGCTTCCATTTGAGCGGCTTGTGCATGCTTTTGGATGGAGAAATCCCATTTTCGTAATGAGTATCATTCTGTTTTTTGTGATGATACTTATTGTTTCAACCATTGTAAAGCAGCATCAGTTCAGTCAGCAAAAAAATTCATTTTCTCTGGATGATATCAGGTCAATCATTCTGAACAAAAAAATCTATCCTGTCCTGATTGTGGCAGCAATAAATTTTACAATTTACTTTATTTTTCAGGCAATTATAGGCAAAAAACTCATTCAGGACACAAGCGGATTAACATCAAGAATGGCTGCTTCATTTACATTGATTATGATGTTAACGACCATGATTGCTGCCCTTCTATGGGGTTCAATTGTGCACATCGTAAAACAAAAAAAACTTCTTGTCATTATCGTATGCCTTGTTTCTATGATTTCGTGCATTCTTATGACAGTGAATCTGATTTTTCACAGAGTAGCGGCTGTGTTTCTACTGTGCTTTTTCCTTTTTGCTTTAACAGGCGGCAGTGGGCCACTTACCACAACTCTCATAAAAGAACTCGGTCCTGCCTTCGGCATTGGAACATCAGTTGGATTTGTTAATGGAGTATGTTATATTTCTGTTGCTATTGCAGGAAATATCTCAGGATTTATCATGGATAAATTTTCATCAAAAGCAATTGTAAGTCCTGATGCTGTTATTTATCCATCTATTGCGTATGCCACAATTGCAGGATTTTGCCTTTTTCTCAATATTGTATCTTTTGTTGTATCATTTAAAATTAGTGAACCTGAAAAGGAAATAGAATTAAAGGTACCTGTTCCGCTTTAAGGAGGCTGAAATGAAATATATTCAATTAGGCAAAACAGATTTGGTTGTTTCAAGAATATGCTTTGGTTGCTGGCAATTATCTCCAAGATTCTGGGGGAATATTTCCCTTGATGACTGGAATGCAGCAATGAAAAAGGCGATGGATGCTGGAATTAACTTTATTGACACTGCTCAGGCGTATGGCGAGGGCTATGCAGAAAGAGTGCTTGGTGATTTTCTTGAAAAAAACAGATGCAGAAAAAATTTGATTATTGCCACGAAATTTTACTGGAATATAGAAGACCCTTCTAATAGATATCCTGACACAACCTTTCATTATATCATCAAAGAATGCGAGGCATCTCTGAAAAGATTGAAAACTGACTGGATTGACCTTTATCAGATTCATGCATGGGACCCACTGACAAATCCAGAGGAAGTTGCTGCAGCGCTTCTTTCATTAAAAAAACAGGGTAAAATCCGCTGGATTGGTGTCAGTAACATGAATGTTCACCAGATCGATATGTATTTGAGATACTTTGACATTGATTGCCTTCAACCGTTATACAATATCCTTGACAGAGACGCAGAGAAAGAACTTTTTCCATTCTGCCTTGAGAAAAAAATTGGCGTGATTACTTATTCAAGTTTGGCAAGGGGAATACTCACAGGAAAATACTCAGGAAATGAAAAATTTGATGATTCAAGAGCAAATCATCCCCGTTTTACAGGAGAAAATTTCAGAAAAATCACTAGCGCCGTCAATACCGTTATGAAACCTGTCGCTGAAAAATTAGGTATCACAGTGGCTGAACTGGCTGTAAGATGGATACTAACTCATCCAGCAGTCACCTCAGCCATTGTGGGAGTAAAAAAGGTGGAACACATCGAGACAGTTTTACGAGCACCTGACGATGTTCTTGATAGAAAACTCTGGCATAAAATCGCAGATGAAATGTCAATTGCCTGCAATTAACACCAGGGAAGCACAATGAAAAAAATCATTTTTTTCTTTGTTCTGACAGGTGTATGTTTTGCTGGTATCAGTGTAGATTGGTCAGTGCCATCTATCCCAGACACTCCTTCTGTTATTCCGTTTTCGAACATCACAGTCGATGGTGTATTGACAGATCAAGAATGGGCATCAGGACTCTGTTTTCCCATAAGGTCTAAGTATCACATTTCAAACTCAAAAAGGTCGTGGGCTGGTCCAGAAGATGCAGGAATGGAATTTTATACCGCATGGAATGAAAAAGGGCTTTTTTTCGGAGCAATCGTTGCAGATAATGAAGTCATCAATGACAGAGTTTCAGAATTAGCGTACCAGCAGGACTGTATTGAAATTTTTGTTGATGGAAGGGTATCGTCCTTTATGAAATCTCCCTATACAAGAGGATGTTATCAGATTCTTGTTAAACCCCCTGTTAAAAATCAGATGCCCGTTGCAGAAGTGTTGAGCCAATATAAAATTTCAGGCATGCAAATTGCAGGTGTAAGAACAAAAACTGGATACAGCATTGAACTATTTGTTCCGTGGTCAGCATTTCCTGAAATTCAAAAAGACGGGTCTAACACTCACATTGGAATTCAGGCAATGCTTGATGATTACGATAGTCAGGACCTCGATAAGGTTCAGCCATTGAGTTTGAGTTATCTTGGAAAGAAACAACTATACAGAAGCCCCCAGAATTTTATCCACTGCATATGCGGGGAAAAAACAAGCCCAGTGTTTTCTATTGAGTGTTTGCCGATTGTTATTGAAAGACAACACATACCGGTTGCGGTTGAAAGTTTTTCAATGGCAGGCAATATTGATTCAATAAAAATCAGGATTGAAAATTCGCAAGGAAAAGTCCTTGCTGAAAAAAAGCCAAAACTTATGAAATACAGTACCCCGTGGACAAAAGCAATAAGGGCAGTCGCAAGTTTTGACGTAGAAAAACTTCAGGACGATGTTTTTGTGATTTCTGCTGTAGCAAGTAAAGAAAAGATGGAATTTATCTGTAAAAAAACTGTAATTTATCTCGGCAACATTGTAGACGAAATTCTTTCAAAAATCAAAAAGGCAGACATTCAAAAACTTTCTCAATCAGATCCTTTTAGGGCTCATGGGTATCTTGCAGTTGGTTCATGCTATGAAAAAATCAAGTATGCAGTGGAGTCATCCGATGTAGAAAAATTGAAATACGCTGTAAGGGAAACTGCTGCGAGAATTGATATTTTGAGCAAAAAAGGGCTAAAAAACACAAATTCACTTTTTGACTTGCTCGTTCTTGCTGAAAATCCAGAATCCCAGATTGTCATTGAGTATGTTTCGCCTGAGATTGCGAATGTGACATTTTACTGGGGTTCTATTCCGCTTGTTACTGTGAATGTAAAAAAGTTTGACAACCAGAGTCTGGCAAAAGAAGCAGCAAGAGAGAAACCTGCTGGATTTGTGGACTTGCTTGAAGATGTAAATCCTGCAGGACCTGTTGTCATCGCAGGACTTCCAGGACGCGTTTCTTCCTGGTCGTACATGTTTTTTTACTTCAACATGGAAAGATTTGACCCGGAAAAACAAGTACTTGTTGTGAACCCACAAACAAAAACCATGTACGTTGTTGACATTGGAAAAATTGATTATGTGGATGCTGAAGCAGCAACAATTGATGATAGCGCCAGTGAAACGATCAAAAAACAGGTAGACAAATACATACGCAGTAAAAAAATACGCCTTCTTCCTGTGGATGAAGCAATGGAAAAAAATAGCGTACTTATTGCAACAGGCAAAGACATTCCACAGGAAATCAGTAAATTTAAAGCATACCAGGTGTCGATTGTAAAACAATCCGTCATCAGAATTCCATATCAGGATATGCTTATTTCTGTTTCACATCCATCTCGATGGGTTGCTGAAGAAGCAGCAAAACTTGTGATAGCAGGAAAACCAGTGTCCAGTCAGGATGTTGAAAAAATCAGAAAGACACTTGTCAATGAATTTGCGTTTTCAACAAGATCTTTTGAAAATGTAAAAAGACAGGCATTGATTTATTGCGGAGACCTGCATAGCCATTCAACATTTTCTGATGGGAAACATACTCCGTGCGGAATGGCTCTTGAGTCCATGTATTGTTTTATGGATTTTCTTGCTCTGACTGACCACAATACGATAGAGGGAGCACAAATCGCGTCGAAACTCCTTTCAAAACACGGTTTTGATTACACCTTTATTGTTGGTGAAGAAATCACAACAAGGGATTTTCATTTCAATGCCTATCCACTGACAAAAGCAATTCCATGGACTCTTCCTCCAGAACAAATCATTTCTCTTGTCCACCAGCAATCTGCGATTGTCCAGTGGAATCATCCTGGCTGGACATATTCAACATGGGAACTACAAAGAATTGACAGTGGTTTGGAGACAGGCCTTGATGCGTGGGAACACATCCCGTTTCACTATTACCAGTGGAAAAAAAATGATACTCTCCCACCGCTGATTGGAAGCACTGATACCCATGATGGTACATTTTCTAATCCAGAAAGAACAGTGATTGTTTCCAGTGGATGTCAGGAAAAAGACATTGTTGAAGCCATCAGAACAGGCAAAACGATTCTTGTTTCACCTTCAAGAGGAAGTGATTTTATGTATGGTGACAATGCTGTTGTCAGTCAGGCATGGGATATTTTACTTGAACCACAGGAACTGAAAAATATGAAAAAGCAGCACATTATGAACATGTTAAAAAACGCTGACCTTCCTGGTCTGTTACAGGAAAAGTGTAGCAAAAATTGAAAAAGGGGGATCCATGGAAAAACTTGAACACATCGTGAAATTTCTTGATAGTTTCCTCAATATCAATCACATTAAAGACGACTCCTGGAATGGTCTTCAATGGGAAGGAACAGAAAGGGTTGAAAAAATCATGTGCACAGTTGATGCTGGCGCAGATGTATTCCAGCATGCGGCAAAAAGGAAATCAAATCTTGTTATTGTTCATCATGGAAATTACTGGAAAAACGCCAATCCTTCTTTCGCTGGCGCAAACAAAAAAAGGATGGAAATACTTTACAGGCATAATATTTCTCTGTATGCCGCGCACCTACCGCTTGATATGCACCCGGAAATTGGTAATAATATTTTGCTTCTCAAACTGATAGGCGCAAAAAAATCAACAGGATTTTTCCCATACGACGGACAATTTATCAGTTTCTGCGGGCGATTTACAAAACCAAAAAAACTTGATGACATTGTCAATAAAATCAATAATTCCCTTGGAATCACATGCAGGGTGCTTCCCTATGGGACTGGCACTGTTAAAACTGTTGCTGTAATCAGTGGTGGTGGTGGTTATACAGGATTTAATGAGGCAATAAAGGCAGGGGTTGACCTTTACGTTTCAGGTGATACTATTGAAGTTTTTCATTCTGCAAAGGATTCTGGAATCAATGTGATATTTGGGGGTCATCATGCAACAGAAACTCTCGGGGTAAAAGAACTGGCAAAAATTCTGTCAAAAAGGTTTGATGTTGAGGCAGAATTTGTTGACATCCCAACAGGACTTTGAAATGATTTCGCCATTTAAAGGATATAGGTACTCAAAAAAAGCAGGAAATCTTGAACAATTGATCGCGCCACCATATGATGTGATTGGTCAAAAATATCGCGAAGAACTTATTAATCGTTCACCCTATAACATTGTCCGCCTGACACTTCCAGAATCTTTTGATACTGACTATCACAGAGAAATTGCACAAATACTTGAAACTTGGTGCAGAGAGAAAATACTCATACAGGACGAAAAAGAATACTTTTACCTTGTAAAGCAAAAGTTTTTGTATAAAGGAGAAAAATTTGAAAGAACTGGATTGATAGGTCTTTTTGACCTTCGGGCGTCTGAGCGCGTCATCAAACATGAAGTCATTTTCAACAAATACAGGGATGATAGAATCAAACTTCTTGAAACAACAAAGTCAAATTTGGAACCAATATTATTGCTTTACGAAGACCAGGAAAATCTCCTTGAAGAGATTGCTTGCTCAATGCCATTTCAGGAAGAACTATCTTTTGAGGAAACAACAGTTACCTTTGAACCCTGTAGGCCTGAATTATTGATGCCACTGGTGAGCAAAATCCAGGACTCAAAACTTTTTATTGCTGACGGCCATCACAGATTTCAGGCATCTTATCAATATTTTCAAGCGTGCCCGGATGCTCCACCATTCATCATGGTTTATCTTACCAATTTTCTTTCAAACTCCCTGCTTGTGCTGCCGACCCACAGAGCATTGAAAAATGTCAATCCATTAGAAAAGATCAATGCCATTGAAGAATTCTTTGAAATCAAGAAACATGTAAATCTCAGCCAAACTCTTTTTTCAATAGAAAACTCTCAATACTGTAGTTTTGGCGTTTATTTCAACAATTCATTTCAAACATGGTCTCTGAAAAACATTGAAAAAGTTAAATCATCTCTACCAGAAAATTTTTCTGATACATTGAAATCCCTTGATGTTGTCATTCTTCATTATCTTGTTATTGAAAAAATTTTTGGCGTAACTGCCAGAGAAAAACTTTACTATGACAGAAATCCAGAAGAAATTATCAATTTTGTCAATCACAACCCCTCAAGCATTGGCTTTTTTATGCAGAAACCGAATCTACTGAAAATCAGGCAGGTTGCCAGTAGTGGTGAAATACTTCCTCCAAAAACCACTTTCTTCTACCCAAAGGTGCCATCAGGGCTTGTGATTGCACGATATGCCTGAAATGGAATTTGAAATTGTTGTCATTGGCGCAGGACACGCTGGAATTGAAGCAACACTTGCCTCATCAAGAATGGGGTTAAATACCCTTCTTATCACAGGTAATTTTGGAACAATTGCAAAACCAAGTTGTAATCCTGCTATTGGCGGAGTGGGCAAAGGACAGATTGTAAAAGAAATTGATGCTCTTGGCGGGCAAATGGCTCTTGCGACAGATAGCGCCGGCATACAATTCAGGATGCTCAACACAGGTAAAGGCACAGCAGTGTGGAGTCCAAGAGCACAGATTGACCGGCTCAAATATTCAGATTACATGAAACATGTTCTTTTCCATCAAAAAAACCTGAAATTATTACAGGCACTGGTTGTCAAAATACTGGAGAAAAATGGTAAAGTTGACGGTGTCGTGCTTGATTCAGGAGAAAAAATTGAATGCAAGTGTCTGATTCTTTGTCCCGGTACTTTCTTAAATGGCATCATTCATATTGGGAATCAGTGTTTTCCAGCAGGAAGAATGGGTGAATTTGCATCAAAAGGTATCACCGAATGTTTGAAAGAACTCGGGTTTGATGTGGGTAGATTAAAAACAGGAACTCCTCCGAGAATCAGCAAACAATCAATTGATTTCAGTAAGGTAAAAGAGCAGCCAGGGGACAAAACACCAGTGCCATTTTCTTATCGAACGTCATCAATCAATAGAAAACAAATTTCCTGTTATCTCACGTCCACAACATCAGAAACAATGAAGATTATCAGAGATAATCTTGATAGAGCTCCTCTATATACAGGTCAAATTCGTTCCACTGGTCCAAGATATTGCCCATCAATTGAAGTAAAGGTGGTAAGGTTTCCAGACAGAGATACTCATCACATTTTTCTTGAACCAGAAGGTTATGATAGTGATGAAGTTTATGTCAATGGATTTGCCACCAGTATCCCAGTTGATGTCCAGGAAAAGGCACTGAGAACGATTCCAGGACTGAAACAGGTGAGAATTTTAAGATACGGGTATGCGATTGAATATGATTTTGTTCCTCCATATCAATTAAAGCCAACACTTGAAACAAAAAACATCACAGGACTTTATCTCGCAGGTCAGATCAATGGAACAAGTGGTTATGAAGAAGCAGCAGCCCAGGGAATTATCGCAGGAATCAATGCTGCCTCCTCAATACTTGGAAAAGAACCATTAATATTAAAAAGGCACGAGGCATACATTGGGGTACTGATTGACGACATTACGACAAGAGAAATTGCAGAGCCATATAGAATGTTTACTTCCAGGGCAGAATACAGATTGATTTTAAGGCAGGACAACGCCGATTTCAGATTAATGGACTATGGATTTAAGTATGGACTTATTGACGAAAAAACCTATAAAATCATGAAAGAAAATAGAAACCTCATAAAGAAATTTTGTGCCATGCTTGAACAGACATATCTATCCAGGTGCAAGGAGAAAACATCTCTTGCAGATTTTTTGCGAAGACCAGAAAATACTATCTATGATATTTTCCAGTTCTGTAAAGAACTTGAGGATCTTCCAGAGCACGCAAAGGAAGAAATTGAAATAGAAATCAAGTATGCTGGTTATATCAAAAGAGAACTTGAAATGATTGAAAAAACATCTCTGATGGACAGTGTAAAAATACCTGAAAACATTGATTATTCAAAAATCACAGGCATTTCAACTGAAGCAAGAGAAAAACTGTCAAAATATCGGCCATTTATTATCGGACAGGCAAAAAGAATTGATGGTGTCAGTCCATCCGACATCACAGCGATACTGATCCATCTTAAAAAAGCCAAAAGTTATTAATCAAGTCGTCTTCTGTGATAAAATAAATATTGAATGAAACCAAAATCATTTTTCAAGCGCAACAAGTCGTTTCGCCAGAGGTTCAACCTTTTTTTTGCTGAATTTAGTACCACTTTCTATCTACTTCCTTTCAATCATCCTTATTTTTGCTCTTGCCTATATTTTCATTGCTGGCTTATTTATCATCTTTTCAAGGATAATTCATAAAAAACTTCCTGAAACGCTTTCTCGGTTAGCTCCAGAAATTCTTCCAGAACTTCCTGTGGACCCATTTACTGGAAAGGATTTTATTTACAAAAGTCAAAATGATAAAATTTTACTATATAGTGTCGGAGACAATCTCTGTGACGACAGAATCACCAACTTCGAAAAGAGGCAGGATGACATCGTCTGGAAAAATTAAAAATATCGATGAAGCAATGGGTCTTGTAAAAGATGGAGATACTATCGCAACAGGTGGATTTGTTGGGAATTGTCATCCTGAAATGCTTTCCTTTTACCTTGAAAAACGGTTTCTCGAAACAGGGCACCCCTGTAATTTGACAGTTGTATACGCTGCAGGTCAGGGAGATGGAAAGACACGTGGCATAAATCACTTCGCTCATGAAGGAATGGTGAAACGAGTTATTGGTGGGCACTGGAATCTTGTACCAATGATGGGAAAGCTTGTCATTGAGAACAAAGTTGAAGCATACAATTTCCCTCAGGGAGTTATATCCCATCTTTATCGTGATATTGCTGCAGGAAAACCAGGAACAATCACCCATGTAGGCCTATACACATTTGTTGATCCGCGATTTGGAGGCGGCAAACTCAACAGCATCACAAAAGAAGATATTGTGAAACTGATTGAAATTGAAGGAAGACAATGGCTTTTTTATAAGGCATTTCCAATTAACGTGGCTTTTATCAGGGGAACAACTGCTGATAAAAACGGTAATATCACGATGGAAAAAGAAACAGGTTCTCTTGAAATGCTTCCAATGGCAATGGCAGCAAAAAATTCTGGGGGCACTGTTATTGCCCAGGTGGAAAGAATTACAGATGATATTTTCAATCCGTATCTTGTAAAAGTTCCTGGAATTTTTGTTGACGCTATTGTTGTTGCTGAAAAACAATTTCACCAGCAAACATTTGCTGAAGAATATAATCCATCTTATTCTGGTCAACAGAGAATCTCTCTTGAAACACTTTTTGGAAAAATGCCGCTTGATGAAAGAAAAATTATATGCAGAAGGGCTGCAATGGAAATTGAATCTGGAGACATTGTCAATCTTGGAATTGGAATGCCTGAAGGTATTGCTCTTGTTGCAGCGGAAGAGCAAATACTTGATGAAATTACACTTACAGTTGAAGCAGGCGCAGTGGGCGGAATACCTGCCAGTGGATTAAGTTTTGGAGCAGCGTACAATCCGGTTGCAATCATTGACCAGCCGTACATGTTTGATTTTTATGATGGTGGTGGGCTTGACATTGCATTTCTTGGACTTGCCCAGGCAGATACTTACGGTAATGTTAATGTCAGTAAGTTTTCTTCCCGAATTGCTGGAGCAGGTGGTTTCATTAACATTACGCAAAACGCAAAAAAAGTTGTTTATTGTGGAAGTTTTACAGCAGGCGGACTGAAAGTTGAAATTACAGATGGTACTCTGAAAATTCTCAGTGAAGGAATGCATAAAAAATTTTTGAAACAGGTAGAACAAATTACTTTCAGTTCTGAATACGCAATTAAAAAACATCAAAAAGTTCTGTATGTCACAGAAAGGGCAGTATTCCAACTCGACCAGGCAGGGCTAATACTAATTGAAATTGCTCCAGGAGTTGATATTACCAACGATGTCATTTCAAAAATGGATCTCGTCCCGAAAATTTCAGACAAACTCAAAACAATGTCTGACAAAATTTTTAAAAACGAACCTATGGGAATTAAATACACCATCAAAAGGAAAAAATCATGAGAAGGGTTTTTATCATCAGCGCTGCAAGAACACCGATTGGCGATTTCGGCAAATCCTTAAGTAATGTGTCAGCAATTGAACTTGGTTCTATTGTGATTTCTTCTGTAATAAAAAGGGCAGGTGTACCTAAACAGAAAATTGACCAGGTCATTATGGGCAATGTTTTGCAGGCAGGACTTGGACAGAATCCTGCAAGACAGGCAGCAATCAAAGCAGGAATTCCTGTTGATATCCCTGCAACGACAATTAACAAAGTTTGCGGTTCTGGATTAAAGGCAGTATCTCTTGCCGCGTGTACCATTATGGCAGGTCAGGCAGATATTGTTGTTGCTGGCGGAATGGAAAATATGAGTCAGGCTCCCTACATTCTTGAAAAAGCGCGAAGTGGTTATAAATTAGGACATGGCACACTCGTTGATAGTTTAATACACGATGGACTGTGGGACATTTACAATAACTATCATATGGGAATTGCTGGAGAAAATCTTGCTGAAAAATTTTCAATACCAAGAGATGCTCAGGATGAATTTGCGTATCAGTCCCAGCAAAAATGTAAAGATGCAAAGGGAAAAGGGTGGTTTAAGGAAGAAATTACACCTGTGATTCTTAAAGACACTGTCTTTGAACAGGATGAACATCCAAGGCCAGACACAACGTTTGAAAAACTTTCAAAATTGAAACCAGCATTCAGGGAAAATGGCACAATTACACCAGGAAACGCCTCAGGTATTAATGATGGAGCTGCCGCAGTTGTTATCGCGTCTGAAGAGATCGTTGGAAATTTTTCTCTAAAACCAATGGCAGAAATAGTTTCTTATGGCGAGGCAGGCATTGAACCTGCTTTGATGGGACTTGGACCAGTACCTGCAACAAAAATTGCTCTTGAAAAAGCAGGAGTCTCCCTGGATGATATTGATCTGATAGAAATCAATGAAGCATTTGCTGTTCAGGTACTTGCCGTATGCCAGAAGTTAAAGGTTGATATGAACAAACTCAATGTCAATGGTGGAGCAATTGCACTGGGACATCCCATTGGTGCAAGTGGAACCAGAATACTTGTGACGCTACTATATGAGATGAAAAGAAGAGATGCTCAATATGGATTGTGTACACTCTGTGTAGGTGGAGGAGAAGGAGTGGCGATGGTGGTAAGAAGATAGGGAGATGGACGGAAAGACAAAAGCATTATTCACACACTCTACGGTGCAGACAAAACTACGCAGGAATCTGCCGCAGTTGAAACTTGCCAGCAACGTAAGCGCTTTTGCACTCTGCTGGCTTCGGACAGTCAACTGCCATTGATATGGCAGAACGCTGCTGCTTTCCTGTTTGTTTTGTTTCTGCGCCTTCGCTAATTGTTCATAATGCTTCTGTCTTTCCTGATGGAAGTGGAGAAAAACAGGGAAAAGCAAAGAAAACAGAAAAATACTCAATGGATTTTCAGCAAAATACTATTCACACACTCTACGGCGCAGACAAAACTACGCAGGAATCTGCCGCAGTTGAAACTTGCCAGCAGTTAAATAATGGTATAATATAATAGCGAACTAACAAGGAGGGTGAAAGTGGAAAGAAAAGGGATAAAAATTGTTAAGGCAGACATCAAAGAAATTGTGCAGCAATTGAATAAGGCTCTTTCTGATGAATGGCTTGCTTATTATCAGTACTGGCTTGGAGAAAAGGTTGTGAAGGGAAAATTCAGGCAAGAGGTTGCTGCTGAATTGGGTCAGCACGCAGGAGATGAATTGAAACATGCTGGAATGATTGCAGATAGAATTATTCAACTTGGCGGTAGTCCTGTTTTGAAACCAGAGCAATGGTATAAGTTGACAAACTGCGGTTATGATGCTCCAGAAGACCCAAATGTGATACCCATTCTGAAGCAGAATATTAAAGGTGAACAGTGTGCCATAGAAGTTTATCAGAAACTGGCAGAAATGCTTAAGGATAAAGATCCTATTACTTATTTGATGGTTCTTTCAATCCTGAAGGATGAAATCGAGCATGAGGATGATTTAATTAATATCCTTGAGGATATTCAATAGATTAAAATGTGAGGGAAAACATCCCTCACCCCATCCCTCTTTTGCAGGGGGAGAAAAAAATAGATATCTTTTTCAGGGGAGGACAAAATGAATGTCAAAGCGTTGGTTATTTGTTCTATCTGTTTGTTTATTCCTTTATCTTATGCAGGGATAAATCCAACCACAAAGGAAGAAATTTCTTCTACCTTTCAAACCATTGACAAACTGATAGAACAGGGCAAGGAAAATATTTTGAATGTCTACACTGCTGCGCTTGAAATTCAAAAGCGAGCAACAACTCCATACCAGGCACAGGTAATCGCAAAAAAAATCATCTCCACATCCAAAATTTCTCCAGCAGATTTTGAACAATTGAGAAAAAATTATAATTTTGCAGAAATATCCATTATCTGGGCTGTTTCTCAAACTGGCAAAATACCGCTGAAGAAATTGCTCGCTGAATTGAAAAATTCAGGCATTGAAAAGATTATGGATAGTTATGGGACAGAATGCGAATTCATGATTTCAGAAATTGGCAAACTTAATCCATAAAGTTAGTAATCAATCAAGTTGCCTGTTTATATAGTTTCTCAAATTCTTCCCACAAATATGCAGGGAGTCGTTTACCAAAACTTTCAAAAAACCTTTTTACATCCTCAAGTTCTTCCTTCCATTCCTTAATATTGACATCAAGAATTTTATTGAGTTTGCCTCTGGAAATATCAATGCCAGTGGTATCAATATCCTGTGGATATGGAACACAACCAATAGGTGTTTCTTTTGCAGAAATCTTATTGTTCACCCTGTCAATAATCCACTTGAGCACCCTGATATTTTCACCAAAACCTGGCCAGATAAATTTTCCGTCTTCGTCTTTTCTGAACCAGTTGACTGAAAAGATTTTTGGCGGGTTTTTTATTTTCTTGCCAAGATTAATCCAGTGGCTGAAATAATCCGCCATATTATATCCACAAAATGGAAGCATTGCCATTGGATCTCTTCTCAACATACCCACTTTATGTATGGCAGCAGCAGTGGTTTCAGAACCGCCTCTTGCCCCCATAAATACACCATGTTCCCAGGAAAATGCTTCTGTTACAAGTGGTATAAGGTTTGTTCTTCTTCCACCAAAGATAATTGCTGAAATCGGCACTCCTTTTGGATTGTCAAATTCTTTTGAAAGAGTGGGTGCATTGTAGATAGAAACAGTAAACCTTGAATTGGGATGCGCTGCAGGCGATTCTGAAGATGGGTTCCAGGCATTTCCCTGCCAATCCTGCATGTTTCTTCCTGGAGACGTGTCCATTCCTTCCCACCATGGTTCGTTTGTATCCAGATTCAAACCAGTATTTGTAAAAAGTGTGGGATAAAATTTGTCACCTACTAAAGTTTTCATCATGTTGGGATTGGTTTTGCTTGACGTTCCTGGAGCCACACCGAAAAACCCAATTTCTGGATTGATAGCATACAATCTTCCATCGTCTCCAATGTGAAACCAGGCAATGTCATCACCAAGAGTCCATATTTTATAACCAGGCAATGCTGATTCCATCATTGCGAGGTTTGTTTTTCCGCATGCAGAGGGCATTGCTGCAGTGATATAAGTAATATTTCCATCAGGATCTTCAATCCCCATAATCACCATGTGCTCTGCCAGCCATCCTTCATTATAACCTAACCATGACGCTATTCTTAAAGAAAAACACTTTTTCCCTAACAGAGCATTTCCTCCATAGCCAGAGCCAATACTCCATACAAGATGTTCATCAGGGAAATGCATGATAAATCTTTTGTTAGGATCAAAATCACCGACAGAATGAAGTCCTTTAACAAAATCTTCCCTGTTTCCAATTTCCTCTATCACGTGTTTGCTCATCCTTGTCATAATACGCATGCTGACAGCGACATAAGAAATGTCTGTAAGTTGCACGCATGCCTTTGCAAAAGGGCTATCAGGATGGCCCATCATATAAGGTAAAACATACATTGTCCTTCCTTTCATACAGCCGTCTGAGAGGCGGGTTAACAATTTTTTTGCTTCCTCTGGTTCCATCCAGTTGTTGTTTGGACCAGCAATTTCTTTATCAGGATGGCAAACATAGGTGAGATGCTCTGTTCTTGCAACATCTGTGGGATGACTCCTATGAAGATATGCATTGGGCCATTTCTCTTGATTCAATTGATAAAAAACTGGTTTCCCATTAATTCTTTCTTCTTCCATGCCCACTTTCATTAGCCATCTTGCCTCTTGTTCTGAACCATCGCACCAGTGAATTCTATCTGGCTTTGTTAGTTCTGCCTGCTTCTGTACCCATTTTTCAAGCGGTGTTGACATAGGATACTCCCTTGTAAAAACTGTTCAGGGGATTTATGTAATTTGTTGGAACTATATTATAACTTACATGAAAAAAAATTCAAAATCAGCACGGCTTTTCTTTTCCTTTATGCTGAAGCGAGGCATTGACAAACGAAGAGAAAAGAGGATGACACGCAAATGGCTTTGACTGAAATTCTGGATGAAACTGGGTTGCTATAAAGAATGGATGGTTTTCAATCTCAATAATTTCAACAAGTTTCCTATCAGGAGAAAAACCAGTAAATTTCATCCCATGCTTTTTGAAACTTTCAAGGTACATGATATTGAATTCCCATCGATGTCTGTGCCTCTCATAAATCTTTTTCTTTTTATATACCTTTGAAGCCAGGGACCTTGGCTCAATAATACAGGGATAACTGCCCAATCTCATTGTTCCACCAAGTTTTGTAATGCTTTTTTGTTCGTCAAGTAGACAAATCACAGGGTCTGGAGTATGCTGGCAAAACTCAGTACTGTTTGCTTCCTTCAATCCAATCACATTTCTTGCAAATTCAATCACAGAACACTGCAATCCCAGGCATATTCCAAGAAAGGGTATCTGATTTTCCCTGCAGTATTTGATGGTTTTTATCATGCCGTCAACCCCGCGTACACCAAAACCACCCGGCAGTACCACGCCATCAATTTCTTTTAACAAAATCTCAGGGCCATCCTTTTCAATCTGTTCAGAATCTATCTTCACCAATTCAACTCTGCAACGATTGGATATGGCTCCATGCACAATGGCTTCGTATATGGATTTGTATGAGTCCTGCAGTTTAATATATTTGCCGACCACTGCGATGCGTACCTTTTCAGTAGCAGTATGAAGAATATTTACAATATTGTTCCACCTTTCAAGCGAAGGATGTGGATGGGCGGGTAGCTTCAAATGTTCAAGAATGATTTTATCAAGATTCTGACGGTGAAAAATCAAGGGAATTTCATAAATGTACGGGGTATCAATGGCTTCAATCACTGCCTGTTTTTTTACATTACAGAAAAGCGCAATTTTTTCTTTCAGGTCCTGAGAAAGGGGTTTTTCGGTTCTGCACAGAAGTATCTGTGGTTGAATACCTATTTCTCTAAGATTCGCTACAGAGTGCTGGGTTGGTTTTGTCTTCAGTTCCCCTGCTGCACGAATAAATGGTACAAGGGTTAAATGGACAAAAACTGTATTTTCAGAGTTATACTCAAAACGAAGTTGTCTGATTGCTTCAAGAAATGGCAAACTCTCTATATCTCCAACAGTCCCACCAATTTCACATATCAGTATGTCAACCTTCTTTGTGAGTATCATAATGCGGTTTTTGATTTCATCAGTGATATGTGGGACAACCTGAATTGTTTTTCCAAGATATTTCCCTTCTCTTTCTTTTTGAATCACCGAATAATAAATCTGACCACTTGTCACATTGTTCAATCTTGAAATTTTTGCGTTCGTAAATCGCTCATAATGGCCAAGGTCAAGGTCTGTTTCTGCACCATCCTGAGTAACATATACCTCGCCATGCTGAAATGGACTCATGGTACCCGGGTCAACATTGATGTAGGGATCGAGTTTCATCATTGAAATTCTGTAGCCATGGCTTTCCATCAATGCACCTATGGATGCGCTCGCAATCCCTTTGCCAAGCGATGACACAACACCGCCTGTGATAAATATCAGTTTAGTCATGGCCTGCTACTTTCAACCTTTTCAGATCTTCAACGGTATCGATAGAAATTGAATCTTTTGAAATGACAACAACCTTGATTTTATAGCCATTTTCAAGAATTCTCAACTGTTCAAGCTGTTCAAATTTTTCAAGTTGCCCGGAAGGCAATTTTTTAAATTTCAGGATAAAATTTTTTCTGAACACATATACTCCAATGTGTTTGAAAAATTCCACCTTTCCAAAAAATGGTATGTCTCTGTTAAAATAGGAACGTGGGAAAGGTATGAGGCTACCAGAAAAAAACAAAGCAAAACCATTTTTATCCGTCACGACCTTGGTAATATTGGGATTATAAAGTTCTTGCTCTGTTCTGATTTTTGTCACAGGTGTTGAACATAGAATTTTTTTATCCTTTAACATTTCTGCCACAGGTTTGTCAATTGCTTCATCAGGAACAAATGGTTCATCTGCCTGAATATTGACAAAAATTCTTCCTGGTATTTTTTCAGCAACCTCTGCCACTCTTTCACTGCCACAGGTACAATTGGACGAAGTAAAAACCACCTCTGCTCCAAAACTTCTGGCATGATTTGCGATAAATTCACTATCTGTTGCTATAATCAGCTTCTCGAGAGTTTTTGCCTTTTTTGCGTGCTGATACACGCTTTCAAGAATTGTGATATTCCCTATTTTCTGAAGAACCTTTCCACAAAATCGTTCAGATTGATATCGTGCCGGAATTACTCCAATGATACCCTTCATTTCATCGCCTCAATCTCAGATGAATCATACACATCAAATATTGTTTTTAATTCTTCTGGTGAAACATTTGCAGTACCAAGTTTTTGAACTACCACTGCCGCAGCAAGATTAGCAAATGTAGCAGCTTTCACGATATCAAAACCACATGCAAGCGCAAGTGTCAGCACAGCAATAACAGTATCTCCTGCTCCAGTAACATCAAATACTTCCTTGCTAATTGCAGGAAGGTGTATAACCTTTGAACCAGTAAAAACTGTCATTCCATCCTTGCCTCTTGTAATAACAAGTGTATGTGATTGCAAGCTTTTCATGATTCTGTTGCCAAGATTTACTATTTCCTGCTCTGTTGTTGGCTCTGGCATGTGCATTCCTGCGCTTGCTTCCATAAGGTTCGGGGTCAGACAATCAACATTTTTATAATAGGAAAAATGATTCACCTTAGGATCAACTGTAATAATTTTCTTATAACGTCGGCACAGGTGCACAAGATGTGTAATAAGAGAGGGAACAATAACTCCCTTTCCATAGTCAGAGATAATGACAGCGTCGTAATTTTCGATCTCTTTCTCGAAAAATTGTTGCATTTTCTCTATTTCACTCTGAGACAATTTTTCAATCTGCTCGTTATCAACTCGTATCATTTGCTGGGAGCCAGCAATAATTCTTGTTTTAATGCTTGTTGGAAATTCCTTTCTATGAAGCAGAAATGTTCCAACATGGCTTGTTTCAAGAATGTCTTTCAGCAGGGCACCATTGGAATCATCTCCGATGACTCCGCAAATTGTAACATGTCCCTTAAGCCCTGAGATATTTAAACACACATTTCCTGCACCGCCACAACGATAAATTTGTTTTCTTACCTCAACAACCGGTACAGGTGCTTCTGGAGAAATTCTTCTTACCTGACCTGTTACAAAATGGTCAAGTATCAAATCTCCAACAACAAGGATTCTAAGTTTTGGAATGTCTGTCAAAAATTTCTCAAGATGTTGAGTTTTTAATATCGCCATTTAATGTCAAATCCAGAAAACCACGTTTCCGTGTTTTTTGGCAATAAAATCAATGAAGACCCAGATTCCAGCACATGTGTAATATCCAAGTGGCAGTCCAAGGAAAAAGTATTTGCTTTTTTCGTATGCTCGGGCGCCACCATACTTAAGAATAATCTTTTTAATAAGCCACGCAATGAATATGGAAAACCATAACGAGTCCATCAACCATACCGGTCCAATTACAAATCCAATGGGATGCAGTGGCCACCAAAGAAATTGCTGACGCATAAACATAATACCAGACATTACCACCAGCCCAATACCTCGACATAGCCATCCAATCTTATTTGAATCAGTAGGGTTTTTTATCAGGTCCGCAATGTAGTCAAATGGTGCCTGAGGACCACCTTTGAAAAACCAGCTATTCAGGTTGATTCCGCCGTACTTATATGAAATTTTGAGCATAAAAAACATCGTAGCGATGATATTAACCAGAATCGCTGTCATAATAGCCCAGAAAAGGTATCTTTTTCTTCTGCTAAACTGATCCATAATTTTTAATGACATGCTGCTGGCTGCCATCGGAAATGTTCTCAAATCAGCGCTGTACACATACGTCAACCCAAGTGCAACAAGTGCAGTGACAGGCATATGTTTGCTTCCCCACATAGAAATCACGATGGAAGACGATATGATTGTTGCAACAAGTGTAGGAATACCTGCTTCGCACACGATTCTTGTTAAAACCAGGAAAATGATAAGCGCAAACAGGTAAAAAACAAAACCAATCGTAAGATTAAGTCCTGAATACATAAGCCATCCCAGCACAAAAATTGAACCAATAACAAATCCCCAGAATGCAGTCCTGTATGAGAGGATTTCATTTGAATCGTCAATATTGGCTTTTCCGATTGCACTTTTCCATATATCTCTGAAGTGGCTTCGCGCAATATACAAACTGTATGCCACCATTGCTATCATTGCGCCAGTCCCAAGATGGGCAAATATGGCATATCCTGAGCATCCATAAATTCCAATGTTTTCTGTACTTGAAATCCCTGTGATATTGAAAACACCCTTAATAATTTGGAAAATCAGATTGAAAAACCATAATGAAAAACTTACTTCAAGATTTGCCAGATAGACAAATCCTATGACTGGAAAACTCACCCTGAATATGATATTTTGCGTCCCCCTAAATGCCGAGATTGATTGCTGAAGTCTTGGAGCAGGTATCATATTATTGTATGCGTGCAGTGCCACCATGGTTCCAACAACAAACGCGATACCAAAACCCAGCCACATCAACGGATTTTTGAAAAATCCAGGCAGATATGACTTTTTACCTGGCTGACCCGGTTGTTCCTTGACCATTTCTGTTGGAAGGATTGTCAATGGATAAACAAGTTTTTCCCTGTCCATCCATTGTTTTCTTAACATCACTGCAATGCATATCGTGCAGAAATAGAAAACAAGTAAAAACGGTATCCAGAGAGACAGCGGTTTAATCCAGACACCCCATGGAATGGACATACCTTTTGGGAGCCCTTCAAAAAAATATGTGACTGCGTCAGGGTCTGTCACTATCAAACTCTTTCTCAAATGCGGAACGATTAAAGTGTTCCATTCATTCTGAGGATTTGCATAGTATGATGGAGCCGATATGAGCGGAAGAATCTGACTGCCAAGCCCCATTTCAGTTACAGAACAGGCAACCAGCATCATACAATAAACAAGAAGCATTTCTCCTGGTCTGAAAGCCAGTGTTCGTTTTATTCTTTTCAGCAAAGTATTGACAAAAAACACAAGAAAGAAAAACAATGTGATGGCTGCAACAGGCATATGGTCAATGGCAAGATAAGAACCAGAATTGATATCCACTGAGACATGGTCGTAAAAGGCAATAAATATTGAAAGAATGAGACCGGTCAGAAAAGAGCGAAAAGTAAATACCTGTTCCACGTTCACTCCTTTGTGTAGTTCTGTTCAATGTAATGTGCAAAACTAAGCAATTCTGCTTCCTTGAACGCAGGTGCAAGTATCTGCATACCAAAAGGAAGTTTATCAGAAGAAAAGCCAGCTGGCAAATTTATTCCTGGAATTCCTGCAAGGTTTGCGTTCACAGTGAAAACATCTGAAAGATACATTGCAAGAGGATTTATTGCTTTTTCACCAATCTTAAACGCTGTCTCTGGCGTGGTGGGAGTGATGATAAAATTGACCGACTGAAATGCCTGCTGAAAGTCCCTGATAATCAGCGAACGAACCTTTTGCGCTTTTAAATAATATGCTTCATAGTAACCCGCAGAAAGAACAAAAGTACCAAGAATGATGCGTCTTTTTGCTTCTTTTCCAAAACCCTCTCCCCTGGAATTTGTATATAGGTCAAAAACTGTTTTAGAATTTTTGCTGCGATATCCAAACTTAACGCCATCAAATCTTGCAAGGTTTGTACTCGCTTCAGCAGTACCTATAATATAATAGGTGGGTATTCCATAACTGGTATGGGGTAAGCTTATTCTTTCCACATGAAAACCATCTCTGGCAAGACAATCAATGATATTGGTAATTCTGTCTCTAATTTCTTTTGAAAGTCCTTCGCCAAAATATTCATCAGGAATTCCTATGCGAATATTTTTTTTATCAAGAGGTTTTTCAAGTTCCTTTTCATAGTCAGCAACAGGGATATTACACGATGTTGAATCTCTTTCATCGTACCCGGCAATAATTTTCATTATGATGCTTGCATCCCTGACATCTCTGGCAAAAGGACCTATCTGGTCAAGAGATGAACCAAATGCCACCAGCCCATATCTTGACACCCTTCCATAACCTGGCTTCAAACCCACCACTCCACAGAAACTCGCTGGCTGCCTGATTGAACCACCTGTATCAGAACCAAGCGCGCCAAACGCCATATTCGCTGCCACTGATACTGCAGAACCGCCACTTGAACCACCAGGAACCCTTGTAGTGTCATAAGGATTCAGCGCAGGTCCATAAGCAGAATTTTCTGTTGAGGAACCAAAGGCAAACTCATCCATATTTGTCTTGCCAATCAGAATTGCTCCTGAATTTCTAAGATTTTCAATCACATGAGCGTCAAATGGACTGATGTAACCCTTGAGGATTTTTGAAGCACATGTTGTTGGCTGGTCTATTGTGCAGATATTGTCTTTTATTGCAATGGGTACGCCCTCAAGTTCCCGAAATTCCCCACGAATGTATCTCTGTTCACTCTGCTTTGCCTGTTCAATGCAACTGTCATTGATATGAATGAAAGCATTAAGAAGTTTATTTTTTTCATGAATAATTTCCAACTGTTGTCTGACAAGCTCAACAGGTGAAATCTCTCGTTTTTTTAGGAGCTCCTTTATCTGATGCAAACTCAAGCAATGAATGTCCATATCATAAAAATTCTCTCGGGTCTGAAATTTCACCCTTTATTGCAGAAGCAGCCACTGTTGCCGGAGAGGCAAGATAGATAAACGCATTTGGATTCCCCATTCTTCCCTTAAAATTTCTATTTGCAGTTGATATGACTATTTCACCATCTGACGGAATGCCCTGATGTGTTCCAACGCATGGCCCACAACCAGGGTTTGTAACGCAACAACCGCTTTCAAGGAAAATTTTGATATAACCTTTTTTCATTGCCTCAAGATATATTTTTCTTGAACCAGGCGTGATAATCGTACGGACATCCTTGTGTACCTTTCTTCCTTTAAGAATCTTTGCAGCAATTGCTAAATCATCCAATCTTCCATTAGTACAAGTACCAATAAATGCCTGATTTATTTTTGTTCCACGAACTTCTTCCACAGGGCTGACATTGTCAACAGTATGGGGTTTTGCCACAAGTGGAACCAGTTTGTTTATATCAAGTTCAACAACATTATTGTAAATCGCGTCGCTATCAGCAAACACAGGGTTTATTGTTTCGTTTTCACCAACAAAATCCTTCAGATACTTTTCGGTTTCACTGTCATATTCCATCACGCAGTTTTTCCCGCCGACTTCTGTGACAAGATTTGCGATTGTAAATCTGCCATCCATCGATAGATTCTTTATTGCCTGTCCTGTAATTTCAACACTCTGATAGACTGCTCCCTGCGCGGTAAGTGTTTTCACCATCAGAAGTCCCATATCTTTTGCAAATACTCCCTTTTTCAATTTTCCAGAAAATACAAGTTTTGTGGAATATGGAACTCTGAACCATTGTTTTCCTGTCAGCATTGCAATGGCAAGGTCAGTGGAACCAACTCCACATGCCATCAAATTTAATGCGCCATAGGTGGGAGTATGACTGTCAGCGCCAAGAATCAGTTGTCCTGGTCTTAAAAATCCTTTTTCAGGCATCAGAACATGGCATACGCCTTCTCCTATTTCCATTTTCTTTATGCCATATTTTTGTATAAATTCTCTCATGAGTTTGTGGAGAGAAGAAACCCCCATATTTGGACTTGGCGCGCTGTGGTCAAAGACAAAACACACCCGTTCAGGGTCAAAAATTTTATTTCCTTCAAGTTCTTCAAACGCCTTTATCACAAGAGGTGCTGTTCCATCCTGTGCCATAAGAAAATCCACCTTTGCAAGGCATATTTCGCCTGCAAAAACCTGCTTTCCTGCATGAGATGATAGAATTTTTTCTGCTATTGTCTGACCCATTTTATAACATTATGGTGTTACAGTCATTAAAAGACGAGCTTCTTCTGGATGTCTTGCAACAAAAAGCAATTCGTCGTCGGTCAGTGGTTTCTGGGTATGAACATTTGCATATCTGGCAAGTTCAAGAATTTTTCTCGCTTCTTCCTCATCCTTGAATTCGACCTCAAGTTTGCCATAAATGTTTCGCAGTCCTTTGATACCACTGTATTCACCAAGAATAATCATTCGTCCGGTTTCAATGATTTCAGGCTCGCCTCTGCCGAGTTCTTCAAAATCGTACAACTCATAATTTCTTTTGTCTTTCAGAGCACCATCCACATGTATTCCAGAGGAATGTGCAAAAGCATTTGCTCCAACTCCCACCTGGTTAATTGGAATAGGAACCCTGAAGGCATATGAAGCATAGTGGGCAATTTTCCACGACATCGAAAGATTGATTCTTTCATCCAGCTGATACTTGCCTGCCATTCCAGCACCATATTTGCACGCAAGCAAAACCGAGATAAGATCTGCATTTCCTGCCCGTTCTCCCATACCATTGATTGTGGTGTTAATATACGCATCAACGCCTGCATCTATGGCTGCTTTTGCTCCTGCAACAGAACATGCCACAGCCATTCCTAAGTCGTTATGACAATGTAATTCCACAGGCATCTTTGTTTTTGAAGCAAGCTGATAGACACGCTCGTAGACTGTAAATGGTGTATCGTATCCCAGTGTGTCGCAATACCTGATTCTATCAGCGCCATGTTCCTTTGCAGCGAGAGTAAATTCAATCAGTTTGTCCATGTCTGTTCTCGATGCGTCCTCTGCATTTACTCCAATTGATTTTGCTCCGCGTGCTTTTGCTTCATCAACAGCAGCAGTCATGTCCTTGATCACGCCTGAAAAATCTCTTTTTCCCTGAAATTTACCCAGTATCATCTGCTGAGATGTTGAAATCGAAAGATTGACATGTTCAAGTTCCGGAATATTTTTGAACGCTTCAGCAACATCATCAACAATTGCCCTCATCCAGCCAGAGATTCTTATTGGAGTAAGAATACCCTTTTTTACAAGTGCCATATTTGCGTTGAGATAATTGATTTCGTGCTTTGTAACAGGAAAACCTGCTTCACTCTGGAATATGCCCATCTGATTCAGATACAAGTTGATCATTGTCTTTTCAAGTTTCGCAAGGCCAAGCCGTGCTGTCTGCACTCCATCCCTGTTTGTTACATCGATAATGTAAATTTTTGGCATAAAACCTCCTATTTTATGTCAAGCACTACTGGTATCTGTGCCTGGTGCGGATGCTGGGAACCACGATAAACCTTGAGCTTTTTTAACAGTTGTCTTCCAAGCCGATTGTGAGGCAGCATTCCTTTTACAGCATGTTCGATCACTGTTTCAGGACTTTTCTGCATCAGTGACATAAAGGTTTCTTTTTTCAATCCTCCAAGATATCCGGAGTGTCTGTAATATACCTTGTCAAACATTTTCTTTCCGGTTAATTTCACCTTTTCAGCATTGATGACAATAACAAAGTCACCTGTATCCTGGTATGGAACCCAGCAACTTTTGTGCTTGCCAAGGAGAACCGTCGCTATGTTTGATGCCAGCCGTCCAAGGGTTTTACCGGTTGCATCCACAAGATAAAACTTTTTTTCAATTTTTGTTTCTTTATCGGGAACAGGCGTTTTTTGAGTTTTCATGTTTCCTCCATTTTGTCCTGAAGTTTTGGTAAAATACTCTTGTAAAATCAGCCACAACAGGATTTTATTTTTGCCAAGATTATACACATTTCTTACCTTTGTGTCAAAATTTTATTTAATCCCACTGAATTTGTGGTACAATTCAGAAATATACTCTGAGATGCATATGAAAAATATCCATGTCCCTAAATTTGAAAGACCAATCAGAATACCTGGCAGAGTAAAAATTACTTTTTCCAGACCGTCTTTTGTTTTTGCGGGGCAGAAGGCAACACTGAAATTACAATTTCTTTTATCAAGAAATATCAGACCACATTCATCTGTGAAACTTCAAATTGCTGGTGGAAGAAATAACAAAGGGTATTTCTCAAATATCCAAATTACCAGTAAGAAAGCAGATGGTTTTATCTGTGCCAAATTGAAAAATCGAAATTTAAAAATTTCAAAATATTCAGGTTATCCAGGAACTTTTATCATACATATTCCTGATACTGGCATAAAAAAAGAAGAATACCTTGAAGTTGTCCTGCGAAATGTTTATTGTGAGACAGCAAGCATTTTGAACAAGTTTTTCGTTTTATATCAGGATGAACTAGTATCTGCTTCTGGTCCCCACAGGGCTGAAAGTGTCTGGAACCAGGAAAATCAAAAGAAAATTCTTTCTGCCTGTTTAGTCCATATCCTTGGTAGACGCATACATCATATGAAAATACATGCACCTTCAAATGTTTTGCCAGAAAAAAATTTTTCTGTACTCATCAGACCTGAGGATAAATTTCATAATCTTTCCTCAGAAATTCCGCACAAAAAAATATACCTGTTTTGCGGCAGAAAAAAATTAAATAGCCCAATCAAAAGGGTGAAAAACTCCACCTGCCTTGAGTTTGAAACTGCCCTTCCAGAGCCAGGAATTTATAGATTGACTATAAAGTATGCCGGAAAAAAATTTGTCAGCAATCCCATCATATGCAGTGAAAATGAGAAATACAATCTTTACTGGGGAATGATACATGGACATACTGAAATGTCTGATGGTGTCGGAACAATTGACCATTATTTTCATCAATTAAAGAACGAAGCCCGGCTTGATTTTGGTGCTCCTGGTGACCATGACCATACCTGGGAAACCACAGAAAAAATGTGGAAAAAAACATGCGAAACTGTAAAAAAATGGCATAAACCCGGAAAATTTATTACATTTTCAGGTTATGAGTGGGCAAAGTGGAGACGAAATGGAGATGGAGATAGAAATGTTTATTATTTTCATGATGATAGACCCATGTATCGCTCAGATGAAGGACATTTTCCCACACCAAAAGCCCTGTTCAAAGCCCTGAAAAAAGAAAAAGCCATTGTAATACCTCACCATACTGCACATGGGGGAAATTTCTGTGACTGGAAAGATCATGATGAAACAAAAGAAAGGTTGGTTGAGATATATCAAATGAGGGGAAGCTATGAATGTAGTGAAAAAATGGGTAATCCCATTCCTGAATGCAAAAGCAACTGGCAACCGTTTAAGATCGGTTATCTCATCAATGCGCTTCTCTCTGGCTGGAAGGTGGGATTTACTGGTGGTGGAGACGACCACATCGGGCATGCGGGAACAGATTTTCCACAGGGTTCATGTAATTACAAGGATGGACTGACAGGAGTTTTTGCAAATCAACTTTCAAGAGAAGGAATATGGGAGGCATTGTGGAATAGAAGAACGATTGCAACCACTGGCGCACGGATATATCTGTTTTACACAATGAACGGAAATCCTCTGGGCAAAGAAATCAACTTTCAAAAAGCAGGCATCAGAAAATTCCATATCATATTTCACGGTACTGATATCCTTGAAAGGATTGAAATAATCAGGAACAACTGTATTGTGGCAACAATAAAAGACAAAAAAATGGATGTGGAAGTACACTGGCAGGACAGTACACCAGTAAATAGAATTTTACTTCCGCCTACCCAGCACTCCAAACATCCATTTGCTTTTTACTACATCAGAGCCATTCAAAGAAATCAAGAAGTTGCTTGGGCAAGTCCTGTCTGGATTATTGGGAAGTAACATCTTACAGGTGGATAAACCTGGAGAACATTTCATCTCTGATATTGACGGGTCTATGTTGTTCAGCCGAGATTACTGCTCCAAGGCAACTGGCAACTGTTTTTGTTCCTTCGATTTCATCTGTTTCAATTCTGCGATCGCTCAAAATACAATCAACAAAATAGCGGATTTCTGCAGCAACATTATGATGGGCG
>Ga0209720_1000448_pt1 | contig 43897 bp, 51 predicted proteins | sample AD_JPNMR3_MetaG_FD_184426 | JGI IMG/M metagenome (GOLD analysis project Ga0209720, IMG submission 184426) | Active sludge microbial communities of municipal wastewater-treating anaerobic digesters from Japan - AD_JPNMR3_MetaG (SPAdes) (version 2) | ecosystem: Engineered > Bioreactor > Anaerobic... | reverse complement strand
ATTGGGTCTTCGATCCTACAGTAGCTTGACGCTATCGAGCCCTTTGGCTATTTTCTCCTGAACTGGGAGTGTGGTATAATAGATGGACATTAAGTGAAGTGGAGCTGCAGTTGGATGAAGTTACTCATTCCCGATGCCATCTATCCCAGTGTGCTGGATGTGGATCTAGCTGACCTGAGGCGCCGCGGTATAGCGGGCCTGCTGGTGGATATTGACAACACCATAGTTCCCTGGGGCAATCCCCAAATCGATCAGGCTTTGGTGGAGTGGATCAGGCGGGCCAAGGCGGAGGGGTTCCGCATCTGCCTGGTTTCCAACGCCCTGCCAGAGCGGACCAAAAGCTTTGCCGACCTCTTGGACATCCCCGCCGTACCCCGGGCCATGAAGCCCCTGGCCAGGGCGTTTCGCCGGGGGCTGGCCCTCTTGGGTCTACCGCCGGAGCAGGTGGCTGTGGTGGGCGACCAGCTTTTTACCGACGTCTTCGGAGGGAACCGCCTGGGACTTCTTACCGTTTTGGTCAATCCCCTGAGCACAACGGAGCTGGGCATGACGAAAATCATGCGCCGCCTGGAGCGGAAGGCACTGGGAAGATTAGCGCGGCTTGGACTCATCGACAAAGCAGCCCTTAGATCTCGGCTGGGGAGCGAATAAAATGCGGGAACTGTACTGCCAGGGTTGCGGAGCCAAAATCCAAAGCACAGATCCGGAAAAATTCGGCTATGTGCCGGAACACCTGCTGGAAGAGGGGGGTTCCATCATCTGCCAGCGGTGCTACAGGATTATCCATTACGGCCGCCATGAACTGGGGGCAGTCCAGGCGGACCAGGCCCTCCAGTCCATCGCCCACGGTCTGGACTGGGCCCAAGGGGTGGTCCTGGTGGTGGACATCCTGGATTTTGAATCGGGGCTGCCTCCAGAGTTTATCCGCCTGCTGCAGGGCCGCGAGCTGCTTGTGGCCGTGAACAAGGTGGACCTCCTTCCACCCCAGACACCCCTGGATGAAGTGGAGCGGTGGGCCCGCCGCCGCCTTAAGGATTTGGGCCTGCCTGGGGTAGAGGTCTGCCTGATCAGCGCCGTTACCGGCTGGGGCTTTCCCGCCCTGGCGGATCGGGTGGAGGGCCTGGGCAGCCGGGTGCTCTTCGTGGGCGTGACCAATGTGGGAAAATCAAGCGTGTTGGAGCGCCTTTTGCGAATGCGCATCGGCGGAGGCCAGCGCCGGGGGATCAAACCCACCATCAGCCCCTATCCGGGCACGACGGTGAGCGTCTCCCAATGGCACTGTCCAGGGATTACCTTGGGCGATTCCCCGGGCTTTGTCCCCCGGGGCCGGATCAGCGACCTGGTGGGGGCGGAGCAGGCGGTGAAGATCATCCCCCACAAAAGCATCTCGTCCCATCTTTACCCCGTGGGCCCAGGTGATCTAGTTCTGATCGCGGGCTTGTGCGTAGTGGAATGTCTGGAAGCGGGGGAGGGAGGGCTCCTTCTGGGCTTCACCGGCTCAGGTGTACACTGGCATAAATCCAGCCTCAAGCATCTGGAAAAGTGGCTGCAGCGGGATTCCGCCTTCGCCCGTTGGGAACAGCGCCCCGTTTACCTTAGGCCGGGGGAAGATTTGCTGATCAGTGGGTTAGGCTGGGTTTCCGCCCGGAAGACCCCTTTTAAGCTGCGGCTCCATATCCCGGTGGGCGTGAAGCACTTCATTAGGCCCAACTTGATCGGACGGAAAAAATAGATCGTTTTTAGGCATAAAGCTTGTCCTCCCTGCACATACTGTTAGTATCAAATGGGTCAGGGAGGATGATGCTGTGCAGCCCTTTGTCTATGAAACAGCCGTTGTGTTTGAGTCCAGCGGGCAGTTTCTGGGAGACATCCGCCAGACGGTGCAGGAGCTCAAGCGCACCCATCCCCAACTGAAGGACTATTCCCTGGCGGATTTGACGGTACATAAGAACAAGGAGACCGTGAGCGTTACCTTGTATTTCCAGCCCAAAGCCTAAAACCCCAATCCCAGATGGGGTTTTTCTTTTGCCAATTGCGGAGTAAGGCAGGAGTTTCCATAAAAGGGATAGAAAAGACAGTTATCAACTGCCATTTAGGAGGTCGAGTATGGAGCGAGTAGCCCGGATTCGCGAGCGTCTGCAGGCTGAAGGCGCAGATGTTTTCCTTATCTCCAATCCCGTCAACAGACGCTACATAACGGGTTTCACCGGTTCTGCCGGCCTGGTCTGGATTTCCAGCACGAAGCAGGCCATTTTGACCGACTTTCGTTATGTGGAACAAGTAAAGGCGGAATGCCCTGGTTGGGAACTGATCAGGATTGAGACGTACAATGATGCACTAGAAGAGCTGATCAAGGGGGAAAATATCCGCAGCATCGTTTTTGAAGAGGAGCATGTCACCGTCAAGCAGCTCAGGGAGTGGCAGGATAGGTTTGCGGTGGAGCTTAAGGGGAGCAGCGGCTGGGTGGAAGAGCTGCGCATGTGCAAGACCCCCGCTGAAATCGAGCACATCCGCCGCGCGGCCCAGATCGGAGATGAAGCCTTTGCCGAGCTGTTGCCCAACATCAAATCTGGCCGCACGGAGCGGGAGATCGCCTTGGAATTGGAGTATCTCATGCGCCGGAAAGGTGCCAGCGCCATGTCCTTTGCCCCCATTGTGGCCTCTGGCCCCCAGAGTGCCCTGCCCCATGCTCGGCCCGGGGAACGCATCTTGAGCTATGGCGATTTCGTGGTGATGGACTTCGGCTGCGTGGTGAACGGCTACTGCTCCGATATGACCAGGACCATCGTCATCGGCGAGCCCGAGGAGCGGCATCTGCTCATCTATGATCTGGTACTCAAGGCGCAGGTGGAGGCCGTGGAGGCTGTGGCGCCAGGAAAAACCGGGGCGGAAATCGATGCCATTGCCCGGGAGATCATTGCCGAAGCGGGTTACGGCGACTATTTCGGGCACGGCCTGGGGCACAGTGTGGGCCTGGAGGTCCACGAAAACCCGCGGCTTTCCAAGACCGATCAGACGGTGCTGGCGCCCGGGATGATTGTGACTGTGGAACCCGGCGTGTACCTGCCTGGCTTTGGCGGGGTACGGATCGAAGACTTGGTGGTGGTCACCGAAGATGGCCACGAGGTCTTGACGTCCAGCTTCAAAGAACTGTATGTGGTGGAATAGGAGGAAGCGGCTATGATCTCAGTGAACGATTTGCGCACAGGACTCACCATCGAGGTGGACGGTGAAATTTACAGTGTCGTGGAGTTTCTCCATGTGAAGCCGGGCAAGGGCGCGGCCTTTGTGCGGACCAAACTGAAAAATCTGCGCAGCGGGAACACTGTGGAAAAGACCTTCAGGGCCGGCGAGAAGGTGGCCCGCGCCCATATCGAGCTGAAGGAAATGCAATTTATGTACAGCACCGGCGATGATTATTTCTTCATGGATATGGAAACCTATGATCAGATTTCCCTGACCAAGGACGACCTGGGGGATGCCCCGAAATACCTTATTGAGAACATGACCATCGGCATCCAGTTTTACCAGGGTCAGCCGGTGGGCGTGGAACTGCCCACAACAGTCGTGTTAGAGGTTGTCCATACCGAGCCGGGCTTCAAAGGCGATACCGCACAGGGTGCCACCAAGCCGGCTACGCTGCAGACGGGTATCACGGTGCAGGTGCCCCTCTTTGTGGAACAGGGCGATATGGTGAAGGTGGATACCAGGACAGGGGAGTATCTCTCCCGGGCTTAATCAGGCAGAAGAATTAGGAGGTGGATTTGTTGGAGACCGTAAAGGAGAAGATCGCATACTTGCGCGGGGTGATTGACGGAGAGTCGCCGCCGGAGGAAGGTCGAGCCACTTTTCTGTTTTCCAGGGTTTTGCAGATCCTAGAGCAGCTGGCCGCGGATGTGGAAGAGCTAAAGCAAGCCCAAAGGGAGCTGGAAGAGTATCTGGAGGAAGTGGATTTCGACCTGGCCTACCTGGAAGATGAGTTTTTCGCGGATGAGGATGAGTACTATCCCCAGGAGTGGGACGATGATGAGGAGTCCTATGCCGAAGCGGAGTGCCCCGAATGCGGGTATGTGATGAGGTTTGATGAGGACTTCCTGTTTGATGAGGGAATCCAGATCCGCTGCCAGCGCTGTGGTGCCGTGGTCGTTGAAACCGATGATTTCCAAGACTTAGAAGAGGTCTTCAACGAAGACACCGAGCCTGAAGAAGAGGAATAAGAAGAGACTAGTACCTAAGATCAGCGAGGCTGCCCGGTTAAGGGGCAGTCTTTTTTTGTCATAACTTGTCCCCTCTGCTCATATAGTGCGGTAGAGGTGGGCTACATGCTTAAGTTTCTAGCCCCTGCCATCAGGGAACTGGTGAGCCGGGCCCCCCTGGGGGAACTGGAGGAAGTGCGTCTGCGGCTCCAGCGGCCCTTGATGCTCAAGGACCGAACCGGTTATTTCTACCTCTCGCCCCAGGCGCAGCCTGCACCGTCCAGCCGGGCCTATCTGGTCACCGGGGACGATCTGGAGCGCACGCTGCAGCTGATCACGGAAAGCTCCTGGTACGCCTGGGAACAGGAAATCCTAGGCGGCTATTTGACCCTCCCCGGCGGGCATCGAGTGGGCATCGCCGGCCAAGCGGTGTACAGCGGCGGCAGCCTGAAAACCATCCGCAGCATCTCTTCCCTGAACTTCCGGCGGGCCAGGGAGGTCTTGGGGGCGGCTGACTCCGTGATCAAGCAGGTGGTACCCCGCCCCGGGGAGCGGGTGCTCTCCACTTTGATCGTCTCTCCGCCGGGGTGCGGCAAAACGACCCTGCTGCGGGATCTCACCCGCCAGGTGGCTGGGGCGGGTTTTCAAGTCGTGGTCATCGATGAGCGTTCGGAAATCGCCTCTTCCTACCAGGGCGTGCCCCAACTGGATGTGGGGCTCCAGACAGATGTACTAGACGGTTACACCAAGGAACTGGGCGTCCAGCACGCCCTCAGGGCCCTGGCCCCACAGGTTGTGGTCACCGATGAGATCGGCCAACAGAGAGATGGTTGGATCTTGGCTGAACTGGCCCGCAGCGGTGTCAAGGTCATGGCCACCTGCCACGGGGAGGGCTGGGAGCAGGTGAAAAGGCGCAGCTGGCTCAAGGACGGCTTAGGCGTTTTTGAGCTGGTGGTGATCCTCTCCCGCCGCCTGGGCCCCGGGACAGTGGAGTCGGTTCTAAGAATCGGATAGCGGTCATAAGCATAGGAGGACAGGGGTGAGGATATGAAGAGCTTAGCCGCGGCCCTGATCATTTTTTCCTGCGGGGGGATGGGCCTCATCATCGCTGGCAGCTACAAACAGCGGGTACACCATCTGCGGGAACTGATCCGCTTTGTCCAGCTCCTGGAATCGGAGATCCACTTCGCCCGCACCACCCTGCCCAAGCTCATCGCCGGGCAGGCCGCCCACTTTTCAGGTGCCGTGGGCAGATTCCTCACAGAGCTCAAGGAGGCTTTGACCGCCGGCACCGGCGAGAGTTTTGCCTCCATCTGGGACCAGGGCTTGGCCATTTTGGCGCAGGACGGCCTGCCCCCTGAGGTACTGGAAGAACTCCACGCCTGCGGAAAGGTTCTCGGCCGCAGCGACGCCGCGGAACAGAGCAAACACCTCAAACAGCTGCTCTACCGGTTGGAACAGGCGCTGGCCGCGGCGGAACGGGATCAAGAAAAACACCTGCGCCTCTGGCAGTATTTGGGCTTCGGCGCAGGACTGCTCCTCGTGCTGCTCTTGGTTTAGGAGGGATGGGCGTTGACCGACTTATCTCCGATCTACCGCATCGCCGGCCTAGGCATTTTGGTGGCGGTGCTCAACATTTTCCTGGTGCAGGCGGACCGCAAAGAACAAGCCCAGATGCTGAGCTTGGCCGGGGTTATCATCGTGCTTTTGTGGCTGGTGCAGATGGTGGGCCAGCTGTTCTCCCATGTGGAATCGGTCTTTAGGTGGTGAAGGCTGTGCTCTGGCTTCCCCTGGTGGTGGGTGTGGGTATAGCGCTGACGGTTTTTCAAGCGGAGTTTCGGGAAGAGCAGCCCTCCTGGGCGGTTTTGCTGGCCGTGGCCTTTACCGGAGTGGTGCTGCTGATTCTTATGCCGGAAGTTGCCAGCGTGGTGCAGGCCTTAACTGCCCTGGCCCGGGAAGGCTCCATCGGCTCCTTCTATCTCAACCCGGTGCTCAAGACCATTGGGGTGGCCTATGTCACCTCCTTCGGGGTGCAGGTCAGCCAAGAAGCGGGGGAGGCGGCCATTTCTGCGGTGATCGAACTCGCGGGGAAGCTGGTCATCCTCATCATCGGCCTGCCTCTGCTCCAGGCCATCGTCCAGACCCTGTTTGGCCTCCTGGGCCTGTAGAAGGTGGCGGCCGTGGCTAGAGTGCTTGCCGCCGGTTTACTTGTGGTCCTCCTGTGCATGGGCAGCTGCGGGCAGGCTCAGGAGCTTTTCCAAGAGTCCATCCGGGCCCAGCTGGAAGAGCTGGATTTGGGGCAGCTGCTGCGCTTTACAGAAACTTTGGAGGAGGGCTACCGGGAGCTGGTGCCCAGCCTCCATTGGCGGGATCTCACCGCGGGGGCCACCACCTCCCGATCTGTGGGGGAGCTTCTGGCACTGCTGCTGCAAAGCTTCTTGGGGGAGTTGAGCCTCAGCCTAGCCCTCCTGCGCCAGCTTCTGGTGATTGGCATTTTAGCCGCTTTGCTCCAGAGACTGAGCACTTCCTTTGGCAGCAAGATGGTGGTGGATCTGGCCTTTGCCGTTTGTTTTTTCGTCCTGGTCCTTTTGGGGCTGCAGAGTTTCCGCTTGGCGGCCGGCATTGCCCAGGAGACAGTGGATACCATGGTGAGTTTTATGCATTCCCTCCTGCCCATGTTGGCCACACTCTTAGTCGCGGTGGGGGGAGTGACTTCCGCTGCGGTGTTTCATCCTCTGCTCTGGGCCCTGGTGACCACCATCGCCAGCTTGGTGCAGCACCTGCTGCTTCCTTTGATCCTGCTCAGCACCGCCTTTTCCCTGGTGAGCAGCTTCAGCAGCGAGTTCGCCTTCCCCAAGCTGGGCGGCCTGCTCAGGCAGGCGGTGATCACTATTCTCGGAGTTATGTTCATCGTCTTCTCCGGCTTCATGGTGGTGCGGGGCGCCATTGCCCCCATTACAGATGGCATCTCGCTGCGCACAGCCAAGTACTTGACCAAGGCCTTCATTCCCATTGCCGGCGGCATGTTCGCCGACAGCCTGGAGGTGGTTGTGGGCGGGTCATTGTTGATCAAAAACGCCGTGGGTATCTTTGGCCTGGTGATGATCCTCTGCCTGATGGCAGCTCCCCTGCTCAAGGTCCTGGCCATGGTGTTCATCTACAAGCTGGTGGGTGCCCTGCTGGAACCCATCAGTGATCGGCGCCTGCTGCAGGCCTTGGCAGTGTTGGAGAGTTCTTTGGTCTTGGTGATGATTGCCCTGGGTACCGCCGCACTCATGTTCTTCCTGGCCATTACCATCCTGGTGGGCATAGGTAACTTAGCCGTTTTCATGAGGTGAAGTCGATGTACTGGAAACAGTGGCTGCAAACGCTGTTAAGTCTAGTGGTTCTTCTGGGTGTGTCGGAGCTGCTGCTCCCCCCGGGGGAGCTGGCCAGGTTTGCCAAACTGGTGCTGGGGTTGTGCCTGATGCTGGCCGTCCTGCAGCCCCTGGTGCTGCTGGTGAACCAGGACCTGCTGGGGGTAGATTTGGCCTGGCTGCGCGGAACAGATGTCGCCCCTGAGGTGGAGCTCTCCGCGGAGCGGCTGCAGTGGGCAGGGATCCAGGTCCTGTGGCAGGAGCATGATCAGCAGTTCGCGGCTGAACTGGAAAAGGCTTTGGCGGCCCTCCCAGGGGTGCAGAAGGTCCAGGCGGACCTGCCCCCTCAGGGCAGCGGGGCCCAGAGTGTGCGGATTTTCCTGGAACCATACGAGCCCCACCTGAGGCTGGATGTTCAGGAAACGGCAGCCGCGCTTTTGCGGGTTTCCCCCGGGCACATCGCCGTGCTGCCCTGGCCGTAGTGAGGAGGTGGGCCATGGGTGAACTCTGGAATCGCTTGACCGAGCGGCAGAAAAGGATACTTCCCTGGCTGGCGGTGATTCTGGTGATGGGAGCGGGCCTGCTTCTGCTTCAGCCGTCGCCAGGGCCCCAGTCGTACACAGCACCGCCTGCTCCGCAGCCTTCGGAAGGGCCTGGGGATCTGGGTGAGCGCCTGGCTAAAGAGCTCACGGACATTCTCAACATGATGCTGGGGGGGAAGCGCTGCTCCGTGTTTTTGACCATGGACCGGGGGGCCAGGCTGGAGGTGGCCCGAAACGTCACCGAAGAGGTGCGCACGGGACCAGAGGGTTCGGTGGAGAGGCGGTTCACTTCAACACCTGTTATCCTCCGCAGTGATGCGGACCGCCGGGAAATTCCCCTGGTGCTGGAGCAGATTGAGCCCCAAGTGAGGGGGGTGCTGGTGGTGGTGGATGCGCCGGCCAGTGCCGAGCTGAGGCTGGCGGTGGCCCAGGCCGTGGCCACTGCCCTGCAGCTGGCTATGTACCGCATTGAGGTTGTTTTTCAAAGATAGGAGGGTGGAAAATGGCCAAGTTTTACGTTGTACGGGGCAAGAAGGCCCTGCGGAATCTAGTCATTATGGTTTTGGTGCTGGCGGCTTTGGTTTACATTTTCCGGGTGGAAAGCGATTTGCCGGAAGAAGCGGTGACCGCCGAACCCACCAGCAGCGTGGAGCAGGTTGTGGTGGTGGAGCCGGTCACGGTGCGCACGGTACCCACCAAGTTCGCCGAGTACAAACTGGAACGGGAGCGCATGCGCAGCAGGCAGATCGAACTGCTGCAGAACATCGCCTACGATGCCCATACGCAGGAGGAGCGTAGGGAGGAAGCCCAGATTCAGCTCCAGCTGCTCATTGAGCGAATCACCAGGGAAACGGAAATTGAAAATCTGCTCAAGGCCAAGGGGTATCTGGATGCCCTGGTGCTTTTGGACCAGGAAGCGATCACGGTGGTGGTACCGGTTACCCTCACCAGGGATGAGGCGGCCCGCATCGGTGAACTGGTGCACCGCTTGACGGGACTGAGTATGGAGCGGATCACCATCGTTGATGAGACGACTAGTGTCTAAGGCTGAGTTCCCTTGGGTCTCAGACCTGTGGGTTTGGGGCCTTTTTAGTTCCGTGGCCTGGGGCTCTCCGCTGCCCCAGAAGCTAGTGTAAAGTTACTGTAGGACAGGAGTTTGACTCAAGAAAATAGAAGAAGATCCCACCGTCCCTGCAGGAGACGAGTACGAAGTACTCAGAGGTGAGATCTTCTATGCAAGCAATATTCGATGAAAGTCTAGTGTTTTCCTTTCAGGAAGTTGTCAAAGAAGCGGTGTCCGAGGTTATGGCCGGTAAGGGGATGCCGGCCTTTCAGCAGGCGTTGCGAAATGGTCTGAACAGAATCTGCTGTACCATTCAGCAGCGGGTACTGGAGTTGATTGACCAGGAGTTGCGCGACAACCTTCCGCTTAGGAAAGGTTGGGTTATCGTACGACGAGACCCCAAGACCATCCTCTCACCCTTTGGTGAAGTTCACTATGAACGTACACTGTTCCGGAACAAGAAATCCGGACAACATGCGCATTTGGCAGATAGGTTGGTGGGATACAAGCCTCACCAACGCCTCGACACCCTACTGGAAGCGGACTTGTTAGAAGAAGCTGTTGACCGGTCGTACGCCAAGGCGGGTAAGAGCTTTGAAACCCATACGGGCATTAGAGTATCAGGGCAGACCGTTCTCAACATTGTCCGAAAATTGCAGCCCGAGAAGATAGAGCTCAAGGAAAGAATTAAGGTTAAGAAGGTTGCCAGCATCCTGTACGTTGAGGCCGATGAAGACCATGTTCCGCATCGAGAGAAAGGTGTTAGTGCTTTTGAGCAACGTCTTGTCTACGTCCATGAAGGACGAGTTAGAGTCGGCAAGGATCGGTATGAGCTGATTGGGAAGAAGTACTTCACTTTTCCTCCTGGTACTGCGTCACAGGTGATCTGGGACACCATTTGGCGCTATCTTGAGGCCACTTACGATCTCGAACAGACGAAATACATCTTCATTTCCGGTGATGGGGTTCCTTGGATCAAGGCTGGAGCCGAGTACATTCATGGTGCACACTATGTACTTGACGGGTTTCATCTGCGGCGTGCCATTTTCAGGGCAGCAGGTGCCGACGAAGAAAAGAGGGAAGCCCTGTTTGGAGCTGTATTGAGCGGAAAGAAGCGAGAAATGAACCGCCTTCTAGCGGCATTTCGCCAAGAGACGGAAAAGGAATCTCGCAAGAAGGCCATTTCGGAAGTCCAAACATACATCAACAACCAATGGAGCGGTATCCGGGCTATGCGGAAATACGACAGACTGCTTGTCGGTTGCAGTGCGGAAGGCCACGTGAGTCATGTTTTGTCCGCACGCTTGAGCAGCCGACCCATGGGATGGTCGTACTTGGGGGCCAACCAGATGGCCCACTTGAGAGTCCATCGCGCGAATGGAGTCAATTTATCCCAGGTTTACATAGAGCAAAGCGCCCAGAGGAAGAAGGGGTTTACTTCAGAGCATGTTCCTACGGCGGCTGTGCGTCAGATTTCCAAAGCCGTTGGTTCAAGTTGCGAGACTCTAGGTAACATTCCTTCCCTTGCCAGTGGCACTAAGGGTTGGTCTCCATTGTTGCGACGCATATCCAACGCAGTGTTCGAGTTCTGATCAGAACGACATGATATCTTGGCTCGTCACAGGGGCGGGAACGGACCTTCGATCCTACAGTGCCTTGACACTATCGCCCCAGAATCGAAAATTGTAGGATAAGGAATTGTTTGGTATAATACCCTAAGGAGGTGTGGAACATGTCAGAAAACGAACGCCGCACTGAATTGGGCGATCTGAAGATTGCCAACGAAGTAGTGGGGATCATTGCCGGGTTGGCTGCCACTGAAGTACCGGGCGTCGCCGGTATGAGTGGCGGGATTGCCGGAGGAATCGCGGAAATGCTGGGGCACCGCAATCTGTCCAAGGGCGTCAAGGTGGATGTTGGGGCCCACGAATGCGTGGTCGACCTCTTTGTGATCATCGAGTATGGTTACAGCATTCCCGAAGTCGCCCGGCAGATCCAGGAGAACGTGAAGCGCGCCATCGAGGTTATGACCGGCCTTGATGTGATGGAAGTTAATCTGCACGTTTTGGGTGTCCAGTTTCCTCAAGAGAAGAAGGAAGACAAGGGAGAAAAGGTAGAAGAAGAGCAGGTGCCCGCCTCTAGGGGGAAGTAAGATGACTCTTTTGGACCGAGTGTTTCTTGGGATCAGTGCACTGGTGTTGGTCATTTTTGCGGGTTTGACCGCGGCCACCTTGTTTGGCAGCGACGTGCTGGTGGCTTGGCTGAACTCGCCCAGCTTCGGTTTTGACGGTTCCCTGGTAGCCCTCATTCTGGTGCTTTTAGCTGCCTATCTGGTGGTTTTGATCGGCAGGATGGATACCAGTAAGTATATCGTTTACCAGCGGGAACTAGGTACCGTGCGCATCAGCGCCGACAGCGTGGAGAGCCTCATTGTGGAGGCGGCCAGTCAGATACCCGGCGTGCAGCAGGTACGGGCTTCCTTTACAGATGTGGTGGAACCGAAGGTAACTTTGAAAATCACCGCTTATCCCGATCACAATCTGGGGGAGCTTTCTGAAGAGATTCAGGAAAGCGTAAAGGAATATGTGGAAAAAACGGTGGGAGTAGTCATCCAGGAGATTGACATATCAGTGGTGGGAATTTCCAAGAAAACCGACACCGAACTCCATGGGATAGCGTAGAAAGGTGTGTGCGCAATGAAGGAAAGGCTTGTGGCCATACTGAGTGCCCACATGGGGAAGATTTTCGGTGCGGTGCTCGGTCTCATACTTGGTTGGATTATCATCGCCTACGGGATTCTGAAGGGCTTGTTCGTGGTGCTCTGTGTTGCCGCCGGGCTGTATCTCGGAGCGCTGCTGGATTCCCCCAGGGGGTCGGACAGTTTCTTGGGTCGGTTTTTGAGGTGATCGCGTTTGAGTAGAAGGCTGGCACGCCAAGTTGCATTTCAGACCCTGTTCCAGATTGACTTGGCCAACAGTGACGTGGAAACCGCGCTGGAACAGCGGTTGGACGATGCTGCACTAGATGTGGACAACCAGGAATATGTGAAAGAGGTCGTGCGGGGAGTAATGCAGAAGCTGCCCGCCCTTGATGCCCAGATCTCCGCGGTCTCCAAGGGTTGGCAGGTACACCGGCTTGGTTTTGTGGATCGCAACATTCTGCGGCTGGCGATCTACGAGATCGTTTTTATGGATGAAATCCCGGTGCGGGTGGCGGTGAACGAAGCCGTAGAGCTGGCCAAGGAATTCGGCGATGAGGAATCACCCAAGTTCATCAACGGGCTCCTTGGCACCGTGGTCCGGGATGGGGGCTTTGCATGAGGGTTTTTCTCGGCATTGACACCAGCAACTACACAACATCCATGTGTCTGCTGGGCGAGGACGGGGAGATCATCGCCGATGAACGCCTGCCGCTGCAAGTAGCTTCTGGTTCGCGGGGACTGCGCCAATCAGAAGCTTTATTTCAACACGTGAAGAATCTGCCGGAGCTCACCTCAGCCCTGCGGCCGGCTTTGGCTGGCCATACCCTGGCGGCTCTGGGCGTTTCTGTGCAGCCCCGACCGCAGGACGATTCCTACATGCCCGTGTTTTTGCCAGGCCGGGGCTTGGCCCGGAGCCTGGCGGATTTTTTCCACGTGCCTTGCCACGAGCTTTCCCATCAGGAAACACACATCTGGAGCGGGATTGCCGCAGCTCCAGGTCCCCAGGCCCGTGAGTTTCTCGCCATTCACCTGTCCGGTGGAACAACCGAGCTTATGCATGTGGTGAGGAACAGTGAGACCTACCGCCTGGGCATAGACCTCTGGGGCGGAACGCTGGATCTGCATGCGGGTCAGGTTGTGGACCGCTTGGGGGTACGGCTGGGTCTGGATTTTCCTGCTGGGCCTGCCTTGGAGGCGCTGGCGGACGAGACCACGGAGACGGTACCTGTACCCACCTTTCACCGGCAGGGGGTGGTGAGTTTCTCCGGTCCCCTCACCGCCCTGGAGAGGATGGTGGGCCAGGTGGAGCCCGCGATCTTGGCGCGCTCCTGCCTGCTTGGCATCGCCAGGACGCTGGTGAAATGGATCCGCTGGGCGGAGGAGAGAACAGACTGCCGCGAGCTCTTGCTGGTGGGCGGGGTAGCGGCCAATCTGCTGATCCGGGGGGAGCTTCAGCGGAGATTGCCTAACTGGTGCTTGTACTTCGCGCCGCCCCGCTACAGCGTGGACAATGCCTTGGGAGCCGCCTATTTCAGTGCCCTGCGGGAAGGGGCGCTCTATCTGCCTTAACCACAAAGCAAAGGGGGATGCCGGTGCAGCCCATCACCGTCAGTGAACTAACCAGGATGATCAGCTCGGCCCTGGCCGATCCTGTTTTCCAGAACCTGGCTGTTATCGGTGAGGTTTCCAACTTCGTCCACCATTCCTCGGGGCACATGTACTTCTCTTTGAAGGACGCCCACAGCCGGATCAAAGCGGTGATGTTCCGCAGCCGCAACCGGCTGCTCAAGTTCCTGCCCAAAAACGGCGATACCGTGATCGCAGTGGGCTCGGTGGGGGTCTATGAACCCAATGGGGAGTACCAGCTCTATGTGGAGGTGCTGTTTCCCCAAGGAATCGGCGAGCTGCACCTGGCCTTTGAACAGCTCAAGGCCAAGCTGGAAGCGGAGGGGCTTTTCGACCCGGCCCGCAAAAAGCCCCTGCCTCTGCTGCCCAGGCGAGTGGGGGTGATCACTTCACCCTCTGGGGCGGCGCTCCGGGATATCCTGCACGTGCTCACCAGGCGTCATCCCGGCGTGAATGTGCTGGTCTTTCCCGCTTTAGTTCAGGGTGAAGAAGCGCCGGCCAGTCTGCGCCACGCCCTGGAGCTGGCCCAAGGTACAGACTGCGATGTGCTGATTATCGGCCGGGGAGGGGGATCCTTCGAGGAGCTGTCCGCTTTCAACGACGAGCAGCTGGCCCGGGCCATAGCCCAATCCGCCATCCCCGTGGTTTCTGCGGTGGGGCACGAAACCGACTTCACCATCGCCGACTTCGTGGCCGATCTCCGGGCCCCCACCCCGTCTGCCGCCGCGGAGCTGGTGGTGCCCCTCCAGAGCGAACTGAGGGCTGCGGTGGGGTCGTATGGGGTCCGCTTGGCGGCTGCCCTGCGGCGGAAGATCGGCGCGGAACGCAGATTCCTGGCTCAGCTGACCAAGAGTGCCGCCCTGAAGCGGCCCGACTTTATGGTGAATCAACTGCGCCAGAGAGTGGATGACCTGGTGACCAGCCTGGGTCTGCACACCACCCACAATCTGGCTTTACGCCGCAGCCGGCTGGGCACCTTTGCGGGGAAGCTGGAGACGCTCAGCCCCCTCAAGACCCTGGCCCGGGGCTATGCCATCTGCTCAGATGAAGAGGGGCGTGTGCTGCGCAGTGCAGAGCAGGTAAGCAGCGGGGATGCGGTGAACGTAACCCTCTATCAAGGGCGCTTAGTGTGCAGAGTAGAAGGGAGAGTTCTCCATGACGGAGCCTAATGCCCAGGAGCTAAAATTTGAGGAGGCCCTGGCCCGACTGGAAGAGATCGTCCGCCTGCTGGAACAGGGCGAGTCCACATTGGATGAGTCCTTGACCCTGTTCGAAGAAGGGGTCAAGTTGGCCCGCTTCTGCAGCAATAAGCTGGATGAGGCGGAAGGTAAAATCGAGATCATGATTAAGGAAGGACAAATCCAACCCCTGGAGGTGGCAGAAGAGTGACGATCCTCTCCCGGGAGTGGTCCAGCTGGATCCAAGATGTCGAGGCAAGTTTAGATAAGGCGCTGCCCCCGGCGGACACCTTCCCCCAAGTTCTGCATGAAGCCATGCGCTATTCCACCCTGGGGGGCGGAAAACGCCTCCGGGCCGTTTTGGCCATGGGGGCCTGCGCCGCGGTGGGCGGGGACCCTGCCCAGGCTGCGGGTCTAGCCGCCGCGGTGGAGATGATCCATGCCTATTCCCTGATCCATGACGATCTGCCCTGTATGGACGATGATGATTTCCGGCGGGGTAAGCCCGCCAACCACATCGTCTACGGGGAAGCCATGGCCGTCTTGGCCGGGGATGCCCTGCTGACGGAAGCCTTTGCTGAACTGGCCCGGCTGCCGGAAAAATACGGGGTGTCTCCGGAAACAGCGGTGCGCATCGTGGGTGAGCTGGCCCTGGGCGCAGGATCCCGGGGGATGGTGGGGGGACAGGCTGTGGACCTGCTGAGCACAGAGCAGACCCCCGATGAAGAGACCCTCCGCTACATCCACACCCACAAGACCGGGGCGCTGTTCAAGGCCGCGCTGCGCAGCGGGGCACTTCTGGGCGGAGCCAGCGAGGAGGAGCTCGCGGCCATCACCCGCTACGGCGAATGGTTTGGCTTAGCTTTCCAGATCACCGATGATATCCTGGATGAAGTGGGTGATGCCCAGAGCTTGGGGAAACCGGTGGGCAGCGATCGGTCCCTGGGTAAGCAGACTTACCCCCGCCTCTACGGGCTGGAACGATCCCGGGCTTTGGCCGCGGAGTGCGTGGAGCACTGCCTGGAGGCCCTGAAAGACTTTCCTGAGCGGGCTGGGCTCCTGCGGGAGTTGGCCTCCTTTATTCTCCAGCGCACCCATTAGTCCGTGTGCCATTTGCTTGCCCCGCATGAAGAGAGTATGCTATAATGAGATTACCCTGGAGGTGAATGGCGCAGTATTCTAGTCGCCTGCCTTGTTTTTGAACACGGGCCTAAAAATCCGTTGCTGGCACATCGATGAAGTCCTTGGTGGCGGCTTCTGACGCCCCGTTGGGGGCTGCTGCTGAGGGTTAAGGTGGGAGGGCGATCTGCAAGGGCATGCAGGCGTTGACCCTCCCTCCACGGAGACCCATTCTCGTGGAAACAGGGAAACCGCGTTTCTACGGCTTGGGACTGAACCTGCACGCGATACGCATTTGCAGCTTAGTTGTACTTAAGTGTTGGGTGCAGCGTAGCCTGTCTTGAGTGGTGATCGGGGGATAGGGTTTGCGGGCTGTGCTCCCCTGGCCAGGGAGCTCGGTCTTTCGCCGGGAGGCGAAGTACCCTTGAAACCATCACTGCAAAAGAGACTAGAAAACAAGGATGGCGTCGAGGAAAACTCCTAGACTGTTTCTCAGTGAGAAGGTGAGCTGGGGATTACGGTGTGGTCTAAGTGGTAATCCAGCCTCGCGTTGGTGACAAGCGAAAAGATCGGAAAGGGGAAACCGCCAGTTACGGTGACGGACTGGAAGATCTTTGGGAAAACCTGCTGGACCTAAGCCACAATCTTTACTCAGTTCACTGCCATTCACCTCAGTATACATAAGAAAGAGGTTTTCACGGAGTAATGGGCCGATGGAAGGCTGTACTTACGTTAACCTTAACGACATTTGTGGTCTCCATAGTATTTAACCTGGGTAGTAACAGTGTTCTAGCGATTATGCCGGTGACGGCGAGCTTGGTGTTACTACTTTTTATTATTCTTATAGGTGTAGTTTTTGACATTTTGGGCGTTGCCGCCACCGCGGGCGAGGAGGCGCCCTTTCATGCCATGGCTTCCAACCGGGTACGAGGCGCCAGGCATGCCATCCTGCTGGTGCGCCACGCGGACGGCGTTTCCACCTTCTGCAATGATCTGGTGGGTGATGTGGTGGGTACCCTCAGCGGAGCTCTGGGTGTGGCCATCCTGCTGCAGCTGCGGGGCGCGTCGCCGCGGCTCCAGGAAACGGTGGCCAATACACTGATGGTGGCCTTGATCGCCGCGGTGACGGTGGGTGGTAAGGCCCTGGGCAAGGGAGTGGCCATCTCCAAATCCACCACCATCCTCTTGGTGGCGGGACGCATACTCTATTCCTTGGAGAAGATCGGGGTGAGGCTGCCTGGCCTCACGGTGAAAAGCAAAAAGAGGTAACAAGATGGGCGAAGGACTTTTGGCACGCATCAATTCTCCGGAAGATCTTAAGCAGCTGGATCTGCGCAGCTTAGAGCAGCTGGCCGGAGAAATCCGGCAGATCATTGTCTCCACGGTGGAGAAAAACGGCGGGCATCTCGGTGCCAATTTGGGCGTGGTGGAGCTTACCTTGGCTCTGCACTCGGTCCTCTCCGCGCCGCGGGACAAAATCATCTGGGATGTGGGGCACCAGTGCTACACCCACAAACTGCTAACCGGCCGCCAGGACCGGTTTCACACTTTACGCCAGTGGGGCGGGCTCTCGGGCTTTCCCCTTCCCAGCGAGAGTGCATACGACCATTTCGGGGTAGGACACAGTTCTACCTCCATTTCCGCGGCTGCAGGTATGGTCATTGCCCGGGACCTGAGGGGCGAGGACTACCAGGTGGTGGCGGTGATCGGGGACGGAGCCCTCACAGGGGGCATGGCCTTTGAGGCGCTGAACCACATCGGCTCCTTGGGCCGGGACATTATCGTGATCCTCAATGATAACGAGATGTCCATCACCAACAACGTGGGGGCCCTCAGCGATTATCTGGGCCGCATCCGTTCCCACAGTGGGCTCTACCAGGCCCGGGAGGGGTTGGCAGCTTTCCTGCGCAGCGTTCCCCTGGTGGGTCAGCCCCTGGCCAGGCTGGCCCATAGGGTGAAAGTCACTCTGAAACACATGCTCCCTGGCCAGCTCTTTGAAGAACTGGGCTTTGCCTACCTGGGTCCCTTCGACGGACACAACATCGCCGAGCTGCAGCGGGCCATCAGGGCCGGCATGCAGCGGCGGGGGCCCGTGCTCATCCATGTCCATACCCAAAAGGGGAGGGGGCATGCTCTGGCCGAAGAAAATCCCCACCGCTATCATGGTGTCGGCCCCAGCCGGAGCGGGGACCAAGATAACGGTCCCACCTTCAGCGAGGTGTTCGGCCGGACCCTGGTGCAGCTGGCGGAAAAGGATCCCAGGATTGTGGCCATCACCGCGGCCATGCGGGACGGTACCGGGCTGGGACCCTTTGCCCAAGTCTTTCCCGCCCGCTTTTTCGATGTGGGTATTGCCGAGCAGCATGCCCTCGGTTTGGCCGCGGGTATGGCCAAGGAAGGCCTCCGCCCTGTGGTGGCCATTTACTCCACTTTCCTGCAGCGGGGTTACGATCAGGTGATCCACGATCTGGCCCTGCAGGGGCTGCCGGTGGTGCTGGCGGTGGACCGCGCCGGTGCGGTGGGGGAAGATGGCGCAACCCATCAGGGTGTTTTCGACATCAGCTTTCTGCGTCCCGTACCGGGTCTGACCCTGCTGGCCCCCAGGGATGGCGGCGAGCTCGCGGCCATGCTGGCCTGGGCCCTCACGCAGGAGGGGCCGGTGGCCATACGCTACCCGCGGGGCAGTGCCGGAAACCTGGCCGCGCGGGGGCCCTTCGCCCCGCGAGAGCCCATTCCCGCCGTGGAAGTAAAACCCGGCCGTGATGGGGTGGTTTTCACCTTCGGACCCATGGTGGATGTGGCCCTGGAGGCCGCCGAAAGCTTGGAGCCAAAGCTGAGTTTTTCTGTCGTGAATATGCGCACCCTCAAGCCGCTGGACCAGGCCGTGGTCCGCAGCGCGGTGGAGGGGAAGAAATACGTGTTCACCCTGGAAGATCACGTCTTGGCTGGAGGGTTTGGCAGCGGCGTTCTCGAAGTACTTATGGACATGGGCGCAGGCAAACCCCCATGCAGGGTGGAGCGCCTGGGCTACCCCGATGGCTTCATTCCCCATGGTTCCATCCAGCGCATTCACCAGGAGTACGGCTTGACCGCACCGCAGGTTGCCGAGGCCCTGCGTAGAGCGGTTTCCCGGCGTAAATTGCGGGTGGCCATAAGTGGGGATGCCAAGTGATCCGACTGGATCAGCTGTTGGTCAGGCGGGGGCTGGCGCCCTCACGGCAGCGGGCCAAGGAGTTGATTGCCGAGGGCCAGGTTCTGGTGAACGGCGTTAAGGCTGTCAAGCCCAGTTACCAGGCTCCCGCAGATGCGGTGCTGGAAATCTTAGGAGAACCCTTACCCTATCCCAGCAGGGCTGGGCTGAAGCTGGAACGGGCCCTGGAGGTCTTCGCCGTGGAGGTGACCGGCAGAACCGCCCTGGATGTGGGGGCTTCCACCGGCGGTTTCACCAGCTGCCTGCTGCGGGCCGGGGCCAGGAAGGTCTATGGGGTAGATGTGGGGCAGGATCAGCTGGTGCCTGAGCTGCGCAGCGATCCCCGGGTTGTGGTGATGGAAAAGACCAACATCCGGGACCTCACCCCCGAGCAGCTGCCGGAGCTGGCTGATTTAGCCACGATAGATGTTTCCTTTATTTCGCTCACCAAGGTCTTCCCCCACGTGCGGGCCCTTCTTAAGCCGGGTGCCGATGTGATCGCCTTAATCAAGCCCCAGTTCGAAACGGGTGGCGTGGGCTTGAGCAAGCACGGGGTGATCCAGGACCCCAGGATCCACTTGACCTATCTGCCTCCGCTGGTCAATGAACTGCAGGGCCAGGATCTGGGGCTCTTGGGCTTTGAGCCCTCGCCCATCAGCGGTCTGAAGGGCAATTTGGAATTTTTGGCCCATTTTCGCCTGGGGGCCGCGGTGCGCGACGCCTCCCACGTGGTTGCCGAGGCTATCCGCGCCGGGTGGGACCGCCAGTCAGGGAAAGGATGAACGTCGATGAGGATAGGAATCGTACCCCATACGGGAAAAGAGACAGCCATGGATCTCAGCCGCGAACTGGCACACATCCTTGACCAGCGGGGTGTGGAACACCGGGTGATCTTGGCGCCCAGCCGGGATAACCTGGCCCATGTAGACCTGGTGATCGTCTTGGGCGGTGATGGAACGCTGCTCAACACGGCGCGCCTGGCCAGCCACGTCCAGGTGCCCGTTTTTGGGGTGAATGTGGGCCATTTGGGCTTTTTGACCGAAGTGGAAACCGATGGACTCTTCCCCGCCCTGGACAGGCTCTTGGCCGGGGAGTTCACCATCGAGAAGCGCATGCTGATCAGCGCCAGCATTGAGCGGGAAGGCCGGGAGATCGCCAGCCATGTGGCCCTCAATGATTTTGTGGTGACCCGGGGCACCTTTGCCCGCATTATCGAGTTCAGTATTTTCGCCGACGGACAGCCAGTTGCTGATTATGTAGGTGACGGAGTTATTGTGGCTACGCCCACAGGCTCCACCGCCTATTCCCTGGCAGCTGGAGGGCCCATCATCGAACCCCTGCTGGAATCCATCTGCATCACTCCCATCTGCGCCCATTCTTTGGCTGCCCGCTCCGTGGTGATCAGGCCCGAGGTGGAGGTGCAGATCCGCCTCAACCGGGCCAGTGAGTCGGTGATGCTGACCATCGACGGACACGATGGCTTTCCCCTCTTGACTGGAGATCGGGTGACCATCCGGCGGGCAGGGCAGTGGGCTTTATTCGCCCGGCTGGGTGATCGGGGCTTTTTTCAAGTACTGCATTCTCGCCTGAGAATGCCGCAGATGGGAGGTGGGATCCGTGAAGCATAAGCGCCAGAGCAAGCTCTTGGAACTGGTGCGCCAGCACAATGTGGAGACCCAGGAAGCCCTCATGGAGCTTCTCCAGGCCCACGGGTTCCGGGTAACCCAGGCCACCATCTCCAGGGATATCAAAGAGCTGCGCTTGGTTAAGGTTCCCAACGGTCAGGGCGGCTACAAGTATTCCCTGCCCTCCACCGTGACCATGGGGGATCTTTTGGGGCGCGCCCGCCGCATTTTCCGGGACTATGTGCGCAGTGTGGACTTCAGCGGCCCTTTCATTCTGATCAAGACCTACCCCGGCGGGGCCCATGCGGTGGCGGCCATCATAGATGAACTGGAGTGGCCGGAAATGCTTGGGAGCATAGCCGGTGATGACAGCATCCTGATTCTCACCCACGATCCTCAAAATAAGCCCAGCCAACCGGAAGGTCCCGCAGGTCTTGTCTTCAGCCGCATCCAAGAGCTCATGGAGAGGTGAGTGCATGCTCAAAGAGCTGCAGATTCGCGACTTTGCCCTAATCGAGGACTTGGAATTATCATTCTATTCTGGCTTCAGTGTGCTCAGCGGAGAAACGGGTGCCGGGAAATCCATCATCATCGATGCTCTGAGCCTGCTCACGGGGGCTAGGGCCTCCACCGAGGTGATCCGCACTGGAGCCGGGCGCGCCCTCATCTCCGGCGCCTTTACCCCCAGCCCAGCCGCGGCTGCCCTTTTGGAAACATGGGGCATGCTGGAGGGGGAGGAGCTGATCATCACCAGGGAGATCAGCACAAGCGGCCGCAGCAGGTGCTGGATTAACGGCCATCTGGCCACCGTGGGCCAGCTGGCCTCCTTAGGGGCCCAGTTGGTCGATATTGTGGGACAGCACGACAGCCAAAGCCTCTTAAGGCCGGAGAACCATGTGCAGCTGCTGGACGGCTATGGGGGCCCGGACCAATTGAGTCTTCTGGCCAGAAGCGATGAATTGGCCAAAAAGTGGCTGGCCCTCCAGGCGGAAAAGCGGCGCCTGGAGAGCGATGAGCGGGAGAGGAACCGGCGGATGGATCTGCTAGCCTACCAGATCGAAGAGATCACCGCCGCGCAGCTGCAGCCCGGAGAAGATGGACAGCTGGAACAGGAGCGCTCCCGGCTGGCCAACTTGGACCGCATCCGCCAGGCTGTGGAGCTGGCGGTGGGCCTCTTGGGGGAAGGCTTGGGAGATGGCGAGCCCCTGCTGCACCTGCTCTCTTCCATCGAGGGGGAACTCGGCCGGGCCGCGAGGCTTGATCTGCAGCTGGAACCGCTGGCCCAGCGCTACGGAGAACTGGTCATCAACCTACAGGAGCTCCACCGGGAACTGCGGGGCTATTTGGAGGGCCTGCCCGCGGACCCGGGACGGCTCAACGCCATCGAGGAGCGGCTGGCGCTTTTGGACGGATTGAAGAGGAAATATGGAAGTACGGTGGAGGAAATCCTCAGCTACGGGCAGCGGGCCGCAGACGAACTGGCCGTGCTCCAGACGGCAGGTGTTAGGGCCGCGGGTCTGGATGAGGAATGCCGGCGCTTGGAGGAGCACTGGCTGCACTGCGCGGAGCAGCTGACGCAGCGCCGCCGGGAGCTGGCCCAGGAGCTGGAGCGGCGGGTCAAGGAGGAGCTGAGGGATCTGGCCATGGAAGGCACCCGCTTTGCGGTGCACTTTGTGCCTAGGGAAGGCCGCAGCCCCGCCCTGGGGGGCCGGGAAAGGGTTGAGTTCCTGCTTGCCGCCAACGTGGGCGAAGAGCTCAAGCCCTTGGCCAAAGTGGCCTCCGGGGGTGAACTAGCCCGGGTGCTCTTGGCCCTGAAGACCGTGCTGGCCCAGGCGGAGGAGATTCCCACCATCGTCTTCGATGAAGTGGATGCGGGCTTAGGCGGACGCACCGCGGTTAAGCTGGGCGAGAAGCTCAGGAGCCTGGGTGAGCTGCGCCAGGTGCTCTGCGTAACTCACCTGCCTGTGGTGGCCAGTTTTGGCACGCATCACTATTCGGTGCAGAAATCCACCCGCCAAAGCCGGACTATCGTGCAGGCTTCGCTTCTGGGGCCTGAAGAGCGGGTTGTGGAACTCACCCGCATGTTGGGCGGCAGCGCCGATGAGCAGGTCACCAGCGAACATGCCCGGGAGCTTCTGCGCAGAACTTCCGGGGAGCTTGGCAGCTAGTTCCTTCTATATAGCCCTCGCGGGCCGGGCAACCTACACCCATGAACTGCATGTAGGGGGTAGGTGGCTTTGTGAGGAAAGTTTTACTCAGAGTAGTTGTGACTTTGGTTTTGGCCTGCGTGCTCTTGCTCTCCACAGTTCCCTACTGGGTCTCGGCAGTGGGTATACCCCGGCAGCTCAGGGTTTTCCCTGGCATGGAGCTGCCTGTGGACCTCAAACCTCCCTTTCGCATCCAAGATCAAGATGGCCGGGAAGTAACCGGCTTTTTTGACACAGAAAGCTTAGGCAGCCGGGTCTATCGGGTCAGCTTGTTTGGCTGGCTGCCGGTGACCAACTTGGTGGTGGATGTTGTCCCCCTGGTGGAGGTCTTCCCCGGCGGGCAGTCCATTGGCGTGCTACTCAACTCCGAGGGCCTGGTCATCAGCGAATTGGGCGCTGTGGTGGACCTGGAGGGAAAGGAGCGCTCACCGGCCCGGGAAGCCGGCATTAGGGCGGGGGACATTCTCCTGTCCATCGAGGGCTATCCCACCCGCCGACCTGAACTGGTGAGCCAGCTGATCAACGCCCTGGCCCAGGAAAAGCGCTTTCTGCAGCTGGAGGTGAAGCGGGGCGACCGCATCCTGACCATCGCTGTGGAGCCTGCCAAGACCTGGCAGACCAACATTTTCGGCCAGGGTTCCCATCAGTACCTTTTAGGCATCCTCCTGGAAGATCCCGCGGCTGGAGTGGGCACCTTGAGTTTCTTCCATCCCGAGACGGGGCGCTTCGGGGCGCTGGGCCATACCATCACCGACAGCTTGGGACGGCCTGTGCAGATCGATGAGGGGACCATCGTGGAGGCCTCCATCGATTCCATCCGCTACGGCAGCAGGGGCACGCCCGGTGAAAAGGTGGGGTTCTTCCACGGGGAGCAGAATATTTTGGGCATCATCGATTCCAACAGCAGCTTAGGGATTTACGGTCAGCTGGTGGGCTCCCAGGCCCGCAGCTCCTTCCCGCAGCCGATTCCCGTGGCCTTTGCCCACCAGGTGAGGGCCGGGCCCGCGCAGATGTACACCGTGGTGGAGGGCACCAACATCGAGCGGTTTGAGGTGGAGATCATCAAGGTGGTGAACCAGACCAAACCCGCAGAAAAGGGGATGGTGGTTGAGGTTACCGACGAGCGGCTGCTGCGGCTCACAGGTGGCATCGTCCAAGGGATGTCCGGAAGTCCCCTGGTGCAAAACGGCATGCTTGTGGGGGTGATCACCCACGTTTTTGTGAATAATCCCACAAAGGGGTACGCCAGTTTTGCCGAATGGATGGTCTATGAGGCAGGGTTAGGCCTGAGTGAACAAAATCCCGCGAAACAAGCGTCTTCGCGGGAGGTTTTTTTGTGCCCATAGAGAAGAACTTGCGTAGGCACATTTTATTTACGTATAGTTAATAGGGAGAGAGGCGAATGGAGGCAAAGACGCTTGTGTTGGGCGTTATAGGCGCTGATGTACACGCTGTCGGTAATAAGATTTTGGAAATCGCCCTTACCGAAGCGGGATTCAACGTAGTCAACCTAGGAGTACTGGTTTCGCAAAAGGAATTCGTAGAAGCCGCCCTGGAGACGAACGCGGATGCAATTTTGGTCTCGTCCCTATACGGTCATGCGGAGATCGATGCCAGGGGTCTTAGGGAAGCACTGATCGAAGCCGGTATCGGCGATATTTTAATGTATATCGGTGGCTACCTGGTAGTGGGAAATCAGGATTGGTCCGAAGTGGAGGCCAAGTTCAAACAGCTGGGCTTTGATAGGGTGTATCCTCCCAGTACACTGCCTGAGGATTTCATTCCCACACTGCGGGAAGACCTGGGTATGTAGTTGGGGGGTTTTTCATGAACCGGACGCTGGTTTTGGTTGATATCGGCAGCACCTTTACTAAAGTGACGGCGGTGGACACCGGCCAAGCAAGGATTCTGGCCCAATCCAGCGCGCCCACCACTATCCAAGACGTGAGCATCGGTCTGAAAAATGCCCTGCAGGGGCTGGGGCTCACCGCAGAAGAGCTGCGCCAGGCCAGGAAGCTGGCCTGTTCCAGTGCCGCGGGGGGCCTGCGCATGGTGGCCATCGGCCTGGTCCAGGATCTGACGGCTAAAGCCGCTAAACTGGCGGCCTTGGGAGCAGGGGCGCGGGTTTTGAACACCTATTCCTTTCAGCTGACCGAGGCGGATCGGGAAGAGATCATTGAACTGGGGCCCGATATCATCCTCTTGGCTGGAGGCACAGATGGAGGCAACAGCGAGAACATTCTCCACAACGCCCGGGTGCTGGCCAGCTTGCCCCAGCCGCTGCCTGTGGTCATCGCTGGCAATCGCTCGGTGGCCAAGGAAGTGGCTGCCTGTTTTCCCGAAGAGTTCAGCACTTATATAGCGCCGAACGTCATGCCTCAGATCGGCAAGCTCCAGGTGGACCCTGCCCGGGAAGTGATCCGCCGGGTGTTCATGGAGAAGATCATCTATGCCAAAGGTTTAGATAAGGCGGAGCGCTGGATCGACGGCATCTTCATGCCCACGCCTGCGGCGGTGCTCCGGGCCGGGCAGCTTCTGAGCGAAGGCACGGCCGCCAACCCAGGTTGGGGCGATCTGATTATCGTCGATGTGGGGGGTGCCACCACCGATGTCCATTCCCTGGGGACAGGTCTGCCCAGCCGGGCCGGGGTTGTCCTGCGGGGGCTGCCGGAACCCTTTGCCAAACGCACTGTGGAAGGGGATCTGGGGGTGAGGGTGAGCGTGCTGTCCCTCCTGGAGGCGGTGGGTGTGGACGCCCTGGTCCAGGAGACCCGTTGGACCCGGGAAGAAGTGGAAAGCAGGGCCCAGCTTCTGCACAGCCAGCCGGAGGTTCTTCCTCAAAACCAGGCGGAGGCTGCTTTCGACCGGGCCCTGGCCCGGCAGGCGGTGAGGCACGCGGTGGGCAGGCATGTGGGCCATCTCTCCGAGCTTTACACTCCGGCGGGTTTGGTTTGGGTGCAGGAAGGCAAGGACCTTTCCCAGGTGACCACGGTTATCGGCACAGGAGGCGTTTTGGTGAAAAGCGACGATCCCTTAGCGGCGCTGGAAGGAGCCGGGAAACAGGCCGATGCCCCTTTGGAACTGCGGCCTGAGCGTCCAGAGTTTTACCTGGATGGAGATTACATCTTAGCAGCCATGGGTCTTTTGGCCCAGGAGGAACCGGAGGCTGCACTGGAGATCTTGAAGAACTCATTGAGCAACTACAAGCTTTGCGGGGAGGGAACCATCGTTGGGTGAGCGGCTCACGCATGACAAACTAGATTGGAATGAACTGCAGGAGGAAAGGCAGCAGGTGCTGGTCAGCTGGCCCACGGGCCAAGATGTGGATGTGGACGAGGCCGTGGCATTCCATAAACAGCTGCCGGCAGATTTGAACTTCGCCCAGTGCCTGAGCCGGGCCAAGACCGAAGGCAGAACCCTGGCGCAGCCCAGGGCGGGGGTCGCGGACCTCAACAGCCACCTGCAGCTGCTTTTATACCTGCAGGATGAGGGCGAAGCGGATCTTCTGCCCACTACCATAGACTCCTACACCAGGCAGAACCGCTATGAGGAAGCGGAAAAGGCCTTGGCGGAAAGCGTGCGGGAGGGGAGGTCACTCCTCAACGGATTCCCCGCGGTCAATCATGGGGTGGCCAGCTGCCGGCGTTTGGTGGAAAGCGTCTCCCGCCCCCTCCAGGTTCGCCACGGCACCCCCGATGCCCGGCTGCTGGCGGAAATCACCCTCGCCGCGGGCTTTACCGCCTTCGAAGGGGGAGGCATCTCCTACAACATCCCCTATGCCAAACGGGTCCCCTTGGAGGAAAGTATCCGCCACTGGCAGTATGTGGACCGCTTAGTGGGCTTTTATGAAGAGCAAGGGGTGACCATCAATCGCGAGCCCTTCGGCCCCCTCACAGGTACCCTGGTCGCGCCCTGCATCTCCCATGCGGTGGCTGTGATCGAGGCGGTACTCGCGGCTAAGCAGGGAGTGAAGAACATCACCTTAGGCTACGGCCAGTGCGGCAACGTGATCCAGGATGTGGCCGCCCTCCAGACCCTGACCATCTTGGCTGAAGAATACCTGCGGGCGGAGAACATCTACGATGTGGAAATCACCACCGTCTTCCACCAATGGATGGGTGGCTTCCCCAAAGACGAGGCCAAGGCCTATGGTGTCATCGCCCTGGGCAGTGCCACCGCCGCTTTGGGCAAAGCAACGAAGGTGATCGTGAAAACCACCCATGAAGCCCTGGGTATTCCCACCAAGGAAGCAAACGCCCAGGGTATCCGGGCCACCAAGCAGGTGCTGAACATGCTCCAGGATCAGGTGTTCCCGGAAAACCCGTGCCTGGCGGAGGAGCGGGACATCATCCTGCAGGAGACCCGGGCGATTTTAAACCGGACCCTGGAACTCGGGGAGGGCGACTGGGCCCTGGGCGCAGTAAGGGCCTTTGCCGCAGGGGTGATCGATGTACCCTTTGCCCCCAGCACCTTCAATTTGGGCCGCACCATGCCCGCCCGGGACAACGAGGGGGCGGTGCGCTTCCTGCACTGGGGCAACCTGCCCTTCCCCAAGGAAATCCAGGATTTCCACCGGGCCAAACTGGCGGAGCGGGGCAAAGCGGAGCGGCGCGCCCCCAGTTTCCAGATGGTCATTGACGACATCTACGCCGTTGGTCAAGGCAGATTAGTGGGACGTCCCCGATAGGAGAGATGCGCATTGAGTGAACTGAGAGTGCTTTCCCCCACAGCCATTTTAGGCTACGGTTTTCCCCTGTCCTCGTTCCAGGCCGGATTGGAACGGGATCCGCACGTGATTGCGGTAGATGCTGGTTCTACCGACCCCGGCCCCTATTACCTGGGCGCCGGTAAATCCTTCACCCAGCGTGCTCCGGTGAAAAGAGATTTGCATTACCTAGTTAAAGCAGCCCTGGAGCGGGGCATCCCCCTGATTATCGGCACGGCGGGAGGCTCCGGGGCCAAACCCCATGTGGACTGGACCCTGGAGATCATCAAGGAGATTCTCCAGGAACTGGGTGTCCGGGCCAAGCTGGCGGTGATCTACAGCGATGTGGATCGGGAGCTGCTCCTTAGGGAGCTGCGCCGGGGCAGAATCCAGCCCCTGGGTCCCGTGGGTCCCCTCACGGAGGAAGAAATCCTGGCCAGTTCCCATATAGTGGCCCAGATGGGGTTAGAGCCCATCATGGAGGCCTTGGAAGCTGGGGCCCAGATCATCGTGGCCGGCCGGGCCTATGACCCCACCGTGTTTGCCGCCCTGCCAGTTCTTAAGGGTTATGATCTGGCCCTCGCCCTGCATATGGGGAAGATCCTGGAATGTGCTGCCATCGCGGCCAGTCCCGGCAGCGGCAGTGACTGCCTCTTTGGCTACCTGCAGGAAGATGCCTTTATTCTGGAAGCCCTAAGTCCGGAGCGGACCTGCACCAAGCTTTCCGTGGCCGCCCACACGCTCTACGAGAAGAGCAACCCCTATGAGCTTCCGGGTCCCGGTGGAACTTTGGATCTGCGGGAGACGCGGTTTGCCGAGCTCCCCGGCGGGAAGGTGAAGGTTTCCGGCACCCGCTTTAGGCCCACGGAGAAGTACTATCTCAAGCTGGAAGGAGCCCGTCAGGTCGGCTACCGCACCATCAGCATAGCCGGTGTGCGGGACCCCATCATGATCAGCCAGATCGATGACATCATTGCCGCGGTTAAAGAAAGGGTTGCCGACAACTTCCGCGATCTCCGCGATTACCAGCTCCATGTCCACTGCTACGGAAAGAACGGGGTGATGGGCAGTTTGGAACCGCAGATCGAGCCCGCCCATGAACTGGGCTTGGTGATGGAAGCGGTGGCGCCCACCCAGGAGGTGGCCGATACCATCTGCAGCTTCTTCCGCTCCACCCTGCTCCACTATGGTTATCCCGGCCGGAAGTCAACCGCGGGCAATCTGGCCTTTCCTTATTCGCCTTCGGATACATCGACGGGAGCGGTGTACAGGTTCAATATCTACCATCTTCTGGAGGTGGATGACCCCAAGGGGCTGTTCCCTCTGGAGATTAGAGAGGAGTGAGCTATGCGTTACGTGAAGGATGCTGCTTCGGTTATCCGCAGCAAAAATGCAGGTCCTTATGAACTGACTTTTGACTTGATGTTTCCCGATGCAGAAACTTACGAACAGGTCAGACACAGCATCACGAAGGAAAAAATCGCTGCCCTGTACAAAATCGACGTGAGCCAGGTGCTTTCCATTATCCATTTCGCGCCAGCCCATGCCGTGAAGATCACCATTGTGCGGCCGCGGGCCTCCGGAGACTTGGGGGAAACCGATGTCTACGGGGCTCAGCAGCACGCTCCGCTGCTGGAGTTGACCTATTAACCATTTCGGAGAAGGAGTGTTGGCATGCTTATTAAGGATGTCGTACTGTCAAAGGGACTTACTGGGTTTTACTTCGATGACCAGCGGGCTATTCGCCAGGGGAACTACCAAGAAAACGGCATAGCATATCTAGGCGAGCCTGTGACCCCCGGCTTTAGCAAGATCCGTCAAGCGGGGGAGAGCGTGTCGGTTCAGTTAGTCCTGGAAGACGATCAGGTGGCCTATGGCGATTGCGCCGCGGTTCAGTATTCGGGCGCAGGTGGGCGGGATCCCCTCTTCCTCGCCGATAGGTATATACCCCAGATTGAGGAATACGTTGTACCAAAGCTGGTGGGGCGCAAGCTCACCTCCTTCCGTGAGCTGGCTGAAGAGATCGACCAGCTCACCAACGGGGAAGGGAAGCCCCTGCACACGGCCATCCGCTACGGAGTGACCCAGGCGATCCTGGATGCGGTGGCCAGAAGCAAGCACCTCACCATGGCTGAGGTCATTGTGGAGGAATACGGCCTGGAGCTCATCCCGGAGCGGGTGAAGATCTTCGCCCAAACCGGCGATGACCGCAAGCTGAACGCGGATCGCATGATCATCAAGCAGGTGGATGTACTTCCCCACGGCTTGTTCAACAACGTGAACAAGCTGGGCCGGAAGGGCGAGCACCTGAAGGATTATGTGGTCTGGCTGAAAAACCGGGTGCAGGAGCTTAAACCAAGGGAGGACTACCTGCCTGATTTCCAATTTGATGTGTACGGCACCATCGGGGAAGCGTTCGATAACAACATCGAGGAGATCGGCCACTATGTTCAGGAGCTCGCGGAACTGGCGGCACCCCACCGCCTGGCCATTGAGGGGCCGGTGGACTGCGGCTCCAAGGCTGAGCAGATTCGGGTGATGGCAGAACTCCGTGAATATGTGGACAAGCACAACATCCCCGTGGTCTTCGTGGCCGATGAGTGGTGCAATACCTTAGAGGATATCAAGGAGTTTGCCCAAGCCAAAGCAGGGCATATGATCCAGATCAAGGCGCCGGATCTGGGCGGCATCAACAACAGTGTGGAGGCGGTGTTGTACTGCCATGAGCACGGAATCATTCCCTATCTGGGCGGAACCTGCAACGAAACTGAGCGCTCCGCGCAGATCACCGTGCAGCTGGCGGTGGCCACACGGCCGCGGCAGATCTTGTCTAAGCCCGGTATGGGCGTGGATGAGGGCTTGGCCATCTGCACCAACGAGATGAACCGCCTGGTGGCCTTACTGAAAAGCAAAGCAAGGTAGGGGATAGGTGTTGAGGACAATCCGGTACGAGGACATTGTGGCCCAGGTCAAGGAGCTCTGCCTGGACGCCAACTGCAACCTGCCCATGGACGTCTACCAGGCCTTGGTGGCAGCGGAGCAGAAGGAGGAGTCGCCCCTGGGGCAGAATATCTTGGATGTGATTCTGCAGAACGCCAAAATCGCCCGGGAGAAGAAGATGCCCCTTTGCCAGGATACGGGCATGGTGGTGGTCTTCGCCGAGGTGGGGCAGGATGTGCACATTGAGGGCGGTCTGCTCAGTGATGCGGTGAACGAAGGGGTGCGCCGGGCCTACGACGAAGGCTACTTCCGCAAGAGTGTTGTGGCCGATCCCATCCAGCGGGTGAACACCAAGGACAACACCCCGGCGGTACTCCATGTGTCCTTGGTGGCAGGCGACAAGCTGCGCCTGATTGTGGCCCCTAAGGGCTTCGGCAGTGAGAACATGTCGGCCCTGAAGATGCTCAAACCCGCGGACGGGGTGCAGGGGATCAAGGATTTTGTGGTGAAGACAGTCAGTGAAGCCGGGGGCAATCCCTGCCCGCCCATCATCATCGGCGTGGGCATCGGGGGCACCATGGAAAAGGCGGCGCTGTTGGCCAAGCAAGCGGTGCTCAGGGAGATTGGTTCCAAGCATCCCCAGCCCCACATCGCCAAGCTGGAAGAGGAGCTTTTGGAACTGGTGAACAAAACGGGAGTGGGGCCACAGGGCTTCGGGGGGACCCAAACAGCTTTAGCACTCTTTGTGGAAACCTATCCCACCCATATCGCCGGACTGCCTGTGGCTGTAAACATTAACTGCCACGTGGCGCGGCACGCTGAGGCGGTGTTGTGAGATGCATTACACCACGCTGGTCAAAGCAGTTTACTACGCGCCCCGGGGCCGCCAGCGCCTGATGCACCTGGGGCAGATCGTGGCCCAGCGGTATCTCGATGCCGAAGCTCTGCTCATCGGCGTCATCGGTGATGCGGGGGCGGGCAAGTCCCTGATCATCAGGGGCATGTTCCCTGGACTCGTGCTCACCAATGATGACGATGGCGTGAACGTGAGGCCGCTGCCGGTCCTGGAGGACGCCCAGGCCGACCATTTCAGAACGCACACTTACCATCTGGACGTTCGCTTTGAGATGGCCTTCACGCCCCTCTGGGAGCTGGCGGATGCCGTCAAGAAGGCCATATCTGCTGGGCGCCGCGTGGTGGTGGAGCATTTTGAGCTGCTCTATCCTCTGCTCAACGTCAACGCGGAAATGCTCATCGGTATTGGCGAAGAGGTGGTGGTCACCATTCCCACCCTCTTCGGGCCCTTCCCCGCGGAGATTGCGGAGGAAGCCTATGAGTCTTTGGTGTACCGGAAGATGGCCCACAGCGCCGAGGACTTAACGGGCATTGTCCTGGAACAGATGGGCATTGAACCGCCCACTTTCCATAGCGATGTGCGTCGCGGGTTTGTGGTGGAGTTTACCCGCCAACCCGAAGTGGACTTGGCGGAGGTGGAGCGGCGCGTACTGGAATATATCCAGCAGGATTTACCCATCAGTGTCTACAACGAGAATGCCATCCTCATCGGGCAGGAAAAACTCAAGTGCTCGGGGCCGCGCATTCACATGGCTTCCACGGGCGAAATCGTGAATTTCCGCCTGGATAAGAACTTCCATTATTCACCGATTTCTAAGACCTTTTTGCTGGCCGGGCGCGTGGGGTAAAAGGGGGGGCCCGGAGTGATCCGTGTCGTGCAGGTAGATAGCGATCAGGCCTTTCGGGACAAGGTGGCCGCCTATTTCCGCAGGTTAGACGGCTTTATCTACCGCGGCCTGGACTGCGCAGCTGATCTCGGGCCGGCGGTAGCAGGGAACAAGCCCCAGGTGATCCTCTTGGATCTGTACTGCCAGCCCCGGGGCGGCATGGAGGCCTTAAGGGAGATCAGGAGCAGTTTGAAACGGGACGAGACAAAAGTGATCATGGTTTCCAGCACTCCCCCAGGGGAGGAGCTTCTGGCCAGGGCTGCCGAGCTGGGCGCGGATTATTTCCTCCTGCGCCCTGTGGATGTGGTTGTCCTGGAAAAGCGCATCAGGCAGCTGCTGCAGTCTCCGGTGGAGGCGCCCGCCCGGGAGCTTTCCTTCAAGCTCGTGCAGGATATCTGCACAGCCTACTTCGAGCGGATGGGCATACCTCCCCATTACAAGGGTTACCGCTATCTGATCGAAGGCATCTACCTGGCCTCGCTGCATCCCCAGTGGCTCAACGCGGTCACCCAGCATCTGTACCCCGCCGTTGGGGAGCGCTTTGGGGTGAGCGGGGCCCAAGTTGAGCGGGCCATGCGCTATGCCCTGGAAGCGGCCTGGGCCAAGGGCAATCTGGACCAGCTCTACGCGATCTTCCCCTATGTCCAGGCCAATAGAGGCAAACCCACCAACTCCGAGTTCATCAGTACCATGGTGAACCTGGTAGGTTTAGCAGCGGAAGGCCAGGGCTAAAGAGGCTGGTAGAAGCGCATACTAAGAGACGGTAGAGACCGTCTCTTTTTTCGTGGCCGGGAGGTGGTGGGATGCGGGGCAGGGTTCGGCTGGGCAGGCGCACCAAGGAGCTGGCGGCGCGGCTCCAGCCCCAGGAAATTGCGGTGATCGCCCATGAAGATCTGGATGCGGTGGCAGCCGCGGGGTTGGTGGAAGCGGGGGCTGCGGCGGTGATCAATGCCCATGCTTCTTTGACCTGCCGCTACCCCAACTTAGGACCGCGCCTGTTGCACGAACACGGTGTACCCCTTTTGGACAGCGTGGGTGAGGAGATCTTCCAGCTCCTTCAGGACGGCGATCTGGTGGAGATCCAGGGCCGCAAGGTCCTCAAGGATGGACAGGTGATCGCCGTGGGCACCATCGTGACCGGCCACATGATTGAAAGGCGGGCCGAGCTTGCTAAGCTCAATCTCCCCAGGGAGCTGGAGAAGTTCGTGGGCAACACTTTGGAATACGCGGCACGGGAAAAGGATGTGATCTTGGGGCGCATCGAATTTCCACCCCTCCCGGTGGACTGCAGCGGCAAAGCGGTGGTGGTGGTGGTCCGGGGAGTGGGCTACCGCCAAGATCTCCAGGTTCTGGCTCCCTTTATCCAAGAGGCGGGACCAATCCTCATGGGGGTGGATGGGGGGGCAGATGCCCTGCTGCAGGCGGGCTACCGGCCCCACATTATCATCGGCGACATGGACAGCGTAACCGATGTCGCCCTGCGCTCGGGAGCCCAGCTCGTTGCCCACGCCTATCCCGACGGGCGCTGCCCCAGTGCCCAGCGTTTGACCAGGTTGGGCCTGGACTTCCATGTGGTTGCCGCACCGGGTACCAGTGAAGACCTGGCCCTGCTGTTGGCCCACGACAAAGGGGCTGAGCTGATTGTGCTGGTGGGTTCCCATTCCAATATGATCGACTTCTTGGAGAAGGGGCGCCCGGGCATGGCTTCCACCCTGCTGACCCGCTTGAAAATCGGGCCCATCCTTCTGGATGCTAAGAAGGTCAGCGATCTTTATCGGCCCAAGACGGCCTTTGGGGCTCTGCCCCTGGTGCTGGCGGCTTTGATCCCCATTCTGCTCTTTATGGGCTTAGCTTCTCCCTGGCGCCATTTCCTGCGCCTGCTTTGGCTGCAGCTGCGCCTGATTGCGGGGTGGCTCTAGGTGAACTTGGGCTTTCGCTACCACGTGGCATCGCTCCTCGCGGTGTTTTTCAGCCTCATTCTGGGCATCCTAATCGGAGGCGCTGTCTTTCCAGATCACTCTTTAGTGGAAGAGCAGGCCCTGCTCATCAGCGAATTGGAGGAGCGCTTCCGGGAAAACAGGGCCCAGTTAGCTGCCCTCCAGGCGGAACTGGACCTGTCCAGCCGGGCTTGGCTGGAGCTTAAAGAGAGTATATCCCGGGGCCGGCTGACGGGCCGGCCGGTTGTGGTGGTGGGGGAGGGGAAAAGCTCCTTGGCCTCGGTACTGGAACAGGCTGGGGCCCAGGTGGAGATGGTGGGGTTGGAGCGCCTGGGGCAGATGGATTTCCATGAAGGGCTGACGGTGATCTTTCCCCTGACCAGCGAAAGGCTTTCCCAGACGGAGCAGGAGATCGTCCAGGCCCTGGCCGCCGCGGGAACCCGCCTCAGCTTTGTCTGGGGTCGAGAGCTAAAGCCGTCCGCTGCGGAGCTGCCCCCCAGCCTCCAGGTGGACAGCATTGACACCAGCTTCGGGGAGATCGCTTTGCTTTTGGCCCTGTCCGCGGACCTAGAGGGGCACTACGGCCTGCAGGAAAGTGCCCAGAAGTTATTCCCATGAAGGTGGTCGCGCTGATCCCGGCTTACAACGAAGAATGCCGCCTCCCAGCGACGTTGGAGGCTGTGTGCTCCCTGGAGGAGGTCGGGGAAATCGTGGTTGTCAACGATGGATCCGGCGATTCCACCGCTGAGGTGGTGCGGACCTTCCAGCGGCGGATACCGGGACGCCTCCAGCTTGTCGATCTCAGCAGCAACCAGGGGAAGGGAGCCGCCCTGGAACACGGGTTGGCCCAGGCGGCGGGGGATGTGTACCTTTTCCTAGATGCCGATTTGGGCACGAGCGCCCGGCAGGCCAGGGCTCTTTTGGATCCCGTCTTGGAAGGCCGGGCGGACATGACGGTGGCTGCCTTTACCGGCGGGCAGTCCGCGGAAGGCAAGATGGGCTTTGGACTGGTGCGCCGCACAGCTATCCTGGGGGTGAGGCTGCTCACGGGCCAGCAAGTCACCAGCCCCCTCTCGGGCCAGCGGGCCATCAGGGCGGAGCTCCTGCGGGAGCTGGGCGGGCTGGCCCGTGGTTTTGGCGTGGAAGTGAGTCTTACCGTGGGCGCCCTGCACCACGGCTTCAGGGTGCTAGAGGTCCCCCTGCCCATGCGGCACCGGGCCCACGGCCGGGGCCTGCGGGGGTTTTGGCACCGGGGGCGCCAGATGGTGCATGTGCTTTGCGCCCTCTGGCACTGCTGGCGGAAGGGGTGGCATCGATGGTCTGGAATCTAGCCGCGGCGGCCCTGGCCTATCTAGTCGTACCTTTGCTTCTGCCCCTGTACAAAAAACAGGCTAGCCGCAATTACCGCGGCGAATCCGTTCCCGCCGGGCTGGGCTACAGCTTTTTGCTCCCCGCGGTGCTGGTGATGATCCTGCGCTCTGGGCGGGCCGTGCAGCCACTGCTCTGCGCCATACTGCTCCTGCTCTTTGCCGCCTTGGGGGCGGTTGATGATGCCTTGGGCAGCCCGGATCAGAAGGGCTTCCGGGGGCACTTGCGCGGTGGAGTTCTTTCCAGCGGCGCCCTGAAGGCTTTAGGCGGGGCTGTGAGCGCGCTGGTTGCCGCCAGTTTGCTGGAGAGCGGCTGGCTGGAGCTTCTGGTCAACGGCGGGCTCATGGCCCTGGGGGCCAACTTCTTGAACCTTTTGGACCTGCGGCCCGGGCGGGCGGCCAAAGCGTTTCTCCTGCTTAGCCTGCCTTTTCACTTTTTCACTCCGCGGCCTGTACCCCTCCAGGTGCTCTGTGGTGCCGTTTTGGGTTACCTGCCCTGGGATCTGTCCCGCAAGGCCATGATGGGTGATACGGGAGCCAATCCTTTAGGAGCGGCCTTGGGCTTGATGGCCGCGTGGTACTTACCCCTGGCGGTTAAGGCAGTGCTCCTTGCGGCTTTAGCCGCGCTGAACCTGCTTTCTGAACGGATTTCCTTCTCACGGGTCATCGAGGGCAGCCGCTTCCTAGATTTCCTAGATCGGTTAGGGCGCTGAAGGATTGGCGGTTTTGATGTGGAATATTGTGTTACCGACTTCACCGATTAAGGAGAAAGATGATGCGCAATCTAGTTTTGATCCTGCTGGGCCTGACCCTCACCTCCTGCCTGGTCCAAGCGGATTCAGGCCCCGTTCACATAGTGCAGCCAGGCGATACCCTGTGGGATATTGCCCTGGCCCACGGCATTTCCTGGCAGGAGTTGGCTTCGCTGAATAAAATCAAGGATCCCACCACACTACAGGTGGGCACCAGGCTGCGTCTGCCCACCACCACCCAGAGCGGGACCAAACTGGTACTCCACGATGGCAGCACTGTCACGGTGACTAGCGAGGAAGTGGAACTGCTGGCCCGGGTGGTTCAGGCTGAAGCGGGGGGTGAACCCTTCGAAGGCAAAGTGGCGGTGGCCGCGGTGATCCTCAACCGGGTGCGCTCCAGCAGGTACCCCGATTCTGTCTGGGAGGTTCTGCACCAGCCGGGGCAGTTCACCCCGGTGGAGCAGGGCAAGCTGCCCAAGAAGGCCGATGCCAGCTGCGTGGAAGCGGTACGCAGGGCCTTAGCTGGGGAAGATCCCACGGGCGGGGCACTGTTTTTCTACAACCCCCACACCACCCAGTCCGCTGAGTTCTGGGCAACCAAACAGGTGATCAAGAGGATCGGGAATCATAACTTCGCCCTCTAGGTGAATAAAATGCCCTAGAGGTGAGGTCATGCGCGTCTATGTGGTGAAGGTCAGGTGGTGGTACCTGCTGCTGGTGCTGATGCTGGCCTTTTTGAGCATGGTTCCCCAGCTGCGTGCGCCTTTGATCATCAGTGTTTTATCCAAGGGCCGGCTGGTACCCATTTACAGCGTGCAGACGGCAGAAAAGAAGGTGGCCTTTTCCTTTGACGCCACCTGGGGTGCTGACCTGACGGACGAGATCCTGGAGATCCTCCAGGACCACGGGATCAAAACCACTTTTTTCCTGGCAGGGTGTTGGGTGGATAAGCATCCCGACTATGTGGTGAAAATTGCCGCCGCAGGCCATGAACTGGGCAACCACAGCTACTCCCATCCCCACATGAACACCCTCAGCGAGCAGGGCATTGCCTTTGAACTGCAGAAGAACGAGCATCTGATCCACGAGCTCACGGGGCAGAAAACGACCCTCTTCAGGCCCCCCTTTGGCGAGTACTCCAACGAGGTCATCTCCGTGGCGAGCGCCTTAGGCTACCAGACCATCCAATGGTCTGTGGATTCCCTGGATTGGAAGAACTTGAGCAGCAGCCAGATTTACGAGCGGGTTATGGGTCAGATCAAACCCGGCTCCATCGTGCTTTTCCACAACGCAGCTCCAGGTACTCCTGGGGCTATTCGCCGTCTGATCCCCGATCTGCTCGCCCAGGGTTATGAAATAGTGCCCGTTTCCCAGCTGCTGCACAAAGGGGATTATTACATTGATCACGCCGGTACCCAGCGTCCCGGCAAAGGGGGCAGCTAGGCATGATCATCACCAAGAGGGCCCTCCTCTTTACCGCCGGTATCATTGTGGGCATAGCCCTGCTCTTTTTGGCCCCTGTGGTCTATGAGGCGGCCCAGCGGGCCCTGTACGGAGTGAAGCCAGGGGTCACTTTAGAGGGGCAGCTGGTGGAGGGGCTCCTGGAGGAGGAGCTCTATGATGTGGTGGCCAGCCTGGCGGAGAGCTTCTATGTGGAAGCAAGCAACGCCAGCTGGGACTGGCAGCGGGGTGAGGTGCTGCCGGAAGTTGTGGGGCAGGTGGTGGATGTGCAGAGCACGGTGGCCGCCCTGCTTGAGGCACCGGCCCGCTCTGCGGTGCGGCTGGTGACGGTGGTGGTGCTCCCTTCCATCACCCGGGCCCACTTCCGCCCCTATTATCGCGGGCCCACCAGCGAACCGCGGGTGGCTTTGATGTTCAATGTGGACTGGGGTGATGAGTACATCCCGGGCCTTTTGGAGGTGTTGGCCGAGGCCGATGTCGCGGCGACCTGGTTTCTCACCGGACGCTGGGTGGAAAAAGCCCCCCAGCTGGCCAAGGCCATAGCTGAGGGGGGACATGAAATTGGCAACCACGGCGGCTGGCACGGCTTAGCCGGGGAAATGAGTCCCGGGGAGGTGGCCCAGCTCATCCAGGAGGGGGAAGATTTGATCCTGGAGGCCACAGGACAGCGGCCCCAGGTCTTCGCCCCTCCCGCGGGGGATTATACGCAGCAGACAGTGGCGGTGGCCGCGGAGATGGGCTACAAAACGGTACTGTGGACGGTGGACACCGTGGATTGGCAGCGGCCCGCTCCCACCCAGATCATCGACCGGGTGCTCAGCGGGCTGGCCAATGGCGCCCTGATCCTCATGCATCCCACACAGCCTACCCTGGAGGCGCTGCCGGTGATCTTGGATCACCTGGCGGCCCGGGGCTTTCAATGTGTCACCGTGAGCGAGCTCTTAGCCGATTAGATTCGCCGCAGCGCCTTGCCAGATCGCCGGGTCTTCTTGGCCCAAACCTGAGAGGGCTGCACCGCCTAAGCGGTACTTGGTCACCAGTTCCAACTTGTATTTCAAGCTGTAGCGGTTTTCAAACCATACTTCACGGCCGTTTCCGTAGTGGAAGTACGGGGTCATGGAGGAGGCATCCCAGCGGATTTTCGCGCCGTGCCGGGCCGCCAGCTCCAGCGCTTCTCCATGGCTGATTTCCTGGGCTGTGCCTGTCCGCGTCCAATCTAGACCGGAGGTGGGCAGGCTGAGGATGATCTTCCCCGGGTCTACAGTTTGGGTAACTGCTTCCAGCATGGCCTCCAGCTCCGGCAGGGCTGCCAGAGGGCCAGGGCCTTGGGTACCTGGGGAGCTGTGGAGCAAAAGGAAGTCGGCTCCGCGGCCTGCGGCGCCGTAGTCCAGGCCTTCCTGCCAGGGGAGGCTGATCAGGGTGCGCCGCCCGCGGGCTGCCAGCTCTCCCCGGAGGGCAGTGAGGAAGGCGAAAAGATCAGCCTGTTCAGGTCCTGGGGTGTAGGCCAGGTGGACAAGGAGTCCCTTCAGGCCCCACTCTTCCGTGAGCTGGACCAGCCCACGGAGGGCTTGCTCCTTCAGCTGGGGACTGGCCAGAAGCTGGGTTGGGCTGGCCGGTACCTGGATGTGCCCGAAGGTGAGCAGCTCCTGATTGCCGGCGAAATACAGGCTTCTGCCCATGTCCACAGGGTCAAAGTTCGCGGTGATCTGCCCGCCACTGCCCAGGCTCCACCCCAGGGGTGCGAGGGCGGTGAGGTGGGAGGAATGCTGCAGCAGCGTCTCGTAGGCGGGGCTCTCCGGTTCATAAAGGCCCAGCAGCATGGGCCCCCCTTCTTTGGGGGCCTCCTTCAGCAGTCTCAGCCCATATTCGGGAACCCAGCCCACCGGTCCTGAGCTTGGGCGGATCCTGTACCATCCGTCCTGCCTGTCCAGGATGACCACGGGCTCGGTATCTTGCTTGATTACTCCCAGGGCCTGTGCCTCTGCGAAGGGGGCGGCGCGCACCGTCAGTGCCTCAAGGGCAAGTTCCGCCCTGCGCCCCAGGACTTCCAATGCCTGCTGCTGTCCGGCGGGAACCAGGGGTTCCACGGGCTGGGGTGCCTGTCCGCCCAAGAGGGATGAAAAATAAAAGAGCATGGATAAGATGGCCACAACGGCACCTCGGTTCAAAGGGCACTCCCCCTTTCTGATGTGCTGAATCTATGGTATCATATTCATATCGCCAATTTCAGTGGAAAGAACAGCACGTGCTGGTGAAGAACGGCAGTGCTGTGGAGGTCTGGCATGTACCAAAAGACAGTGTTACCCAACGGGGTTAGAATAATCAGCGAGCGCCTGCCCCATGTGCGCTCGGTAACCTTAGGCGCTTGGTTTGAAGTGGGCAGCCGGCTGGAAGAGCCGCATGAGTGGGGGATGTCCCACTTTGTGGAGCACATGATGTTTAAGGGCACCGCAAACTTTTCGGCCCAGGACATTGCGGAAATCATGGATCAGCGGGGCGGTCACCTCAATGCCTTCACGGAAAAGGAGCAGACCTGCTACTATTTCAAAGTGCTGGACGAGCACTTTTCCACGGCCGCGGCGCTGCTCCAGGATATGCTGCTCAATTCCCTGTTTCTGCCGGAGGATGTGGAAAAGGAGAAAAACGTGGTTCTAGAGGAGCTGCGCATGTACGAAGACTCTCCAGAGGACTTTGTACATGACCTTTTCTCCGCGGTGCTTTGGCCTGGAGATCCCCTGGGTAAGAACATCCTGGGCTCAGAGGCCACCGTTCAGGCGTTCACAGCGGAGAAGGTGCGGGAGTATGTGGCCAAGCACTACACCGCCGACCGGTTGGTCATCGCCTGCGTGGGCAACATCCACCATGGGGAGGTGGTGGAAGCTTTCGCCCAAGCCCTCGGCAAGCTGCCCCGGGGCGGCAGGGTGTCAGCTAGCAAGCCTCAGTACACCGCGGGCAGCTGCCGCTTCCAGGACAGAGAGATCGAGCAGGTACATCTCTGCCTGGGCGCCCCGGCCATTGCCCGCAGCGATGAGCGCAGGTATCCCCTGCAGGTTCTGGATGTGATCATCGGCGGAGGGGTCAGTTCTCTGCTCTTCCAGAAGCTCCGGGAAGAGCTGGGCCTGGTGTACAGTACCTATTCCTTCAACGACCTGTACAGTGATGTGGGCTTTTACGGGGTCTATGCGGGCTTCGCCCCCAGGAACTGGGGCCGGGTCTGGGATGTGCTCCAGGGGCTCTTTACAGATATTCCCCAGCTGATCACGGAAGAGGTGGTGGAAAGGTCCAAACAGCAGCTGCGCAGCGGACTGCTGCTCTCCTTGGAAAGCACCAGTACCCGCATGTCCCGGCTGGCCAAGGGAGAGATCTACGACGGCGGTCCCCTGCCGCCGGAGGTGGTCCTTCGCTTGGTTGAAGATGTGCAGCATCCACAGGTTGTGGAGCTGGCCCGGGAGCTGTACCATCCAGAGCGCTGGAGCTGGGCTGCTGTGGGGCCCAGCCGCTATGTGAGGGAGGATGTCGCATGGAGAAAGATATGCTGAAGAAGATTTTCCATCTGCAGGAGCGTTTTGACCGGGCAGTCGTGGAAAAGCGGGGCCTCAACTTCAGCCAGGAGGTCTGGATTCAAAAGGAAGTTCTGGCCATCATGTCCGAGCTTGCGGAGATCTTGGATGAGGTGAATTTCAAGTGGTGGAAAGACCCCAAAGAGATCGACCGCGAGCGGCTCCTGGAAGAGATCGTGGATGTGCTGCACTTCTTTGTCAGCATGTGCCTGAAGGCCGGCATCGGGCCGGAAGAGCTGTACCGGGCCTACATCCGCAAAAACCAGGAGAATTTCGCCCGGCAGGAGGGCCGAACTGACCGGGAAGGGTATGCTTGGAACAAATAGAAGATTGTGTTATAATACTGTTACTCCGCGCCCAGGGAGATGTCCAAAGGAGAGTGTTCTTTGTACATGCGCGGAGCTTTTTTTGTCCTTTTTTGCCTGGCCGCCACAGCTGCAGCCTCCGCAGCGGGCTTGGGCGGAGAAGTTTCCGGCTTTCTATCCCCCGACGGGTTTGCCCAGAGCTTTTACCTTTCCTTTGACCACCAGCTGGATTCCACAGACCTGCGCCTCGGTGTGGTGGGGGAGTACGGCTCTGAGGGGGCTTTCCAGCTTAGCCCCAGGTGGCAGCTGGAACTTGGTGACCTGGGCCCCTTTCTCCTGCGGGCTGGACGAGATGTAGACCACTACACCTCCTCTGATCTCTTCCGCTTAATCAGCAAAAACAACCGCTCCCCAGCCAGTTCCTTCTTAACCCTGGAAAGCCCCCAAGCTTCCTTCGGTTTTCTGCAGGCTGTACCCCTGCGCAGCGGGGATCCCGTCAGCGCGCTGTTCGCAGAGGCGCTCCTGGAAGCGGGGCCCCTCGGTTTCCGGGGTCTGCACCTGCAGTTCGCCGGCGGTGGCCAGGGGGGTACCGCGGCAGTTCTGCAGGCTGAGGCCGCGCTGGGACCTTGGGCCGCGGCGGCAGCCGCGGGCTGGGTCCAGGAGGGCACTTTGGCGAGCCGGGGCACCGTTGTGGTACTGGAAAGAAGCGGCAGCGGCCTGCAGGGCAGCTTCACCTGGCAGAGCATCGAACCTGGTTTTGCCAGTCTTTTGGCGAAGAGCAACCGCTACCCTCCAGGCCGTAGGGGCTGGGAACTGGAACTTAAGCTTCCCCTTGGCGCCCTGGAAGGGGAGGTGGATCTGCGCCGCCAGGGCAACCTGGCAGGGACCCGCAGCTATAACCGCCTGGCTTTCACCTGCCGGGCAGGGGAAAACTTCAGCGTGCAGTGGCGGCTGGAACCCACCCGGGCGCTGGTGCTGCGCTACAGCGGGGAGGGTCTGCTCTGGCAGGTTGATGCCGTAAATCTAGTGGTGCGCCATGACCGGGAAACCGAGGCGGGGAGCTGGAGCTGGCGCGCCGATGCCAAGCGCAGGATCGCCCGTCTCGAAGTGCAGCTGGATAGGACCCTGAAGTGGCGCCTGGTGGCGAAGTACGATTTCCTCCTGCACCGAGCCCACACTTACCTCAGGGTGCGCTGGGAGAGGGCCAAGCAGTATGTACAGCTGGAGCTGGGGGAATATGATGGGGGCAACCTCACCGCGAGCTTCGGCCAGCCGGCCCAGCTCAAACTATCTTGGGGGTGGCAGTTCTAGCCCCTCGCGCGTGCACATATGCTAAGCCGAGGTGGTGGTATGCGCTACTCGGAACTGTCGGGCAAGGAGATCGTCTGCATCGATGAGGGCATCCGGCTTGGGGTTGTGGACCGCACCGATTTGATCATTGACCTGCGCACCGGTGAGGTGCAGTCTATCGTGATTCCCTACGGCAGCCGCTGGTTCCGGCCCAAGCTCATTGTCATCCCCTGGCGGGGCATCAAAAAGATCGGCCGGGATTTGATCATTGTGGATCTGACCACGGCTGAGGACTACAGTGCGGTGATGAAGAAAATTCAGGAAGGACGCAGTTGGAATAAGCCCCCTTTCTTTGGGTAAGCTAGAGCTAAGACATGGAAAGGGGGAACATTATTGTCAACTGTCATTGGCGTTTTCAGTGACATATCCACGGCCGAAAAGGCGGTTAAGGCACTGAGAGATAAAGGGTTCAAAGACAACGAGATCTCCATCGTGGCCAAAGATGAGAAGGCCCGTCGGGGCGGCACCGACATGGAAACGGGGGGAGAGTTCGGCACCGATTCCATCGCCGAGGGAACCACCTGGGGTGGGGCCCTGGGCGGCGTGGCGGGCCTGTTGGCTGGTGTTGGCGCCCTGGCCATCCCCGGCATCGGGCCCATTGTGGCGGCGGGGCCGCTGGCCGGCGCCCTGTCCGGTGCGGTGACTGGGGGTGTGGCCGGGGGCTTGATTGACCTGGGCATCCCCGAAGATAAGGGGCGCCAATACGAAGAGAACCTGAAGCAGGGAGGCGTCTTGGCTGTAATCGAGACTAGCGATGACAAAGCAAATGACGCCAGCTCCATCCTCAGGCAGCACGGTGCCAAAGATGTGGAAACCCACGGAGGGAAACAGAGCTAAGAGTTGGGAATGGGGCTGTTGCAGAATGAACGTTGATTAGTTCATCCTGCACGGCCCTTTTTTGTCTAATAACGAGAATACGGGCTCGCGAAGGAGCCCGTACCCTGGTATAATTTAGTTATGCAAACAAAACTATAC
>Ga0209720_1000444_pt1 | contig 44075 bp, 31 predicted proteins | sample AD_JPNMR3_MetaG_FD_184426 | JGI IMG/M metagenome (GOLD analysis project Ga0209720, IMG submission 184426) | Active sludge microbial communities of municipal wastewater-treating anaerobic digesters from Japan - AD_JPNMR3_MetaG (SPAdes) (version 2) | ecosystem: Engineered > Bioreactor > Anaerobic... | reverse complement strand
ATCGTCACCGGCGCTTACGAAGACAAGCATTTCGGCGACAACAAGAAGATCAACCTCTATCTTGGCGGCTACCATGCCCACAACTACTGCATTGCCCCCGTCTACGGCGAAATCTCCAAGCGCGCCATCACCATAGACCCCGGCTTCGAGAACGACACCGCTACAATGGTTTACAACGGCGAGAAGTATGTCCTCAATATCGCGAACATCAAGGGCATAGCTAACCTGCTTGCCCAGGGCGATGTGCTCGCGGGCGGCACCCTCACCTCGTTTGTAGACAATATCGGCAAGCACGGCCTGCAGTTCGGCGACTGGGTAACCATCAAGGACGCCTTCAACTCGTCCGTAACCCACAACTACGACATAAGGCTTAAGGACAGCTATGTCGAGATAACCAAACGCCCTGTGGCCATCCTGCTCGCTCCCTCCGTCGATCCCGCCGAAGCCTTCTCCAAGCCCTACGACGCCACCAGCAACATCAATACGGATAAGCTTGTGCTCGAGGCGTTCGATTACACCGGCGGCGACAGAGGCGTTATAGCCAAGGATATCGGCCTTGTACAATTCAGGGGCCTGTATCTTGACGACGAATCCAGGCCTGCGGTCAATGTAAGCGGCTGCGTAACAATCAAGTTCGAGCTCTACGGAAGCAGGGCATACAACTACTACATTACCAACGAAGTGGTAGAAGGCGCCATAACGGCAAGGGTAATCACCATCACCCAGATTACCACCAACAAGATCTGGAAGTACTTCGACGGTAATAACGAATACAACGGCAGCCTTGTGCTCAACACGCACTTCTCGATGACGGATGCCATCGAAGGCGAAACCATAGAATTTACCATAAGCAACAAGAGGTTCAATTCTATCTATGCCCCGGTGGCAGATATCATTACCGTGACCTTCAGCCTTACATCGGCTTCGGTCAACCAGAACTACCTGCTCACCGGCCCCGGCGTAACCGAGCCCGCCTCTGTGATCAACATCAACTTCGAAGCGCACATCGAAAAGCGTAGCGATCCCCTCAAAATTGAGATAATACCGTCCGCAGGCCAAAGCAAGATATGCGAGATGCACCCGTGGCTCAATGTGCCGATGGCTTCCTTCGCGAATAACGAGATTGCGACCTTCACCATAAGCGGCAATGTTAACGCCTCAATTCCTTCGGGGATAAACCTCAATAAGACCTTCAAGGTGTATAAGCTCACCAGATTGCTCGCCGGCGAATCCGTGCCTGCGGGATCCGAGGAGATTTCCTTGGGCGGTTATACCAGGTGGTACTACGATCCCACTGCCCCGCTTTCGGAAGGCCTCGAAGGCTTCGTGGGTGAGGCTAACAGCATGTACTACATAGTTCCCAACGCCGAATATCAGGCCACCAACCCGGATGATGCCGCCAGCCAGCGCGCGTTGCAAAGCGTACAGGTTATAAGCACCCCGTCCTTCATTGAGATAGGCACCCCGAAATAACCTCAAACAACGCAAAAAAGCCTCCCTTCGGGGAGGTTTTTTTATGCGCCTTGCGCCGCTGGCGCTTTGCTTAAAAGTTCGGGGCGATTATCTTTGAAGGTTAGCGGCTTCGCCTTATCTTTTCGGTTTTTTAGTTCGATACTCGCCCGAATCTATCGGGCGGTAACATGGCGGCTGCCGATCGGTATGTGTTGCCCTTATCATATAGCGTTTGCGGCTAACGCAATATAAATCGTATTCGGCCGCAAATTGCTTTATGCAAGCGCCGGCAATGCCCTTCGCAAAACTCTTCAATATAACAAAAGAGTTTAAGGGCAACCCTTAACCTCTTACTCATTATTTAATTAAACTATCCTTGATTTGGGCGAAACCCGCTCTTCACGCAAACGAAGCTTGCTCTTCACGGGCGTAGACTTCATCACGAAGCGCGGGCTAATTTACCCGGCTTTCTTCGCCTCTTTCTTCCTGCTTATCCTGTACATTATAAATCCCGTAATAAGCGATACAACCATTCCCACGGTAAGCATTGTGGATTGCCCGAGGTCCATACCCAGGCTGAAGGTAACAATACAGACCACAAGAAGGATTGCGAGGGGGATAATGGTCAGCTTGAAGTATTTTGAAAGAAGCACTATGCCCAGCCCGCCGAAAATCGCGGGGATGACATAGGGGGTTACGGGCTCCAGAACCTTTACGATATCGCCGCCGAATATGGCAAGGGGTATAAGCCCTATGGCGATAATTATTGTGGTAACGATAGACGAAACCGCGACGGCTATGGTTGTAATTATCTCGCTTTCTTCGGTGCCTTCCTTTATCTTAAGGATATTTTGGGCGTTAAGGGCGCAGGGGAGCTTAAGGTTGCTTACATTGCCCGTAATAAAGGACATATACTGCCCGCCGACACCCAACAGGGGGGCAAAGCTTATTGCCTCTATAAGCCCTATGGCAAGGTAGCTTAAAATAAAGCTCCAGCTCGAAAGTATCAGCTTCCACTCGGGCATAACGCCGGCCGAAAGGCAATATATAACGGGCACCATGGCTATAACAAAAAGGCAAATCGCCGTGAATATACGCCCGTAGCGGTGCTGGGACTTAAAGAAATCGTTATTGTGTACATTTATGTCGTTCTTTTCTTCCATTTTGCGCCTCCTTAAATTAAGCGAACGCCGGTACGAAGCTTAAGCCGTACGCCGCCGCTATCGAAACGATTATGGTAATAGGCAGGGCGTAGTTTTCCAGCCACTTCCACTTAAACAGCTTTATAAGCAGCCCGCAAAAAAGCATTACGGCCATCGAGATTGCGAGGGTAATAAGCGTTATATACCCGTTTGCCGTAACGGTCACGGCGTCGGGATTGGGTGTTGCCTTTGGCGCAAAAATCGCGGCGGCGATAATATAAGAGGCAAGCCCCGCGAGTATGCCGCCAAGAAGCGAGCCGGTAATTGTATCCAGCAGGCGCTTGTTGTTGTTTTGAAGGTCGACGAGCTTATTTTTGAATTTCTCGTAGAAAAACAGGTTAAACAGCGGCCCCGAAACGATACTTATCGTCATAATGATAAGCGCTGTCGCCACCATCGGCTCTGTAATAACCGCCATTTTGGTGATTTCCACCTGGTCCATGGCGATAATCTCATATTGCAGGGCGCCTATAACCGTAAGGCGAATCCAGGGTATGGCAAGACCCAGAAAGCTCATCATAATGCCCACGCCTATGACGATGGGTATAGACGGCACTATCGAAAACAAAGCGCTCGAGGTTATCGCGGTCTTGATTTTGTCTTTGGAGATACCTATTTCTTTGGCCCTTTTTACCGCTCTCAGCAGGTAAAACAGGCTCATGGCGATAATGGCAAGCGCAATTACCGCGCCTATAATAAAAATTGAAGCATAGTCTTTCGGCATATCTTCGCTCCCGAATAATATACAATTAGTATATCATATAAAAGGGGCCCGACAACAGCCCTTTTATCCAAAAAATCTCAATTAAGGGGGGAGAAAGAAAAATAATTACTTAAGGTAGGTCTTTTCGAACTCGGATATCGCGATGGGCTTGCCCAATACATAGCCCTGAATGTAGTCGCAGCGCATTTCCTTAAGAAGCCTTTGCTGCTCCTTGGTTTCGACGCCTTCGGCTATGCACTTCATGCCGATGTTGTGGGCGATATCTATAATGTACTGCACGATTATCCTGTTTTTCTCGCTCGTGGTAATCTGCGAAATTATATTGCGGTCGAGCTTTAAGGTGTCCATATCTATGGACATAAGCATATCGATGGAAGAATATTTTTTGCCGAAGTCGTCCAGAGCCACGCCGAACCCCGCCGCGCAAAGTTTTTGCACAAGGGCGTTCATTTGGGGGCGGTCTAAGGTGTCGGTGGTTTCGGGCATCTCGAACACCAGCTTTCTCACATCGACATCGTACTTTCGGCAAATCGAAACGGCCTTCTCGAAGAAGCCCTCTTCCATAAGGGTAATCTTAGAGAAGTTTATCGCGATACGCATATCCTTCTTGCCGTTGTCCGACCAGTCCTTCAGCTTCTTGCAGACTTCCTCAAGCACAAAGTAATCTATGTTGGAAATGATATAGCCCTTCTCCAGGATGGGTATGAAGTGGGAGGGCGAAATAACATTGTTGCCGTCCTGATAACGGATCAGCGCCTCGGCGTAGTATACGCTTTCGTCGGTGGAATGGGATATGGGCTGCAGGTATACCATGTACTTGCCGTCTTTGATGTCCTGTATAAGCTGCTGCAGCATGTGCGGGCGGCGCTCTTTGCCTCCGCTTCTCGCCTTGCGGTACTCCTGCTTGTTAACATAAAGAAGCTCGTCGGCCTTGTTTATGGCCATATCGAGGTCTATATAGCTTTCTGTCCAGAAGGAGCCGCAGGTTACCGTTTCCTGCTCGTCGGTCAGGAAGTCGGCCATCATAGACTCTATGCGCTTTAAGAAATTCTCCTGCGCCGTATCCTCGCAAATGACAACAAACTCGTCGCCGCTTATGCGGAAGATGTTGTCGTTCGGGAAGTTTTTCTTAATAACATTGGCTACATGTATAAGCTCTTTGTCGCCGCACTCGTGCCCGTAGGTGTCGTTAATGTATTTTAACTCGTTTACATCGACAAATATAACGCCTGTGTTTTTGGGCTTGCGCTTTTTGAAATCGGAGCGGAAAACATTGTAGTAATTGCGGTTATAAAGCCCCGTGAGTGTGTCGTGGTAGCTTAAGTATTCGTTCTTTTGGTTGATGCGGTGCTTAAGCATCTCGTTGGAGATAAAGTAAGCAAGGTTTCTAAGGTATTTTATTCCCGCGTTGTGCTTACGGGCGTTTTCTACCGCGATAAACCCGAACAATGTGTCGTTATAATAAAAGGGTATGGCAAGCAGCGAATCGAGGTTGTGCTCCCTTAAGAAGTACGCCGTGTGGTTGTCCTGAATATCTTCTTTGGAGCCTATAAAGATATATTTATCCTGTTTGAACTTGGCAAGCCAGAAATCCATAAGCCCGATGGGTATCTCGCCGTTTTGGCTTATCCTCGGGGGTATGCCGTCGCCGCAAGCCTCAAAGGTGTTGGAAACAATGCCCGTTTCCCAGTCTATCTCGCAGATGTAAACCCTGTCGGCAAGGTAATATTCCAGTATGTCCGAAAGTACCGAATTTATCGAGGCGTTTATATCTTCCGCCGAGGTAAGCACCTTTACGCATTTAATAAGGTTTTGCTCGGCCTGAAGGCTGCTTAAGATGTTCTGGAAGCTGCTGTCTACATCCTTAAAATCTATAAAAAGCGAAAGCTTAACGGGGCGCCCCTCGTGCATTACGAGCTTATCCAGCACATAGCAATAGGCGTCCTTCTTTTCGTTGTAATGCTCGCGGATGGTGCTGCTGGCTTTTTCTAGAAGCTGCTTGTTGTTGTAAAACTCGCAGGGAGCCGTTTTGCCGTAGATATACTCGTAGCACCTCGGGTATTGCGAATTATTAAATTTTTCTTCTTGGGCGATGTCCATGCCGAACTTGTTGACATAGATAAGGTCGTAGGTATCGATATCTATGACAAACGCGGCGATGTCTATGTTGTCCAGAATAGAAAAATTCAAGTAGACCTCCGATTAGTAAATACGGCTAACACAAAGTATAACATATCGACAAAAATAAGTAAATATTTTTGTAATTATATGTTAATGTTATAAAACCGCTCTTTTTGGAGCGAATTTTACTATTTTATTATCTCCAAAGCCGAAGTTTTGCTTTATATTCTCCGCTTTGTAATTGCCATAAGTTTATACCGAAGCTATTAAAATGTCAATCCGATGGTAAATTTTGCTTGCTGTACCGCGGGCTTAGCCCCTGCATCTTATGCTCTCCGAAGCCTATTTGAACATGGTGCCGATACCCTTGTCGCTCAGCATTTCGATAAGCAGCGAATGGGGCACCCTTCCGTCTATGATAAACACCTTTTTTACCCCTTTCTTTATCGCCTCTATGCAGCAGCGGGCCTTGGGTATCATGCCGTCCTTTATCACGCCCTCGGAGATAAGTTTTTCGGCGGTTTCCGCGGTCATTTCGGGTATCAGGGAGGTTTCGTCCTTAGGGTCTTTCATTATGCCCTTTATATCGGTTAAAAATATAAGGCAGGCGGCCTCCAGCTTCGCGGCTATCGCCGAAGCGGCGTCGTCGGCGTTAATGTTATAAACTTTTCCTTCCTTGTCATAGCCGATGGTCGCGATAACGGGTATATAGCCCGCCCCGAAGGCGTTAAGGATGGGGGTGGCGTCTACGCTGACTATCTCGCCGGCGTAGCCCAGAACCTCGTTTATCTTTCTTGCCTCTATCATGTGCCCGTCTATACCCGACAGCCCCAAAGCCTTGCCGCCCGTGTTGCCTATAAGGTTAACAAGGTCTTTGTTCACCTTGCCCGCGAGCACCATCTGCACCACCGCCATCGTCTGCTCGTCGGTCTGCCTCAGGCCGTTAACGAAGGTGCTTTTTATATTCATTTTGCTCAGGGTGTCGTTTATCTCGGGGCCGCCGCCGTGCACCAGCACGACCTTTATGCCAACCTGCGTAAGCAATACGACATCCTGCATAACCGAATCTTTCAGCTCGGGGTTTATCATTGCGTTTCCGCCGTACTTAATAACTACTATCGAGCCGTTGTAGCGCTGTATATAAGGCAGGGCCTCGGCAAGTATTGCCGCCTTGCTTTCGTTGGATATCCCGTCCATCTTCTCTCCCTCAAGTCCTGTAATCGCCGTTAATCTTTACATAATCGTAGGTAAGGTCGCAACCCCACGCGTCGGCGCCGTAGCTTCCGCCGTTAAGGTTAACCGAAATAACGATTTCCTTCTCGTTAAGTATTTCTTTTGCAAGCTCTTCGCTGAAGGGCACGCCTGCCCCGTTTTTGCACACGGCTACGCGCCCGGCGGGCGAAACAAAGGACACATCTATCGCGCTTATGTCGACATCCGCACCGCTGTAGCCTATGGCGCAAAGCACCCTGCCCCAGTTGGCGTCGGCCCCGAACATGGCGGCTTTAAGAAGGTTGCTTGTTATCACGCTCTTTGCCACCTTGCGGGCGGATTCCGCGTCTTTCGCGTTCACCACCGAGCAGGTTATAAGCTTTGTCGCGCCTTCGCCGTCCGCGGCAATCTTTTTGCACAGCTCGGTGTTAACCTTACGAAGCGCCTTTACAAAGGTTTTATAATTTGTGCCCTTATCCGAGATAATCTTGTTTCCCGCCCTGCCGTTAGCGAGAATTGCCGCCATATCATTTGTCGAGGTGTCGCCGTCGACGCTTATCATATTATAGGTGCACTTTACATCCTCGCTTAGGGCTTCCTGAAGCAGCTCGGGCGTAATCGCGGCGTCGGTTGTCAGGAAGGCAAGCATCGTCGCCATGTTGGGGTGAATCATGCCCGAGCCCTTGGCTATGCCGCCCATGCGGCAAATCCTTCCGTCAATCTCAAACTCGACGGCAACCTCTTTAACGATGGTATCCGTTGTCATAATCGCCTCGGCGGCCAGCCTGCTGTTGTTTCCAAGCCCCTCAACCAGCTTTTCCATGCCCGAAGCGATTGGCGCAAGCGGCAGGGGCTGCCCGATAACCCCCGTGGACGCCACGATGACATCCTTTGGAGAAATGTTCAGCTTTCCGGCTGCCAAAGCGCACATGCTTTCGGCGATATATACGCCGTCGGCGTTGCAGGTGTTGGCGTTACCGCTGTTGCAGATTATGGCCTGCGCTTTACCGTCGGCGATGTTGGATTTAGTGACGATAATAGGGGCGCCCTTGACAAGGTTTTGGGTATAAACCGCGGCAGCGCTTGCCGGGGTGTCGCTCACGATAAGCGCGAGGTCGGACTTTGCCTTGTTGCGGCGTATCCCGCAATGTATGCCGTTGGCTTTAAAGCCTATGGGCGCGCACACGCCTTTTTCTATAAACTTGATTTCCATATTACAGTCCCTTTTCTTTTTGCTCTCCCGTCATAAGATTGAGGCACTCGACCGCTGCGGCTGCGGCTCCCTTCCTCAGATTGTCGTATACCGCTATAAGCAAAAGCCGCTCGCAGTTCCCGCCGATTATTATAGTCATACCGTTGCCGTCCGCGAAGGTGTTCGCCGCTATAAAATCACCCAATTCATACCCCGAATCGCCTAATTTGGTTACCCTTATCAACTTTTGCCCGCCGTAATACTCCTTGTATAAATCAAACAGGGTATCGGGGGTGACGGGTATATTCAGAAGCTCGGAATAAAGGGGGATAAACACTTCCATGCCGCTGTAAAAATCGGCCACGACGGGGCAGAACAGCGGCGGGCGGGCAAGCCCCGCGACCTTGGTTATTTCCTTAAGGTGCTTATGGTTTTGGGTGAGGGCGTATAAGCGGGGGCTTCCCAAAAGAGGGTTGCCCTTTGCCTGATACTCGGCAATCATCTTCTTTCCCCCTCCGCTGTAGCCCGTAAGCGAGGTGCATACCAGCGGATAATCCTCAGGCAGTATCCCTTTCTTTATCAGGGGATAAATCAGCGCCAGAACCCCGCTCGCGTGGCAGCCCGGCACGGCGACCCTTTTGGATTTTTTTATGGCGCTCTCAAATTCGCTTCCAAGCTCGGGGAAGCCGTACGCCCAGCCCTCATCGGTGCGGTGCGCTGTCGAGGCGTCTATAATCTTCGCGTCCGAGCCCGCGGCAAGGGCAACCGCTTCCTTTGCCGCCTCGTCGGGCAGGCAAAGTATCGTTATGTCGCTTTTTTGTATCGCGTCCTTGCGGGCGGATGCGTCTTTCCTGAGTTCCTCGGGAAGGGATACAATCTCGATATCCGCCCTGCTCGCGAGGTAGCTCATAATCGTAAGCCCCGTAGTCCCTTCTTTTCCGTCCACAAAAACCTTAGCCATAGTTTCCGCCCTCATTGGTTTTGAATATATTATATTCATAATAATGCATAAAGTCAATTATTTATACACAATTATGTATTTTTAATTTCGGGATTTCCCCTTCTCAAAACGGATTGATATATGATAGAATAAAAATAAATATAGAAGAGCAGATTTTTTATGCTATAATGATTTATGCGTAGAATAGTCTTCCGCAGACGGCAAAGGGAGGGCTTAATGAAAAAGGGTAGGCTTAAAGGAACAAGACATTTTTCGTTTGGTTTTTTAATCGTATTCTTCATCTTATTGATGGCTGTTTTTTCTTTCGTGAGCTTAGGCGGTAAGGCCGAGGCCGCGATTACACAGGTAGGGCAAAGCGAAACCTTCAATTTTACGGGAGGCATGCAGACCTTTACCGTTTCGGTCACGGGATACTACAATATTGAATTATATGGTGCGTCCGGAGGCAACAGCAACACAGCCGCGGGCTACGGCCGGGGTGGCAAGGTTGCAGGCACCATTTATCTTAAAGCAGGCGATGTTTTATACATATTCGTGGGTGGCGTGGGTAAAGAGGGCGTCGGGTCTGATTCGGGCGGATACAACGGTGGCGGCAATGCAACCGGCACATTCGCCGGCGGCGGGGGCGGTGGCGCAACCGACATAAGAGTAGGCGGCACCTCTTTAGTAGACAGAATAATGGTCGCGGGCGGCGGAGGCGGTCACAACGATGTAAACTCAACCGTAATTTACGGCGGAGGCAATGGCGGCGGCCTCACTGGCGGCAACGGCAACTGCTACGACCACGGCACCGTTAACATCTCAAACACGGGTAAAGGAGCAAGCCAAACCGCGGGCGGGGCCTTAGGAACCAACAGTAATGCTTCGGGCAGTACTTCGGGTTCTTTCGGGCAAGGCGGCAACGGCGGTTTCAATAATGACGGCCACAGTGGCGGCGGCGGAGGCGGCGGCTATTATGGCGGCGGCGGTTCGGCGTGGCACGCGGGCGCGGGCGGAGGCTCTTCGTTTATTTCGGGATATGAAGGTTGCGACGCGGTTACGAGAAGCGGCAGGCATACGGGCTCGAGTGTGCATTTCTCCGGCTATGTCTTCACAAACGGCTCTATGGTGACCGGCGGAGCTCCCGCGGGCAACGGCAAAGCTGTCATTACTCTTACAAGCACTCAACCTCAAGCGGGCTTTACGCAGCAGATAGATTATACAGGCGGGCTTTACGCATATAAAATACCCCTTGCGGGATATTACAGGGTAACCCTATACGGAGCCGCGGCGGGCTATGTAGCCACAGGCTGGGGTTCGGGCGGTTCGGTAACGGGCGTAACTTTCTTTCCTGCCGAAACCCTTGTTTATGTCTATGTTGGCGGCGCGGGCGGGGCTAACGCCGGAGGATACAATGGCGGCGGCACTGGCGGAGGAGGCGGCGGAGGAGGCGCCACGGATATACGCGTAGGCGGGATTTCGTTATACGACCGCATAATGGTAGCCGGCGGGGGCGGCGGGCACAACGACAGCGCCAGCACTCAAGGTTCCTCGTATGGAAACGGTGGCGGGCTTAACGGCGGTAACGGCAACTACCATCCCGCCACCGCAGAAAGTTATACAGGCAAAGGCGGCGGTCAGGCCTCGGGCGGCGCGGGAAGCACCAACGCGACCCCCGCTCAGAACGGAAGCTTCGGCAAGGGCGGAGACGGCGGCGTAAATTCCGACGGGCATGCGGGCGGAGGAGGCGGAGGCGGATACTTCGGCGGCGGCGGTTCTGTATGGCACGCCGGCGCGGGCGGCGGCTCCTCGTTTATATCGGGATACAACGGCTGCAATGCCATGGATGTAAATGGCATTCTTACGGGCCAGCCCAAACATTACTCAGGCTATGTGTTTACAAGCGCCTCGATGACCCAAGGCGGCAACACTGGCAACGGCAGAGCGGTTTTCGAGCACCTCACGGCTCAGGAGTTCCAATACACCAAAGAAATAGCTTTCACCTATAACGGCTACGCGCAGGCTTATACGGTTACCCAATCCGGGCTTTATCAGATAACCCTTTACGGTGCTTCGGGCGGCAACAGCAATATTTCGGCGGGCTGGGGCACCGGCGGCATGACAACGGGCAAGATTTATCTTCAAAGCGGCACCACTCTTTATTTCTATGTGGGCGGCGCGGGCAAGGCTGGCGCGGGCACCGATACCGGAGGATTTAACGGCGGCGGAAACGGCATTGGGACTACTTCAAACGACGGCGGAGGCGGCGGAGGAGCAACCGATGTTCGCGTGGGCGGCACCGCCTTGATAAACAGAATTATGGTCGCGGGCGGCGGAGGAGGCCACAACGATAACGCCAGCACACAGGGTTCCGCTTACGGCAACGGCGGCGGGCTTACGGGCGGCGAAGGCAACTATCATCCCTCTACGGCTGTAAGCTATGCGGGCGGAGGCGGAGGCCAGACCTTCGGCGGAGCGGGAAGCACAAACAAAACACCCGCCCAAAACGGCTCATTCGGGCAAGGCGGCAACAGCGGAATAAATGACGACGGACATGTGGGCGGCGGCGGAGGCGGCGGCTATTACGGCGGCGGCGGTTCGGTATGGCATGCGGGCGCGGGCGGCGGTTCCTCCTTTATTTCGGGATATCCCGGCTGCGACGCCGTCAACCAATACGGCGCGCACACGGGTACGAGCACCCATTTTTCGGGTTATACCTTTTTTGACGCTAACATGACGACGGGAGGCAGGGCAGGCAACGGTTGCGCCGTGCTTACCGCGATTCAGCTAGACGAAACCCCGCCTTCGGCACCCACTCTCACTCCCGATAGGTCAGCTTCGTCGGGATATTATTATGATTCGGTAAGAGTGGATTTCTCGGGCGGAGCGGATTCGGGCGTAGGATTCTCCCGCTTCGAGTACCGTATCGGTGACGGCTCATGGACGGCGGGAAATTCGGTTGTTTTGTCCTCGGCTCTTACATCGGGCACCGAGTCTAAAACCCTTACTGTCCGAGCCTACGACAAGGTTAACAATTACAGCGAAACACAAGCGACCTATCAGTTCGACAGGACTGTTTATACCATCACCTATCACAATGTGACGGCGGGATTCACCAACCCTAATCCGTCAGGCTACAATGTCGAAACCCCCGTGATAACGCTTCAAAACATAAATCGTGACGGTTTTACCTTCGGCGGCTTCTATAACGACGCGGGCTTTATTTCGCCCGCAAGCACCTCAATACCCAAAGGATCCAGAGGCAACAAGGCGTATTATGTCAAACTTACCCTCAATGCGCCCACGGCATCGCTGCCATCGTCGGCAACTTCGACTTACGGCGACACAAAGACGCTTACGGTAGTTCCGTATCATACCAACTCCTCCGTAACCTACTCCTATCAATGGCAAATACAGCCTTCGGGAGCTTCATCATTTTCGGATATCCCCTCGGCTAATGCCATAAGCTATGCTTATAAGACAAGCGCGACGGGGATATTCTCTTTCAGGGTAACAATGAGGGCGCACCTCGACGGCTTTGTAAGCGATCCCATAATGAGCGGCACTTTGAACCTTAATGTAATCCGCAGGGATATCTATGTATACGCCTCGGCGGTGGTGCGCACCTATGGTGACCAGTTCGTTACTCCATTACCCTACACCACCTCGAACGACCTTGTAGGAGAGGATACCCTTTATGGCGCCCTTGCCTGTCCCGACCTCAAACAGGAGGCAGGGCTGTACCCCATAACGGCGGGCACAATCATAAACGAAAACAATCCCAACTACAATATAATCTTCCAGTTAAATTATTACACCGTTCAGCGCAAGGACATCACGGTAGAGGTAAACGGCATTAGCACCGTCTACGGCGACCCGCTGAGAACCCGCTACACCTATACGGCAACCGGCTTTGTAAACGGAGACACCGCTTTGGAAGGCGAACTGTCCTGCCCGTCTTTACAGCAAAAGGCGGGAGTCTACCCCATAACAGCGGGCACGGTTACCAACGAAAACAACAAAAACTACAACATAATTTATATCGGCGCCGATTATGTGATATCCAGAAAGAGTATCTATATAACAGCTATGCCCTTATATAGGGTTTACGGCGAGGCTTTGCTTACGGTGTTCCCTTATATCCGTTCGGACGACCTCATAAACGGCGATATCCTTTCGGGCGCGCTTTTCTGCCCATCACTTGAACAGAGCGCGGGTTCTTACCCCATACTTCAAGGGACGCTAAACAACGCAAACAATCCCAATTACGATATCATCTACACGGGCGCGGATTATGTCATAAATAAGCTCGAAATCAAAGCAAATCCTAACGCTTTTGCCAAGATTTACGGCAATCCCGACCCTGCGCTAACCGAAGTAATTCTTACGGGCGTAGGTGGCGAAACCGTTACCGCGGTTTATACCAGAGAGCCGGGTGAGAGCGCGGGAAGCTATGACCTTCTTACCGTAGGCTTTGCAGAAGCACAGCAAAACTACACCATATCTTTTGCAGAGGGCGGGGCGGACGGTAAATTTATAATAAATAAACGCCCTATAACCGTAACCGCCGACGGAGTTAACAGGATTTTCGGCGATCCTCTTGAAATTGAATATACATATCAAATAACATCGGGCTCTGTTGTCGAGGGCGATACCCTTTTGGGTGAGCTTTCCTGCGATGTCATGCAGGCGGCGGGTCAGTATCCCATAACACAAGGCACGCTTACTAACGACAACAATCCGAATTACTCGATTACTTATGTCGAAGGAATCTACATAATCGCAAAGGCAAGCATAGGCGTAACTGTGCCCGCGAGCGCGTATTTCAAGGTGTACGGCGACAGCGACCTGCTTATGACCGCCGAGGCTACAGGAATTTACGGCGAGGCTATCACGATAGCTTTCGTCCGTCAATCGGGAGAGGACGCGGGTTTGTACGACATTATAGGAGCGGCCTCTTTGAACGGCAATTACGCGGCTTATATAGAGGGCGATTCGGGCAAGGACAAGTTTGAGATAAGAAGGCGTGATATCACGGTAGTCGCGAACCCCGCGGGGCATATCTACGGCGAAGCGGACGCTACGCTAACCTTTACCGTTAATAACCTGCCTTCGGGCTATACCGTTTTGGGCAGCCTTACCCGAGAGGCGGGCAGGAACGCGGGAAGCTATGCCATTCTGCAAGGCAGCGTAACCGACGAGAATAATCCCAACTATGCGATAACCTTTGTGGGCAACACCTACACAATCTACCGCCGCCCGATAACGGTTACGGCGATAGACACGGGGCACACCTACGGCGACCCCGAAGCACCCTTGTGCTTCGACAGCGGCGACATAGCGGAGGGCGACATATTACAAGGCACCCCCGAGAGGGAAGCGGGCGACGCATACAGGCCCGAGGGCTATGCCATAACGCAAGGCAGCGTAACCGACGCGAACAACCCCAATTACCGGATAACCTTCGTAAACGGCACCTACAGGATATACAAGCGCTCTTTAGCCGTATATCCCGAAGTGTATACCAAAACTTACGGCGACCCCGACCCTGCGTTTGCGCAGGTGGTGGACGGCATACCGGGCGAGCAGGTGGAGGTAACTTTCTCCGCCGGCGGAGTGTCCAGGGCGGGTACCTACCCCCTGATAAGCGTAAGCGCGGACGATACCAACTACTCGGTATACATCCCCGAAGGGGCGGAAGCGGATAAGTACATAATCAACAGGCGGCCGATAACGGTAACCGCCATAGCCGCGGGGCACATATTCGGCGACGCCGACGCGCCCTTGAATTACGATGCCGTCAACCTTGTTTCGGGCGATGTTCTGATTGGCGCCCTTACAAGGGAGGCGGGCTCTTTCTGGAGAGAAGGCGGCTACGCCATACTTCAAGGCAGCATAACCAACGAGAATAACCCCGACTACGACATAACCTACATAGGGGCAACCTACACGGTTCACAAGCGCCCCGTAATTGTCAGGGCTTTGCCCTCGGGGCACACCTACGGCGAAGAAGGCTCCAACCTTCCCTACACCGCCGAGAATGCCATAACCACCATGCCGCTCAAGGGCTCCCTTGCCAGGGAAGAAGGCGTGCATTGGAGGGAAGAGGGATACGCCATACTCCAAGGCACCCTCAACAACGCCAACAACCCCGACTACGACATAACCTACTACGGCGCCACCTACACCATTCATAAGCGCCCCATAGAAGTAAGAGCCGACAGCAAGAGCATAGTTTACGGCGATGTGGATGTGCCGTTAACATACACCGCCGTTAACCTTGTGGCGGGCGATACCCTTATCGGCTCGCTTATAAAAGAAGAAGGCAGGGATTGGAGGGAGGAAGGCTACGCCATACTTCAAGGCAGCATAACCGACGAGAATAACCCCGACTACCTGATAACCTACTACGGCGCGGTTTACACAATCAGAAAGTGCAACATAGCAGTAACCCCAAGCCTCTTTACCAAGGGATACGGAGAGGACGACCCCGAGCTTATCCAGACGGCAAACGGGGTGAGCGGCGAAACCTTCACGGTAACCTTTACAAGGTCCAACCCCGAAACCCAAAGCGCGGGCGAGTACGACATCAGCGCCATAATATCCGTAAGCGACAACAATTACACGGCTACCATAGCCGCGGGGGCGGGGTTGAGAAAGTTTGTCATACTCCGCAAGGATGTCACGGTAACGGCAAGGGATGCCTTCCACATCTACGGCGACACCGACGCTCCGTTGGAGTTCGGCTTCACCGAACTTGCCTACGGCGAAACCTCACTCAACGGAAGCCTTGCCAGGGAAGAAGGCAACACCTACAGGGAGGGCGGCTACCGTATCCTTCAGGGCACGGTGGACAATTTAAGGAATCCCAATTACAACATCACATTCATAGAGGGCGTATATACAATAAAGAAAAGGCCTGTAACAATTCAGGCCAAGGATAAGACGCAGCCCTACGGCGCCGCCGAAACCCCGCTCGAATATGAAATCACGGAAGGAAGCCTAATAGGCGGCGACACCTTTACGGGAGCGATAATCCGCGAGCCCGGCATCGTTGTCGGCGAGTACGCCATAAGGCAGGGCTCTTTGAACAACATTAACTACGAGATCACCTTCATTCCCGCTGTTTACACGATAGTAAAGGCAAGGATAACCGTCACCGCCGAACCCAAGAGCATAACCTACGGCGACGAGGATGTACCTCTAACCTACACGCTTACTCCCGGGCTTTTCTACAACGACACCCTTTCGGGCGCGCTAACCAGGCAGGCGGGCGACGCCGCTAACGAAGAGGGATACGATATCTGCCTCGGCACCCTCGGTAACCCCAACTACGAGATAGAGTTTATCCCCGCCAAATACATAATCTACCGCAAGCGGATAACGGTAACCGCCAACGAAAAGCGCCAGGTCTACGGCGACCCAGGGCAGCCCTTAACCTATCTGACAGAAGGCATTCTTAAAGGCGAATTAATCGGGGCTCTTGCGAGAGAAGAGGGCAATAACTACCGCGCCGAGGGCTACGCCATAACCCAAGGCACGCTTACCGACGAAAACAACCCCAATTACAGGATAACCTTTGTGGGCGCAAGGTACTACATAGACAAAAGGCCGATAACCGTAACCGCCGACAACCAGACGCAGATTTACGGCGACGAAGCTAAGCCCTTAACCTACACCATCACCTCGGGAAGCCTTGCCGAGGGCGACAGCTTAGCGGGCGAGTTAGAGAGGGAGAGGGGCAACCTTGTAAGAAGCTACACAATCTTAGGCGGCAGCCTCACAGATCCGACATTAAATCCCAACTACATCATAAGGTTCAACATCGGCACCTACACGATAGCCCCAAGGCCAGTAACGGTAAAAGCCGACGACAAGAGCATAGTGTACGGCGACAACGATGTTCCGCTAACATATCAGATAACGGAGGGAAGCCTAATCGGGCAGGATATCCTGCAGGGCGCTCTCATAAGGGACAGCGGGCGCGCGGCGGGCGTCTACGCCATCAGGGCGGGCACCCTTCATAACTCCAACTACGCAATCAGCTTTGTGCAGGGGAGCTACACGATAGAGCGGCGCCCCGTAACCGTAGAGGCCATACCACTCACCTTCACCTACGGCGACACCCCGGACTTCGGGTACACCGTAATCGGGCTTCTGGAGGGCGACAGCCTCACAGGCACTCCCGGCATCCCCGGCCCAAACGCAGGAGTATACAATATAACGCAGGGGACACTCACCAACGCCAACAACCCCGATTACGACATACAGTTCGTAAGCGCCGTCTGCGTTGTAGGGCGCAGGCCGATAACCGTAACCCTTAAGCCGCAATCCTCCGAGTACGGCGCGCCGGTAATTATAAACAGCAAGGCGTATACCGTAACCTCGGGGAGCCTTGTAGCGGGCGACGACCCGGGAGTAACGATAGAGAGGGTATCCCAAAGCCTGATGATAGGCTACTACGGGCTTACGGCAAGCTACACAAACCAAAACTACGAGGTAACCTTCATAGCCTCATATTACGAAATCAAAAAGATCAAGCCTGTAATCACGGTAGCTCATGATTACATAGAGATGGCGTACACGGGCAAGCCCTACCACATAGCGGCAGCCGCCAACACCCACGCCGCGATACAGTACCGAATAAACGGGCAGGCGGTGGAGAACTCCTTTGCCGAGGCCGGCACCTACAGGGTAACCCTTACGGCGGGCGAAACGGATATCCACTACTCCCCCGACCCCGTCACGGTGACGATAGTCATTAAGCCTACCGCCATAACGGGCGAGAATATCATAGTTTACAGGCAGCAGGGCTTCGGCGACGCTTCCGGCCTAAAGATAGCGCTTACCGAACGCGAAGGCGAATACGCCCAATACCTTACCCGTACCGAAACCCTTTCTGACTCTTACTCGATAGATTTCGGCGGCGAGGCGATGGCAACGATCATTAAAGTTAAAGTCCCCGACGCCCTTATGGGCAAAGGAAGCGTCAAGCTTCTCATAACCGAAGGCGAGGTAACCCGCGTCCTCAACCTTTCGCCGGACGCCAACGGTTTCGTAAGTTTCGAAATCTCCTCCTCTGCCACGGTATCCTTCGTGGCGCCCATGCAATCCAGGTCCACCCTAACCACGGTAATCGGCGTGGCCGTTGCGATTGCGGCAATAATTTGTGTGTTCCTTATCGTGAAGGGAAGCGCGTCCAGAAGAAGATAACCGGTCACAAAAAAGCAAAAACTTATCACACAAACAAGCCTTTTGTGCTATAATAGTCGGGAACTATTTTTGCAGGAGATGGCTTTATGAACAGATCTGAAGCATTATTCAAAGCAATAGACATCCTTTTCCATCCCCTTCAAAATTACATAAAGGTTAAGGGTGTCAAGATAGAAAAGGATGTCAGCTACGACGACAGATACTCCCTTTGCAAGGCCGATTTAATCTTCAAAGAAAGCGCCGACAAACAGCCCGTGCTGATTAACATCCACGGCGGCGGGTTTGTAAAGGGTGACAAAAGGCACAGGCGGTCGATTTGCGAGATGTACGCCGACAAGGGCTGGTTTGTGGTAAACGCCAATTACAGGCTTTGCCCCGCCTACCCCTTCCCCGCTTTCATGCACGACATCTTCAAGCTCCTGAACTTCCTCCCCTCGCTTGCCGAAAAGTATAACCTTGACCTTTCCCGCCTCGTAATAACGGGCGACTCGGCGGGCGGCTACGCCTCGGCGATGACTATGGCTTGCATAGCGGACGAAAGCTTAAGGAAAGACCTCGGGCTTCCCGATGCAGAGGTAAAACCCGCGGGTATTGTCTGCCTGTGCGGCACCTACGATATGGTGGCATATACCGATCTCAAGATGCCCTTCGGCTTTGTGAGAAGCGTTGTCGAATCGGTTACGGGCTCCAAATTCAAGAAGGACTACTCCGACATTTCGGGCTACAAGTACTTCAGGCAAATCAATCCCACCAACTATGTAAACAAAGACTGGTGCCCCGTATTTCTCTCCTACTCCGAGAAAGATATATTCTGCCCGGGGCAGGGCCAGCGCCTTTATAAGCTGCTTAAAGAGGCGGGCGTGCCTTGTTTCGAGGCCCACTCCACAAAGATAACGGACAACCATTGCTACCACTTCAACTACTGGACAAAGGCCAGCAAGGATACCCTTAAGGCAGTTTATGAGTTTTTAGACAAAGTAAAAAACGGCGAGAAGTTTGACGCTTAAATATTCATTGCCAAGCTATGCTTGGCGTATTTTAGCCCAAAGAAGGTATGCCGCTTAACAAGCGGCTTTTTCTTCCGATAAGATTCTGCATCGGATAAACCAAAGAGCGCCGCAAAGGCGCTCTTTATACTTTAATATTCATTAAATTTAACGCTATTTCTGTATTACGGTAAGGAAGCGGGCTTCCTTTTCCATAGCGATCTGGGCGTGGGGGAGGGTAGCGTCGAAATAGATGCTGTCGCCGGTTTTAAGGTAGTATTCCTTTTCGCCCACGATAACGCGTAGGGAGCCTTCGAGGACATAGTTGAACTCCTGCCCCTTGTGTTGGACAAGTTCGGGGGTGACGCCTTCCTTGATTGTGACGAGCATTGGCTCGAGGTTGGGGTCGATAAAGTCGCTGTTAAGCGACAGGAAGGAGTAGCCCTTAAACCTTTCGATTTCGGTGCCTTTGCCTGCGTAGACTACCGAAACATACCTTTTGGTGGGGCTTTGCCCGAAAAGGATTACCGAGGGGTCTATCTGCAGGGCGGTCGCTATGTTATATAATAGCCCTATCGGGATATCTTTTGTGCCGTTTTCGTAGTCTTCGTATTCTTTGGCGCTCATGTTTAGCTTTGCCGCGAAATCCTCTAAGGAGTAGTCCGAAAACTCCCTCAGGTCTTTTATCCTGCCGCGGATTTTAATTAAATCGTTCATCTTCGCCTCCTTATTACCTGCCATAGGGGAAGTACTTTCTTTTTGTGCGCATTTTGAATTTTTCGGCGGGGATCTTTTCTTTCAGGAATTCGCAAAACTCCACAAAGTTGCCTTGGGTTAACGAGTCGTGCGTTACATAGTAGCACACCGCCGAGCCCACATAGATATAAACCTTATCCTTAAGGATTGCCACCTTTTCGAGTTCGGCGTACAGGCATTTGTGGGTGTATTTTTCTTCGCCGCCCCGCTCGAAGGTGTCGGCGACGATGCCAAGCTCGTCGAAGGAAAGTTCCCAATGCGTGGCGCCCCTGTCGGTGAACTCCAGCTTATAGCCCCTTATTGTGGTGTATTGGTAGAACGCCAAGGCGCCCAAAAACAGCAGCACCACAACGCCGCTAAGGATGAGGAATAAATATTTGCCCGTCAGGAAGAACACCGCGAAACTGGACACAAATAAAAGCGCGACCAAAACTATTTCTTTTATGCCCAGATATTTGCGCAAATAGTAGAGGTTGCAAGCGAGGTAATCTTTTTGATTTATTTTTACATTAGCTTTATACATTTTTATGAAGCGCTATCTGAAGGTGGGGTAGACGCCGTTTGCTATATCCAGAGAGGCAAGGTTCCAGATGGCGCTGTCGAACGCGAGCCCGTCGGGGTTGGTGAGGTAGGTTTGCGAATTGGCGTTGGTGTAGGAGATATTGGGTACCGAGTTGAAGTCGGAGTAATTTTCTTCGATGTTGCGTACAACCGACTGCCCTTGTATGGCGAACACATTGCGGAAGGCGCTCTTGCGGGCGTTGCCGCTTGTGCCCGCTATATACTGATTGGTGCTGTGCCCTATGAGGTTATTGGCGTAAACCGAGTTGTATACAAACTCGTCGCCCGAGCTTATGGGGCGCTCGGATTTGGCCAGCACATCGCCGAAAGCGATACAACTGGCTATAAACGGCTCGGACGCGTGCCCTATAAGGCCGCCCGCGAATACCGAGTGGTACACGCCGTTTGTGCCTTGGGGTTTGTCGTCGTCCTCTACATAGTAGACATCCTTAACCGTTACGCTTACATCGCCGAAGCTCATGCAATGGCGGATGTAGTAAAGGTTGGTGAACAGGCCGTTTTCGCGGATGTATATGCCGTTGGCGTAGTCTATAATGCCGTTTACGGGGACTATGGCCTCGGTGCGCCCGAGAAGCCCGCCGCCGTATTCGGAAGCCGTGACGGCCGAGGTAGAGTAGCAGTTGGCGATGCCGCCCTCAGCCGTGAGGAAACTGAACATATTTACGCCTATAAGGCCGCCCGCCGTCCTCGCGGATACCGTGCCCGCCGAGTAGCAGCGGGTAACATTGCCGTTTATGTCGTTGTAGGCTATAAGCCCGCCCCCGATCGCGGGATAAGCGAGGCTGCCCGTGACTTTGCCTGTTGCGAAACTGCGGGTTACAAGAGAGTCGTTATATCCTAACAGGCCGCCCGCGTAGCGCCCTTTGACATCCGCCGAGGCGTAGCAGCCGGAGATTTCGCCCGTGCGGTTGAAGCCCACAAGCCCGCCCACATATACATTGGCGGCAACCGATTCGGAGATTATCGTGCCCTGGAAGGAGCAATTGGTAACATAGCTTACGGCTTCGGTGGTTTCGGTGTTTTCGTCCTCGGCGGAAGACCTGCCCGAAGCGCCGATAAGGCCTGCGATACCGCCTATATAGGTGTTGGAAGTGGGGGTGTCGTAGCTTCCGAAGAAGTCGTCCCAGATGTCGCCTTCATAGACGCTCTTGGGGTTTATGAAATTGCCCATAACCTTGCAGTTGGAGATGGTGCCGTCGAAAACCTTGCCGGCTATGCCGCCTATATAGAACTTGGAAATGCTGCCGTTTATGTTAACGGTAAAGTCGCTTACCGTGAGGTTTTTGATTGTCGCTCCGCTGTCTAGTACGGCAAAAAGCCCTTTGCTTAAGAAGTTTGCCTCGAGGCCTTCGGAATCCTCATCCAATTCTATTTTAAAGTTATAGATGCGGTGCCCGTTGCCGTCGAAGCTGCCCTCAAACGGCACATCGTATCTGCGTTGCTTGCCGTCGGCGTCCACAATGTCCATGTAGCCGATGGGGCGCCAGTTCTCGCCGCCGAGGTCTATATCCCTTGTGAGGAGGTAGTTTTTCTTAAGGTTGTAGCGGATATCGTAAAGGTCCTGGGCCGAGCTTACAAGCACGGTGTCGCCGGGGTCGCTTACATAATGGGCGTAAAGGGTGACTGCGCCTGTGGGATAGAAGGGGAAAACAATCTTGTCGCCCGTGCCGTTACTGTTGAAATACCAGCCCATGAATACCATGCCCGCTTTTTCGGCTATGGGCGAGGTTTCTATAACGCTGGCGTTAACCAGTTCTTTGTCTTTGGGTGTGCTTTGAGGCGTAAGCCTGACCGTGCCGCCGTTGGCGTCGAAAGTAACATTGTAAGTGGGGGCTTCCTCGTTGTGCGGCGCCAGTATGGTTTGCGCCCATGCCGTCTGAGACAGCACGGCAAGAACCGTCGCCGAAGCCGCGATTATAACCAAAAGAATTGTGAGAGCTCTGCGCAGTTTGTTCATACTATCTCCGATAATGCCCCGCAAGACACCTTTATACACTACTATTATATATAATACAATTGGAGATGTCAATAACAAACCTTGATGTAAAAGTTGGGCATACGCCCGTGAAGAGCGAACTTCGTTCGCGTTAAGGATGTTCTGAATTATAATCGTAACAAGCGAAGGGGACCAAGCCGTCAAATTCTTTGCAGGAAAATTTTCGTGCTTTATATCTAAGGACAAAATAAAAGTAAGACGGGACGAGGGCTTCACCGGGCCTTGCCCTTAAAGTAAGGCCGCCGCGGAGCCCTTGACAGGCTAGCTTACCGTTTCCGCCGGGGTTTCCATAATACCCGCTATCACTATGTTGCCGGTAAGCCAGGGCTCTATAACGCGGCTTACGCTTTGCTTAGAGGCCTTGTCGAAAACCCCGAGCATTTCGGCGGGATTTGGGTTTTTGAAGGCGAACGCCTCGACATAGGTTTTTAAGGCTTTGTTCATTTTGTCTTTGCCGAGGACATCGAGGCAGGCGTCGAACATAAGCCCGCCCTTTTTATATATAAGCATCCAATACTCGTAATTGGTGGCGTATTTGTAGACATTTTTATTTATGGAGTAATCGTACTCGGGCTTATCCTTTTGCCGCGCCGCCTGGAAGCCTGTGTATTCGGACTTATCCAGCCCCCTTTGCCTCTCGTATTCCGGTTTGTCGCCTATAAGATAATAATGGTATCTGGAAAGGAAGGCGGAGAGCGCCCCGTGCTGCCAGCAGGAGTTAACCTGGTCGCTTCCCACTATGCCCCCGAACCATTGGGCGGCGGTTTCCAAAACTATTGCCTTTTTTTTGTCGGAAGAGGATTTGGAGATTATGGCGAGGTTGCCGAACCCCGCGCTGCCGTAGTAAAATTCGGCCTCGACTACCGTAAAGGCGGGATAGGGGTAGCCCCCGAACGCCTCGGAGAAGGCTTCTAGCGCCTTTGCCGCCGTTTCGAGCTCCGTTTGCCTTGACGCAAGGCCTGTGTAATAGTACTTTACTACCTTGCCGCCCTGCACGCGCTCGGCAACCTTGAAGTCCTTAGACGCGGCTATGGCGAAGTCCCTTACAGAGGTTGCTTCCAATATCAGGGTTTTCCTCCCGCCTTCTGCGCCCTCGCTTTTGCATACGCCCGTCGAGGCGACAACAAGGTTTTCGGGGCAGGTTAGCTTTACTTCGTAGTCGGCTATGTCGGTGTAGAAGGGGTTGCCCACTTTATAATATTTATCTGCCCGCCAGTCGCTGCCCTCATAAACGCAAATTACGGGGTAGAAGTTGGCAAGCCTTAAGACATTGGAGTTAAGCCCAAACCTTAAGTCGGATTTGGGGACGGAAAGCCCGCTGTCAATAGAGATTGTTACTTTTTCGCCGCCGGGAAGGGGAGAAGGGAGTTTTACTGTGAGGATTGTGCCTTGCGCCTCGAAATCGGTAAGGGCGTCGTTCGCCGCCACGCTTAGGATATCTATGCCTCCGTACGCCGACAGTTTGGAGAAAAAGGCGCAGGTGGCGCTGTCCTTTCTGTAGGTTTCGGGGTAGATGTGGAATTTCAGCTCGTTCAGCTCCCCGCCCGTGTTGTTTGTGTAGGAAAGCGAAGTTTTGAGGCGGGCGGACAAAAGATTGTCCTCTAAATCTATTTCGATGGAGTATTTGTTTAACTCTTTATCGCCTTTTGGTATGTCGTCTGTTTTTTTGCCCGAGCAGGCGGAAAGAGCCACTACAAATGCGAGAATAAGTAAGATTGAGGCAAGCTTTTTCATATTAAACCCCCTATAAACAAATAGATGAAAAATTTTCGGAGAATATGCTAAATGACAAAAAAAGTTTCAAGCATGAAAAAAGTTTTACCAAAATTTACTATTCGCCGAAGGCAAAAAACTGTTTACATTGCTTAATTTTTGTGATAACACTTAAGTCACAAAACAGCTCATAATTTTCCCCCTTATCATCGCTAGAGAGAATCGATTTATATCGGTTCTTTTTAGCGTTTTAGGGGGTTTTTTTATCTTCGGGCGGGGATTTAAGCGTTTATTGCCCCGAAGTTTGTGATTTTATGAATCATTGCGCCGATTTGTGATAAAAATAATTGCAAAAAGATCGGCGTTGTGCTATTATTTTAAAGCCATTACGCACCCGTACACGAGGGGCGGGCGGTTGCCCGAAAGGGCCGCGCGCTCTGCAGACTGTCGGGGAGGAATAAAAACAAGGAGGTAAATGCAGTATGGCAGTAGTAACAATGAAACAGCTTCTGGAGGCCGGCGTACATTTCGGCCACCAAACCAAGAGATGGAACCCCAAGATGAAGAAGTACATCTACGACGCACGCAACGATATCCACATTATCGATTTGCAGCTTACCGTAGAACTCATCGAGGAAGCCTACAAGTTCGTTAACTCCATCGTAAAAGAAGGCAAGTCCATCCTTTTCGTCGGTAAGAAAAAGCAGGCCAAAGAAGCCATCCAGTCCGAAGCCGAGCGCTGCGGTATGTTCTATATGAACCAAAGGTGGCTGGGCGGCACGCTCACCAACTTCGCGACCATCCGCACCCGTATCGAAAGGCTCAACAAGCTCAATCAGATGGAAGCCATCGGCGAGTTCGAGCTTCTTCCCAAAAAGGAAGTCGCCAAGCTTAAGGCCGAAAGGGACACCCTCGAGAAGAACCTGGGCGGCATAAAGAATATGCGCTCGCTCCCCGGCGCCCTTTTCGTTGTAGACCTCAAGATCGAGCACATCGCTGTTAAAGAGGCAAGGGCTTTGGGCATCCCCATCGTCGGCCTTGTAGACACCAACTGCGACCCCGACGAAGTGGACTATGTAATACCCGGCAACGACGACGCCATAAGGGCTATCAAACTTATCTCCTCCATAATAGCCGACGCCGTTATAGCCGCTAAGGAAGGCCTTGAGGAACTTCCCAAGGCGGAGGACGAGGAAGCCGCCGCAGAGGTTATGGAAGCCGTCGAGGTCGAAGCTCCCGAAGCCGTCGTAGAAGAAAAAGAATAAACCAAAACAAAAAACTTAAGGGCCGCGCGAGCGGCCTTTTTGATAGCGCGATATATTCAGGCGGTTTGGTATGCGGGCATTGTACCGTAGTATACTAAAACGGCGGAAAGGTATATGGGCGTATATGATTTATTGATTGCTGGCAGCGGCCCCGCGGGGCTTACCGCGGGCATTTACGCCGCGAGGGGCGGGCTAAAAACCGCCATAATAACGGGCTTGTATAAGGGCGGAAAGCCCGCGCTTATCTCCCGGATAGAAAATTACAGCGGGGTAATAGACGCCAACGGTTACGAGCTTACCCGCGCTATGTTTGAGCAGACAAAGGCTTCGGGCGCCGGGATTATCGAGGGCAGCGTAAAAGAATACCGCCTCGGCGACAGCCCGTTTGCCCTTGTTACAGAGGATGGCAAGGAATATACCGCGAGGTATGTTATCCTCGCTATGGGTACCCATAACAAAACCTTGGGGCTTCCTAACGAGGAAAAGCTGACGGGGCAGGGCATAGCCTACTGCGCCAGCTGCGACGGAAGGTTTTACAAAAACAAGGTAGTGGCGGTATGCGGCGGGGGAAACACCGCGCTTACGGACGCCTTATATCTTGCGGGCATAGCGAGAGAGGTTTATATCGTACACAGGAGGGACACCTTTAAGGCCTCCGATGTGCTTGTCGAAAGGGCTAAGGCTTTGCCCAATGTAAAGATGATAATGGATACAGCCGTTATATCCCTTGAGGGCGAGCCACTTAAAGCCGTTATTTTACAGAATGTAAAGAGCGGCAAGATATCTAAACTTGATGCAAACGGGTTGTTTGTGGCGATAGGGGCGCTTCCCAACACAGAGGGCGTAAAAGGGCAGCTCGAGCTTGACGGACAGGGGTATATAAGGACGGATGAAAACCTGGAAACCAGCATAAAGAATGTTTTTGCCGCGGGGGATATAAGGTCTACGCCGCTCAGGCAGATAGTTACCGCCTGCGGCGACGGCGCAATCGCGGCGGAGGCGGCGGTCAGGAAGGCTAAAGGGATGAGGTTATGAAAAAAGCGGCAAAAGCCGCTTTTCTTATAATTTTTATTTTTATTAATGTGATTTTATGTCTTTATAACTTATCAGTTCTATCCCTTCGTCCCTGATGCGATTTTCGAAGGCGGGGCTGAAGAGGAATTCGAGTTCGTATTGTCGCTTTTTCCATTCGGGGGTGGTTGCTGCGTATTTTGGGGAGTCGTAGGATGGGTGGAGGAAGAGTTCGGTTACGCCGTCTTTTATCGAGGTTATGGCGTTAAGGTAGTAGGCTTCTAGGGCTTTGTAACCGGGGATATCTTTTATGGGGTAGGGGTTGGATATCATATCGTCTATAAGGGTGGCGCCCATTATTTTGGAGCAGATGACGATGCCTTTGTGCAGGGCTTTGATGACGGCGGGGGTGTTGCCCTTGAAGTAGCCGTCCAGAAAGGTTGGTCTTTTGGGGAAGCGGAAGGGAAGGGCGTATTTTTTGGATAGCCTGAAGGCGTTTATGAAAAAGAGGCGCATATTTATGCCGTACATCGTGCCCGAATGGTTGTCCAGGTGGTCGGGGGTGATGCCCGCCTCGCGGCATACGGCTATTTGCGCCTCGCATTCTTTGGTTACATCCTTGCCCTTGGCTTTTTTGGCGATAACCGAAGTGTCGTAGAAGAGGTTTCCGCCCTCGTCGGCAAGGCTGGAGTTTTGTTTGTATAAGGCGCCCCACAGGTAATCCTTGAAATCGGAATTCAGCGTGAGGTGGACGCCGAAGGGGATATTTGTTTGTTTTATGATGTCTATCGCTTCGCCCGAGGCTTCGGACGACACGAGCAGGCTTGTAGAGGTTATCCTACCCGCGGCATATAACTCCGCCACCGCTTTGTTGGTTTCGGGGCAGATGCCGAAGTCGTCGGCGTTTACGATGAGCTTTTTACCCATAGATTTCTATATAGGGTTTGTTTTCGGGGTTGAGCTCGGCCTTCTCTGCTTCGAGGGCCGCGCGGGCTCTTTTAAGTTCTTCTTCGTTGAACTTAACAAAGAAGGTAAATATTACGCCTACCGCGGCGAGCGCCATCGGGAAGAGGCAAAGAAGGAATTTTGCAGCCTGGTCGGGGCGGGTGCCGGGGTTGTCGCCGCTTTCGAAACCGTAGATTCTGCTGGCGAGGAACATCCCGAGGGACACAAACAAGCCCGACAGCCTGTTCATAAAGCCCATCGTGCTTGAGAATATGCCCTCGCGCTTTATGCCGTGCCTGGCGTAGTCTTCGTCGAGAACTTTTGCGCCCAGAAGGTCCATCGTGCTTATGCAACCCGAGAAGCCTATGCCCACGCAGATAGCGCCGAGGATAGCCGTCACAAAAGAGTTGGCGAAGAACAGGGGCAGGAAGGCGACTGTAAGGGTGATTAGCGCCGCTCTCCAGATGGGTATCGAGCCGAACTTGCGGGCGAGCGCGCTCCAGAAAGTTACGCCGAATACCGCCACCAAAATGACTATGCCGAGAAGTATGGTTTCCTGCAGGCTACCGAGGCCGAGGGCGTATTTTACATAGAAAACAATCGCCGCCATAACAAGCCCCATCGCCGCGCTGTAAAAGGCGTTTGCGAAGCCGACTATCCAGAAGTTTTTGGATTTTATTATGGAAAGTATGGCGGGGATGAGCTTGGCCTTCTCCATTTTGATGGTATCGGGTTCGCGCACGCCGAACGCCATATACAGGATAACCGCCATGCTTACTACGCCGTAAATTATGGCGGTGGGGATATATCCGATAGCGTCGGTTATGATGGGTGTGAGGCCGATACCGATTACCATGGCGAAAAGCTGGGCGGTCTGGCGGATGGCGTTGGTCTTTGTGCGCACCTTTTCGTCGGGGAAGAGCTCGGGGAACAGCGCGCCGTAGTTGGCGTTAATAAGGCTGTCTAAAGTGCCCGTTATAAAGTAGAACGCCATGCCCCACGCGAACAGCCCGTTGTAGCTTAGGGTTTCGGGCGGCGCGTAGAAGAAGATAAAGCATATCGCAAACAGCGGTGCGCCTATAACAAGCCAGAGCTTGCGCCTGCCGAAGCGCGACCTTGTGTTATCCGAGAGGATGCCGTAAATGGGGTTATCGATAACATCCAAAAAGGTATACACAAGGGTAATCAGCGCTAAGCTTTCCATCGTGAGGCCGCGGATGCCTACATAGAAAGCGGTCGCCCTGCCGCGGAACATGTTGATGGCAAGCGAGGTGCCGAACATTCCGAAGCCGTACCTGAAAGGTGAGTTTCTCTTCTTTGTTGTTAATGATAATTCCTTTTTCATAAAAAATATCATAGCACACCATTAAAGCATATTCAAGACCGAATGAGAAATTGAGTGAAATTTGTGTCTGAAAATTTACGGGCAAAAAAGGCATGCAAAAAGCCGCCTTTGTGAGGCGGCTTCGTGTGTAATCCGATAAATATATTCCGGAGGATTATCTCTTGGAGAATTGCGGGGCTTTGCGGGCCTTGTGGAGGCCGTACTTCTTTCTTTCCTTCATTCTGGGGTCGCGTGTGAGGAAGCCTGCCGCCTTAAGTGTGGGGCGGAGGGAGGCATCCGCTTCGCAGAGCGCCCTGGCGATGCCGTGGCGGATTGCGCCCGCCTGTCCGGTTACGCCGCCGCCGCGGACATTAACCGCGACATCGTACTTGGAAGCCGTGCCGGTGAGCTCGAGAGCCTGGCGCACTATATACTTGTGGGTTTCGAGAGCGAAGTATTCGTCTATCGTTCTGCCGTTAATGGCGATGGCGCCTTCGCCGCCGGGTATTACGCGAACGCGTGCGATAGCCTTTTTGCGCCTACCCGTTCCCCAAAACTGAATTTTCTTAACTTTCTTGGCTGACATATCTTCACCTCACATTATATAAGCTGGAGCGCTTCGGGCTTTTGGGCCTGTTGCTTGTGTTCGCTGCCGCTGTAGGTGTAAAGCTTCTTGATCATCTTGCGGCCCAGAGCGTTCTTGGGCAGCATGCCTTTTACGGCGTGGTAGACCACGAACTCGGGCTTTTCGCGAAGGAGCTTGTCGTAGCGGACTTCCTTGAGGCCGCCGATATACCCGGTGTGATAACGATAGTACTTTTGTTCAAGCTTTTTGCCGGTGAGAACCACCTTGTCGCAGTTGATAACGATTACGCAATCGCCTGTATCCACATGAGGGGTGAAGGTGGGCTTATTTTTCCCTCTTAAAATGGCGGCGACCTGGGAAGCTAGCCTTCCGAGAACCATGCCGGTCGCGTCTACGACATACCATTTTCTTTCGATGGAGTCAGGCTTTGCCATATATGTTTTCATGGTAAAGACCTCCGATTTGTTAACTTTGTGGCGGCGGTAAAGCAGATTTCGGGGCTATTTATCTGCAAAACAGCGCAACGCCTAAATATAATATTATATTAACCAAAATAAGTCAATCGATTAGCATAATTTTTAGCATATTTTTTGAGCTTAAACCGATTTTTTGTTATTTGCGGGCCGATATGGATAATTCGCTTAAGGTTATTGATAGGTTACATCTTTAAGGTACAGCCCCTGGGGCGGAAAGGTTTTGCCGCCCGTTACGCGGCTGCCCGAGGCAAGCATTTCCTCTGTTATTGATTCGGGAAGCTTTCCCTTGCCCACATAAACGAGGGTGCCCACTATTATGCGCACCATGTTGTATAAAAAGCCGTTGCCTTCGATTTCGAAATAAATCTCGTCGCCGTTTTCTGTTATATCGAGGCGGTAGATTTCCCTTACCGTCGTTTTTACTGTCCTTCCGCTTGCCGAAAAGGCTATAAAATCGTGTTTCCCTATAAGGGCTTTGGCGCTTCGCCGCATGGCCTCTATGTCTACGGGCGGGATTATTTGTGCGTAATGGCTGTCGCGAAGGGGGCTTGCCGAGCGCGAAACATAGGTTTTGTAAAGGTAGGTTTTTCTCTTTGCGCCGTACTGCGCGTGAAAGTCGGGCGGGGCCGGCTCGCAGCTTTTTATCTTTATGTCCTCGGGGAGAACGGTGTTGGCGGCGAAGGCAATCTTTTCGGGCGGGATGGGGGTTTGGGCGTCGAAGTGCGCCACCTGCCCCATGGCGTGTACCCCCGCGTCCGTCCTGCCGCTTCCCACAACCTTTACGGGCTGCGCTAAAAGCTCCGAAAGGGCGGACTCCAGCACATGCTGTATGCCTATGCCGTTCTTTTGGGTTTGCCATCCGCTGTAATTCTTACCGAAGTATTCGACGGTTATTTTGTATCTCATACGCCAAACGAAAAACCGAACAGCCCCCAGAAAGAGGCGTTTACTGCGGCTATCGCCGCGATAAGGATTGCCAGGATTATTACGCCCACGGCGTCCCTCCAGCCGAGTTTGAGAACTTTATACTTTGTGCGTTTGGGGGTGGCGTTGTAGCAGCGGGCGTCCAGGGCGAGGGCGAGTTCGTCGGCGCGCCTGAAAGCTGATATAAACAGGGGAATAAGTACGGGAAGCAGAGCTTTTGCCCGCTTGATAAGGCCCCCGCTCTCGAAGTCGGCGCCGCGCGCCTTCTGGGCAAGCATAATCTTATCCACCTCCTCAATGAGGATGGGGATAAAACGGAGAGCTATGCTCATTATTATGGCGAGGTCATGGACGGGTACCTTGATGAGCTTTAAGGGCGACATAAGGCTTTCCATGCCGTCGGTGAGGTTTATGGGCGTTGTGGTGAGGGTGAGAAGGGTGGTGCCTATAACCAAAAAGATAAGCCTTAGCGCCATGTGCAGGGCAAACAGCAGCGCCTCTACGGTAATCTTTATCTTCCACCAGCTGAAGAGCACACGCTCGCCGCCGCTGAAGAAAAAGATGTTGAGGATGGCGGTCAGTATGACTATAACCAGTATGCCTCTTACGCTTTTAAGGACGCTTTTTACGGGCACTCGGGAGCCCAAAACCGCCGCGATAAGAAATACGGCGATGGCGATATAGCTGTAAAGCGATTTTACGAGAAACACCGCCACGATGTAGGCTATAACAAGAACGAGCTTGGCCCTCGGGTCCATCTTATGGACAAAGGAGTTTGCGGGGTAGAACTGCCCGAAGGTAATATCTCTGCTCATACCCGCCTCCTTAGCGCCTCGGCTATGGCGTCGGCAAGCGCGGGAGCCGAAAGCGTGTCGCCCTTAAGCGAAAGACCTTTTTGCCCGAGCAGGCGCTTTATGTTTACGGTGTGGGGGAGCGTGAGCCCCGTGCCCTCGAGGGAATATTCTTTTTCGAAAAGCTCGGCGGGGGTGCAGTCGGCGATAAGCCGGCCTTCGCTCAGCACAAGCACCCTGCCGCAGAATTCGGCGATTTCGTCCATGTTGTGGCTTATCATTATAACCGTCTTGACGAAGGCTTTTTTGAGGGACAAAATGAGGTTTAAAATCTCTCGCTTTCCGATGGGGTCAAGCCCCGCCGTGGGCTCGTCCAGGACAAGAATTTTGGGTTTGCTGGCGATAACGCCGGCTATCGCCGCCCTTCTTTTTTCGCCGCCCGAAAGCTCAAAGGGGGATTTGTCCTTTACTTCGTCGAAGTCGAGCCCCACGAGGCGGATAGCCTCCTCGGCGGCGGCTAAGGCTTCCTCTTTTGTAGCCCCAAAGTTCATTGGCCCGAAAGCGACATCCTTAAGGACGGTTTCCTCGAACAGCTGGTATTCGGGGTACTGGAACAGCATACCCACCATGGAGCGCAGGCGCTTAAGGTCGGGCTTTTTGGCGGTGAGGTCTATATCGTATACCTTTATGCTTCCCGAGGTCAGCTTTATAAGCCCGTTGATGTGCTGGACAAGCGTTGACTTGCCGCTTCCCGTCGAGCCGATAATACCCACCATTTCGCCCTCGTTTATAGTCACGGATATGCCGTGAAGGGCGTCTTTCTGGAAGGGCGAGCCCACGGAATAGGTGTATGAAAGGTTTTTTATCTCAACTGACATACAGCCTCCGCTAGTTCCTCGTCCCTCAAAACAAGGGGAATGTCGAAGCCCTTTTCCCTTAGCAAGCCCGCGACCTTTGTCGCCGTGGGAAGCTCCAGCCCGGCTTCCTTTATTATTTCGGGATGCCCGAAAACAAATTCGGGCGATCCCTGAATCGCTATCTCGCCGTCGTTTAGCACTATAACCTCGTCGGCGTCTATCGCCTCGTCCATGTAGTGGGTGATGTGGATGACGGTCATTTTGTTTTCTTTGTTGAGGCGCTTTGCCGTTTCCATAACCTCGGCCCTGCCGCGGGGGTCGAGCATGGCGGTCGCTTCGTCCAGGATGAGGATTTCGGGAAGCATGGCGAGAATGGCGGCTATGGCTATCCTTTGCTTCTGCCCGCCCGAAAGCTTGTACGGCGTGCCCGAGCGGTATTCGCTCATCTTTACGGCGTCTAAAGCCCAGTCTACACGCTTAATGATTTCGTCGCGGGGGACGCCTAAATTCTCGGGGCCGAAGGCGAGGTCGTCCTCTATTATGCTTGCCACCATCTGGTTGTCGGGGTTTTGGAAAACAAGCCCCACCTTGGTACGGATTTCAAAAATCCTTTCCTTTTCTTTTGTGTTTATGCCGTTTATAAAAACATCGCCTTCGCCCGGGAGCAAAAATCCGTTTAGAAGCTTGGCAAGAGTGGACTTGCCGCTTCCGTTGTGCCCGAGCAGTACAACGAAGCTGCCCTTTTCTATCGTAAGGCTGAGATTTTTTACCCCCCTGGAAAGCGTGTTATCGCTTTCGTAATCGAAGGAAACATTTTTTAGTTCGATGATTCCCAAAAATTTATCCTCGATGTTAGTTTTAGCGCCGCGCGCGTTTTATTTAGTTAAGTATATCCTATTTATGGCAAAAACTCAAACGATTTTTCCCTCGCCGCCGAAATAAGCCGCCTTAAGCCTTTCCGAAACCCTGATGAGCGGGGCGGAGAAAATAACCGCCATTACGCCGTTGGATACCGTATGCACGGCGTAAAAGGGGATGCCGCGTACATAAAGCAGGGCGAAGTATTTGCCGAAATCGATTTGAGAGATGTTGCTCGCGAACAGCGTGTCCACAAGCGTTGTAAGCACGCCGAAGAGCGCCGTCATAATAACAGCCACCGCGGTTAAGGTTATGAGGTTTGGCTTAAACAGCCGCGAGGCGGCGGCGGTCACGACGGCTAAGGCGCACCAATGGATGTAGTAGGACACAACCCAGGTGTTTATGCCGAAAATGAGCATTTCGACGCTTACAAACACAACCGTCGCGGGAAGCGAAACCCTGTGCCCGAAAGCGACGGTATAGACCATTATGAGAAGCGTAACCGCTTCGATATTCGGGATAAACATAAGCGCGAGCTTGGCGGCGGTGAGCGACGCCGCCACAAGCCCCGTAAGCGCCATGGTTTTTAGCGTTCTTTTAGCTTTCATTACGGTTAAAAAGCGCGGATTGCTATAACATAAGTCCCGCCGTTTTTTACGGGAAGGTCTGCCGCCCCGACTGCCGCCGAGGCGTAAGTTTTCCCGTTTAACTCTATTGTGCCCCATACGGGATTTGTGTATTGCTCGTCATCACAGAAAAGCAGGGCATACTCGTTTCGGGCGGCGCTTCCGTAGACCGTGCCGTTGCAGGCGAAGCCCTCGATATAGCCGCTGTTGTTTGTTATGGCAAGCGAGGCTTCCTTCTCGTCAAGCTCCCTTAAGGCTCCTTCGAGGTGTTTCTGCGTTGTGGTAAGCTTGTACTCGGCGACAATGTTGTTTTCGCTGTCGGCAAAAATAATTACGCATTCGGCTTCGCCCTCTTCTTCCTCGCCGCAGGCGGCAAGAAGGGACAGCGACAACACGGCTATTAAAGCAAGCGCGGCGATAAGTAAAAACCTTTTTTTCATACTGCCTCCGTAAAAAAAGCACCCGCGAAAGGGCGCGTAAAGGCAAGTAAATACCGCTAATATCGGCAGTAAATTTGCCTTACCCATCGCCCTCCGCGATGATAAGTTTTTGCTTTTGGGCAGGTCTCCTGGCTCGGATGGTTAACCCCGCGCGGCCTTCACATGCAATGCACATTGGCTAATCGCGCGTTCTCCTACAGTAGCGGGGGCTGCGGCTAATAAGCGCTTCCCTATTAAGACTTATTAAGTCGCCCGAAAGCTGTTGTTTATTTTATTATATCATAAACCCGCTTCAAATACCCCTTTCGCGGGGCATTTGGCGGTAAGTTTTTTAAGGAAGGGGAAGGTATCTTGCCGAGAAGATGTCGAGAAGCTCAAGGCTTCTTTCCTTGGCCTCGGCGTCGTTTGCTAAGTCGTGCCCCGAGTTTCTGAAGAGTATCAGCTGCGAGCGCGCTTCGTCGGGGTCGGTTTCCCTCAGCTTTTTGAACAGCCTCTCGCCGTTGGTGTACGGCACCACGGGATCCTCCATGCCGTACTCTAAAATTGTGGGCGGGAAATCCTTATCGACATAGTTTATGGGAGAAATCCTGAGCACCGACTCGGGGAAGTTGCCCGAGAAAACAAGCTCGGGGCTCACCGGTTCGCCCGTCAGGGCGGAAACAAGCCACAGCCTGTTGTGCAATACCTCGTCGGGGCAGTTCTCGAAGAAAGAGGGGTCGCAGAAATCGGTCGGCCCGACCTCGGAGATAATAAAGGCTATCTTTATGGGGCTTGCTTCCTTCATTTTGTAGCCGTACAGCAGGGCGACATGCCCGCCCGCCGAGTTGCCGACCAGGGCGGTTTTTTCGGTGTCGAGCATATATTTGCCGCCGTTTTCTTTAATGAAATTCATGCCCGCGTGGATGTCGGACATGATGCCTTCGCAGTCCGAGCCCATATTGAGAAGCCTGTAGGAGACGCATACGGCGGCGTAGCCCTTTGAATTAAGGAATCTTGCGAAGTTGTGGTACCTGGACTTGTCGCCGCGCGTCCAGCCCCCTCCGTGAATAAGCACAAAGAAGGGCAGTTTCTTCTCTATCGAATTAAGGCTTTGCGGAAGGAAAATATCCAGCTTGTGGCGCTCGTGCTCCCCGAAAGGCAGGTCGTAAAATACGCTTTGCTCCCCTATATCATAACTCATAACTTTACCTCGCTGTTTGTTTGCTAAATTATACCACCCGTACGGCTTTGCGTCAATAATATATGGGTCGGGAAATGCTCGCGGGTTGGCGGAAAGGGGCGAAAAAAGATTTGTTACCCCGCAATTGACTTAATCCCGCCCGAAATATATAATGGTTATGATACTAGAAACTATTGGAGGCATCATGAGCTCTGTTTGGGGTAAAAACTTGCAAATATCGCTTTTCGGCGAATCGCACGGGCAGATGGTGGGCGGCACCCTGCATAACTTCCCGGCGGGCATTCCCGTCAATATGGACCGCATAAAGCTTGCCTTAAAGCTAAGGCAGGGAAGCAACAACTTCAACAAGGCCCGCAAAGAGGAGGAGCGCCCCAAGATAGTAAGCGGCGTGACCAACGGCGTCACTAACGGCGCGCCCATTACCGTCTTGTTCCCAAACAAAGATTACAATGTAACCGAATTCGTGAAAGGCATACCCCGCCCCTCGCAGGCCGACTACGCCGCCGAAATGCGCTACAAAGGCGCGGCGGACTTAAACGGCGGCGGGCACCGCTCGGGCAGGGTAACCGCGCCACTGGTGTTTTTGGGCACGATGTGCGCCGATTATCTCGCCTCTAAGGGCATCGAGGTCGTGTCGCACATAAGGTGCATAGGCGATATCTATGACGAAAAGTTCGGCGCCGAAATCCCGCCCCTTCTTATAGAACGCCTGAATTCGAGCCCACTTGCCACAATATCGCCCGACATAAGAAAGAAAATGGTATCCTTGCTTATGGGCATAAAGGCTACGGGCAACTCTGTGGGCGGCTCGGTCGAAACCGCCGTTGTCGGAATGCCCGCGGGCTTCGGAAGCCCCATCTTCGATAACCTCGAAAGCAAAATAGCCTCCATACTTTTTGCCATCCCCGCCGTAAAAGCGGTAGGGTTCGGTTTGGGGCACATGTTCTCGCACGCTTTGGGAAGCGATGTAAGCGACCCCTTCGTGGCGGGCCCCGGCGGAGAGGTAAGGACTGCGACCAACTATAACGGCGGCTTAAACGGCGGAATGACCAACGGAATGCCCATAATAATTACGACGGACTTCAAGCCCACCCCCTCGATAAGCCAGCCGCTTAAGACGATGGACTTCATAAAGAACCGGATTGTCGACATTTCGATAAAGGGAGACCATGTTGCCTGCCTGGTGCCCCGCTCCAACATCGTCGTGACAAGCGCGGTGGCGGTGGCCGTACTTGACGCTTACCTCGAAGGCGTGGGATACAGATAAAATCGGTAGCCTAAGCTACAAAAAGCGGGTAATTTAATGAAAAAAAACGTTGTTATAACAGGCGGCGCGGGCAGCATAGGAAGCGCCATCGCGAGAAAATTCGCCGAACAAGGATACAGGCTGATAGTCTGCTACTTCAGGAGTAAGGACGCGGCTTGCGCTTTAAGTTCCGAGCTTTCGGATATAACCGACGCCGTACCTGTCTGCTGCAATTTGGCCGACCCCCGGAGCGTAAAAGACGCCGCTAAGGTTATAGAGTCTTTGGGCGGGGCGGATATTCTTATAAATAACGCCGGTGAAACCGAGATAAAGGTGTATTGCGATTTTTCGGATGAGGAAATCTCGAAAATCCTTGATATAAACCTTAAAGGCGCCATGCTTTTTACAAAGGCGCTGCTTCCTTCGATGCTCTCCAAAAAGTGGGGGCGAATTATTAACATAGGCAGCATGTGGGGCACGATGGGGGCTTCCTGCGAGGTGCCTTACTCCGCCGCTAAGGCGGGGCTTATCGGCTTTACAAAGGCGCTTGCCAAAGAGGTGGGGCCCAGCGGGATAACCGTAAACTGTGTTTCGCCCGGATTGATAGATACACCTATGAATGAGGGCATCGATCCCGATTCGCTTAAAGCGATTAAAGACGAAACCCCTCTTTGCAGGGCGGGCTCGCCCGGGGAAGTCGCCGAGGTTGTGCGCTTTATAGCCTCGGAAGCCGCTTCGTTTGTAACGGGGCAGAACATAGGGGTGGACGGCGGGCTTACCTGATTAGCTGAAAATTCTTCCCGATATAATAAAAACAGGTATCTGAGACTTTGATTTCGGATACCTGTTTTTACTTTGCGATGTATTTTTTGATGGTTACTTTTTGGATTTGAATGTCTTGCTGCGCAGGAGTAAGAAGGCGCTAATGCCCGTCATTACGACGGATATGCCTATAACTACCCAGAACCCCCACAGCTTGCCTTGGAACGGCACTCCCGTGTTCATGCCCCACAGCGAGGCGATAAGAGTAGGGATGGCGAGAATGGCGGTTAAGGTTGTAAGGAACTTCATGACGATGTTAAGGTTGTTGGAGATAACCGAGGCGTAGGCGTCCATCGTGCCCGAAAGTATTTCGCGGAAGATGTTGCTCATTTCGATTGCCTGGCGGTTTTCTATCGCGACATCCTGCAAAAGCTCGCTGTCTTCCTCGACCGCTTTTGTGTCCATTCGGATAAGGCGCTCGATTATGATGCTGTTTGCCCTAAGCGATGTCGAGAAGTAGACCAGGGAGTTCTCGAGGTCGAGAAGCTGGATAAGCTCTTTGTTTTTGGTGGAGCGGTGCAGTTCCCTCTGGATTCGTTGGCTCGATTTGTCTATTTGCTTAAGGTATTGCAAAAACTTGGTGTGCGTCGAATAAAGCAGCATATAAAGAAACCTCTCGCGCTTTGCGGTGTCGAGGTTTTTTATGCGCCCGTTTATGAATTGGTGGATGATGGAGTTTTCCTTTAGGCAAACGGTAACAAAACAGTCCGGCGTGAGAATAGCCGCGAGCGGCATCGTCGAATAGGTGAAGTAGGAGCTTTCTTCCTCGATTACGGGGATGTCGAACAGCACCAGGGTGCAGCCGTCGTCGTATTCTATACGCGCTCTCTCTTCTTCGTCCAGCGCGGCCTTTAGCATGTCTTCGGGTATGCCCGTTGTGCGCACTATAAGCTCGCTTTCTTTGTCCGTGGGATTGGTAAGATGTACCCAGCAGTTTTTGAGGTTGATGCCGCCGGAGAATTCTACCTGCGATTCTTTGAGGACGCCGTTGTGCGATTGGAAGATTTGAAGCATAGTAAACCTCCTCGGTTAAAGATAAAGGGATATGAAACCATATCCCTTATGCCGAAGAGGCTTGGTTAAAGGATACGGTTTATTTGGTTTGAGACACTGTTCTACTTAAAGGGTCGGTATCCATAGCTCTCTCTGTTATTGCTTGAAGTTAGCAAGTATGTTGAGGCAGGTGACGAATATCTCCTGCTCTTCGGGCGAGTCATATCGTCCGCTTACCATCTGGCTGTAAAGCAGTTCGGCAAGCTCGTTTATGCTCTCGGTGTTGGAATCGGGATCGGATACGGCGGCTTCGACTATGCGCACAAGCTGCAGGAGGAGTTGGCCTTTTTGCTCTTCCTCGGTTAGCTCGGCGGCGGCAACAGTCTGGGCTGCCTTGGGCGCTTCGGGGGCTTTGGGAGCCTCGGGGGCTTTGGGGGCCTCGGGAGCTTTTGGCGCTTCGGGGGCTTTGGGGGCCTCGGGCGCGGGAGCGGGCTCGGACGCGGGAAGATCCTCGGCGGCGAGCCTGGGAGTGGTTATGAGTTCTACTATCTCGGTGTTGTTTAGCTTATTGGCGAGAATTTCTTCTATTGCGCTGTTGATTTCTTCTATGTTCTCGGAGATAAACTCGTCCTGCTCTTCCCTGAAGATAATAACGGTGTTGTCGAGGGCGTCCTGGAACTCTATAAACGACGCGGCAAGCTTCTTGTAAGATTTCTTTTGCACGGCGCGGAGGGCGGCGTAGAATACCGCGAAGAACAGCACGGGCGCGCCTACGGTGGCAAGCACGGCTATGGAGGCGACGGTGGCGTTTACGATGCCCGGGCCTCTTATGACATCGATGCAGGAGATGGCCGCGAGAGCCGTGCAAATGCAAATTATTATCACGCTTGCCAGTACATAAAACCCTCTGCCCGTACGGAAGCTAATGTTGCTTTTGCGCTCGTCCAGACACTCTTTTTCGGTTATGTAATCGGAAGGATAGCCCGTCTGCTGAGCCATAAAAGCCGACCAACCGGCGGTAACCGTGCGGGGCATGCTTTTGATTTTGTCGTACACCTGGTCTACATTGTTTTCGTCTACGACCTGAAGTGCATTGATGTATGCCGAGGTATCAGCAAGGTAGTTGCGGAACTTTTTGGCTTTGCCGGACGCGTTGGCGATAAGAGCTATAAAAAACACGAGCAACACGCCTATTGCGCCCGCAGCCGCGATATAAACCGCCGGCGACAGGTCGCCGCCAAGGTTAAGAAAATCGAGCTTTGTGCGCATAAACTCCGCAAGCTTGTCGACAAGAGCATTCAACCAATCCATAACTCTCTCCTAAAAAATAACACTAGATAGAAACATTATACAGCCCAACTAGCCTTTTTGCAACCCATAATTTAAATTTATTTATATAAAATAAATGTTTTTTATTGGCAGATTTGCTAATTATTTATGCGAGGATAAACTCGTCTCGCCCGATAATATAAATTTCGCGCGCGTCCACGCGAATGCCGAAAGCCTTTTCGGCCGCCGTCGCGTAGATGTCAAGCTGCTTTTTGTAGCGTTCCCTTACGGTTTCGGCGGGCGCCGAAGTGAACTTGTAATCGACGATTATGTTGCGCTCGCCAAGCGAAAGAAGGTCTATGACGCCCTGCACAAGCACCTTTTCTTCGCTTTGGGTATCTAAAACCTCGCGGGCGGGCAGATAGAGCATAAAGGGCTGCTCGCGAAGGCACCTGCATTTGAAAATTTCGGCAAATTCCGGGTTTGCCAGCGCCTTGTATATCGGTTCTCTGTCGAAGCCTTCGGGCAAAGGCGGTATCTTTCCCGCGACAAGGAGTTCTTCTATCTGGGCGTCGGCTTCCAAAGGAGTATTTCGGCTGAAGTCGGCGTGCTGAAGTATGGCGTGATACACCGTGCCGATGGTAGCCCTGTCCTCGCTTCCGCCAAAGTCCAGCCTGAAAACCGGCGTTTCGTCGGCTTCGGCCGCCGCTAAGGCGCTTACGCTGTATTTTATGCTCAGCCTTGTTGCCTCTATGTGAGGGTATTCTTTGTTAATCTTTTCCGCCCGCGCTTCCTTGGGCACATAGACGAATTTTTCGCGCTCTACGGGCGCGGTGGAGGGGGCGGGGCGCACGACATACCTTTCCAAAGCCTTTCTGCGGTCTATGGCAAATTTTATCCATTGGGCGAAGGTCGAGGGCTCGTCGGCGAAATTGTACGATTTGGAGGGCTCCTCGCCCGAAATAAACAGGTGTTGCCTTGCCCTCGTCATGGCGACATAAAGAAGCCTGATAAGCTCGGCTTTCTGCTCGTTTTTCTGCTTAAGCTTGAGCGCTATGGTCGAGAGGGTTTCCGCCCTGCGGCCTTCCTCGTCGATATGCATCACGGCTATGCCTAACTTGCTGTCTAAGGCTATCATATCGCCGCCGCTGAAAGGCTTTTTCTTTTTTATCACCGAGCCCGTGTTGTCGTCCATGACTATTGAGTCTTTCGGGCTGTTGTTCGAATCGTAATCCGCGCGGGGCAAAAACACTATGGGGTACTCGAGCCCCTTGCTGCGGTGGATGGTGGTTATGGTAACGCAGTCTTCGGCTTCGGTAGGCAGTAGCGTTTGCCTCTCGCTGCCGCAAAGCTTTACGAATGAGCGAAGGTTTGAGGCGCTCTCCTTGCCCGACAGCGAGAATATAAACGCGTTAAGCTTGCGTATGCCGCTTTCGCCCTTGGAAAGCAGATAGCCGTCGTAGCCCGTTTCGGCAATAAGCCTGTCGAAGAGCTCGCGCATATTAAGAAACGCCGCGAGCCGCCTGTATTTTTGCAGGAGGTTAGTGAAGCTTAATAGCTTGTTTTCTATAACTTTGTCGCCCGAATAGGCGTTAACGGCTTCCCAAAAGCAGTCTTTTGGGTGATTTGCACGGATTTTGAGAAGCTCTTTGTCGGTGAACTTGCCGAGATAGGACAGCATTACGGCGGCAAGAGGGATATCCTGCCTGGGGTTGTCCAAAATCTTGGCAAAACACATCAGGGTATCGATTGCGGCGCCGTCGCCCCCGTCCTCGAAGCCCTCCGCCTCGAAGGGGATATTGCGCCTGTTTAACTCTGCAATTATGTCCGTGGCGCAGCTCCTTGCCCTTACGAGTATGGCGATATCCGAGTATTTGCAGGGCCGGTAGCTTTCGGCCTTATTATCGTAGATATAGGCTTTGCCCACCGCCGACTCTATCCTGTCCGCAATATACGCCGCCTCGGGCGAGGGCTTGGGCTTCACCCTCGGGCCTTCCCTGACGCTGTAATACATCGGGTATTCGGGCTCATCGGCTTTGGCGCCCTTGAACCACGCTATCTCTGCGTGAGGCAGGTGGTTTTTCTTTTTTGTTTTCTTTTCGGGGCCGTAGACGAGGCGGGCGTCTTTTTTGTAGTCTATGCCGCCCAAATCGTATACCATTATCTCGTCGAAAACAAGGTTTATGAAGCTAAGGACTTCCTCGGTCGAGCGGAAATTTTCGTTGAAGTTGATGTTAAGCCCCTCGCGGGTCTTGTCGTAATGTTCGCGCTTTTCCAAAAATATGGCGGGCTCGGCGAAGCGGAACCTGTAAATGGACTGCTTGACATCTCCTACCATGAACACATTGTCTTTGGAGATTCGGGCGATGATGGATTCCTGCAGGTAGTTGGTGTCCTGGTACTCGTCTATGAAAATGCTGTCGATGGAGTTGCGTAGTTCCTCGGCGACGGCGTCGTTTTTGAGGATTTCGAGGCAGTAATGCTCGATATCGGCGAAGTCTGCCTTTTTCTCGCGGTCTTTGGCCTTCTGATATTCTTTGATAACCTCTTTAGCCACCTCGAACAGGGTGGAAGCCGCAGCGCGGGTCCCCCTTTCGGCGGCGATTACGGCGTCGTAATCGCCTTCGAAGGTGTCCCGCACTTTCTCGACAAATTCCTTGCAGGCGTAGCGGGCTTTCTTTATTTCTTCGAGAACATCCCGCTCGTCGTCGGTGAAACTATTTCTGGCAGAAGGCGCCCTGTCTTCGGGAAGGGTTATGCCGAACAAATCGCGTATGTGCGTGGCGGAAGCTATACGCTCGAGAAGCTTAAGAAGGTTGCCCAAAATTCCCCGGAATTTGCCGAAGGGGCCTTCCTTGTCCGACATATAATTTTCGGCCAAGCAAATGGCGTCGGAGCAGAGCGAGATATACCACGAAGCCTTTCTGCGGTAATGCGAAAGTATGTAGCGGGTTGCCTCGCTGCCCTCGGCCTCCTCGCCTAGCATGGCAAGGGCTTTTTCTATGAACTTGTCGGCATCAGCCTGCACGGACATGAATTTGTAAATGTCGTCCAGGGCTTTGCGCAGCCTGTCGATGTCCCGCTTGGCGGTAAACCTTTCCACCAAATCGGAAAACCTCCTGTCGCCCGAGGCGAGATATCTTTCGAGTACCTCTTCCCTTGCCTCGGCGAACATTATTCCCTCCTCGCTTTCTTCGAGGATGGACACATGGGGGTCTTTGTTTATGACCTCGAAATACCTTCGGAAGATTTCGGCGCAGAAGCTGTCTATCGTCGAAATGTAGGAGAGGGGAATGCCGTTTATTTGTTTGCGTATCCTTTCGCGCTCGGCTTCGCAGGCCGATTTGCGCAGGCTTTCGTACAGCTTTTCGGTTAGCTTTTGCTTCATCTCCTCGGCTATGGCGCGGGTGAAGGTTATAACCACAAGGCGGCTTATGTCGGCATCGGGCGAGCCTAAAAGGTAATCGATAATTTTCTGCACCATAACGGTGGTTTTGCCGCTTCCCGCCGAGGCGCTTATAAGGAGATTGCCGCTCTCGGTGAGGGCCTTTAGTTGCATGTCAGTCCATTTTGGCATCGCCTACCTCCTTGCCGTCTGAGCCCGCTAAGGGCAGCTTGCCGCTTGATGTCTCTCGGCAGTTTTCGCTTTCCGCCCCGCCGCATACCAAAAGGTATTTGCACCAGTTACAGCTGTTCTCGAGAGGGAGTTTTTCGATATTGCCTTCGAGAATTTCCTTAAGTGCGATACCGGCGATTTCGATGTTGTAATCGACTATGGCGCAAAGCGTCTCCTTGTCTAGGGCGTTTTTGCTAAGCTTTCTTTCGCTTGTCGAGGCGTTAATGGTCATCGAGGCGTTAATGGTCGAAGATAAAATCTTTTTGCCCTCGTAGGGGGCTTCCAGGATTTTTGTGTCGAGGTTGCCTAACTCGTCGGCGTCAAAATATCCGTTGAGGAGAAGGGGTTTTACATCCTTCGAGGGCGCGTCGATTATGGGCAGGTAAAACGCTCCGGCGGGCTCGTACCCCTCGCGGGAGAGGGCTTTTAGGTACATCCAGAGCTGAAGGCTTTTGCCGAAATAAGCGTCCGGGTCCTTTTTGGAGCCCGTCTTGTAGTCTATGACGATGGCCTTTTTGGAGCCGCCCTTTTCGAGGGTGTCCACCCTGTCTATCTTGCCCTTTACAACGAACCTGCCGTCCCCCGCGGGAATTATTATCTCGCCGCGGTCACCGAAGCCGTACTCTATCAGCTTGGGGGTGTACGCCGAAAGCTTTACCTTTTCGGCAAGCTTAAATATTATGCCGCGGCACTCCCGGCGTATGCTTTCGAGAGAGTTTTTGGTGAACATGTCGCCGCTTTCGCCAACGATTTTCGG
>Ga0209720_1000439_pt1 | contig 44236 bp, 34 predicted proteins | sample AD_JPNMR3_MetaG_FD_184426 | JGI IMG/M metagenome (GOLD analysis project Ga0209720, IMG submission 184426) | Active sludge microbial communities of municipal wastewater-treating anaerobic digesters from Japan - AD_JPNMR3_MetaG (SPAdes) (version 2) | ecosystem: Engineered > Bioreactor > Anaerobic... | reverse complement strand
GTATACTTCATATTGGATGCCTCCTGTTTTATTTGATTTGTGGTTACTCGCGGCAACTCACATTTCAAATTCTACAGCCTGGCATCTTCTTTTTCAAAGATCATTTTGTTTCATTACAGGAATGCTCCATTTGATAATTCAGATATTGTTGTTTGATTTCTTTTGCTTTCCCTTGGGCAATAGGAACAGAATCAAGGGTTTGCAGGGTCACTTTATGATTATCTATAATATCTATATACTGCATATTCACAATATACGAGCGATGAGTTTTGATAAAACATTCATATTTTAAAAGAGTGCTGCAGACGGCAGAAAAGGATTCCGTGCATTCAATTACCTTACCGGATATCAAGTGATACAACACATTTCTTCCAATTACCTCTGCATAAACTATATTTGAAATTAATATTTTTTGGATGCCATCGCTGCTTTTTACAATAATCGCATTTTCCTTTCTTTGTGCTTCTATCTGTTCTAAAAGTTCATCAAAAGTTAAAAACAATTTCTCTTTCGAGACAGGCTTTAATACATAGTCAGTGGCCCTCACGGAATAACTTTCCAAGGCAAATTCAGACGATGAGGTAAAAAATAAAATCGGGGCGATTTTGTCAAAATCACGGATTTCATTTGCCAAATCAATACCTGTAAAACCAGGCATCATAATATCCAGGCAATATATATCAAACAGCTTGCCCTTATCTAGAGCAGAAGTCAGCTCAAATCCGTTTGAAAAAACTGTGTATTCAAAATTCAAATGCTTTGATGATTTATATTCATCCAAGAGATGTACCATATTGGACAGGTCGTTCATATTGTCGTCACAAAGAGCAATCTGCAGCATGAATATTCCTCCGTTTTCTCATTATTCATTTTTGCACAGAAGTTGGATGCACTGCACTATTTCATGTCAAAAAAAATATGATTCATGAAAAATTTATTTTTTCTTCAACGGTAACTGATACAATTAATTTGATAAAGATTTTTTATTATACAAGTTAACATATATTATTTCGGAAATATCTCAACGTGATATTAAAGAAATCAAAATTATTTTGCACACCGGATAAAATTACAAATTCACATAACGAGTGGCCTATGAATGGTCACAGTTTTTATATTCCTGCTTAGACAAAAAGAAATTTAATTTCTTGCAATATTGTAGAAAATTTTTCCAGTTAAGTACTGGAAATTGAAATAATTAATTCACCAACACAGGCATGTTGTGAATGAGATTATACTATACGAGAGGAGAATTTTACATGAAAAGATTATCAGCACTTATTTTAGCACTGGTTTTTGCACTAAACTTTGCGGCTTGTGGTGGAAACACAGGATTGGCAGCCTCAGATGTTACACTTGTCAGGAAAGAAGCAAATTTCACGAGTTTGCTTGTTCCCAGTGATTTTACCGAATTTGAAGATTTTGAAGGTTTTACTGTTGCAAAAGCTGAAGGTGCCAGTATTGTTATAACTCCTATTATTGAGCAGGTTGTAAGTATTAAAGAGATTACTAGAGACTATATGGTTGAATTGGTAAAAGACTCCTATTCCAACGTTAATGTGTTGAAATTTGACAATGCTGCCACCATTGGGGGAACAGATGCTGTGTACTTCTTGTTTACAGGAGACGATAACTCGAGCAATAACAACAATACCGTTTGCTATATCAATCTATTCTTTACCGTGGACGGTCAAGCATGCGAGCAAGAGATTGTCTTTACGTATAATACAGGGGTCAACACCTCGCTGGAAACTAACTTGGACACTATTATCAACAGCATTTCTTTGGAGTAATCTCTTATTTAATCGCTACTAATACACACAACATTCAAAATGTTCAGATACCCTAAGAGATGGTGTATCTGAACGTTTAAAACGAAGTTTTGTATTTACAATGTGTCGAAAAAACTTGAAAGGAAGGTTGCAATGGGAAAACGATTTATATCTATTTTTCTTCTAGTGGCTATGTTATTCACAATGCTTCCTGCGGGGGCAATGTCTGCTGCAACTGATAATGTTAGTACATCGGTAAATACAGAGTGGCAGAAGAGGATTGAGAATCCCTTCGCGGATGTCAAGGAAGGGAGCTGGTACTATGATGCTGTTCAATATTCATTCATAAACGGATTTTTCAGCGGTACCGGTGAAAATACTTTTAGTCCTGACGGAACAATGACCCGAGCCATGTTTGTTACCGTTTTGGGGAGAATGGCCGGCGTGGATCAGACTAAATACAAGGGACAGTCTTCCTTTGGCGATGTACCTAAAGATGCCTATTATGCCCCATATGTGGAGTGGGCATTTAAGCACGGTATCACTGCCGGTGTCGGAAACGGCAAATTTGATCCTAACGGTCTTGTTACCCGGGAGCAGATGGCAGTGTTTTTTGTTCGCTACTTTGAAAATTTTGGCGTTGATTATGATACTGGAGCCGATATTACAACTGTCCCGGCAGATTTGGATACTGTAGCACCATGGGCGCGGGAGGCGGTTTTAAAGCTTTGGAACACCGGGATTTTGGCCGGCGACGGCACAAACTTTAATCCTAAAGGCAATGCAAGCCGTGCACAGGCAGCAGCACTTTGTATGAGTACTGATAAAGCAGTAGAAACTTGGTATAGTGAGCCAGGAGTTCCGTCTGACAGGGTCAGTGTTGATCCGAACAACGGGCAGAGTACTGAAACACCGGATTCTTCTACCGGTGATTCCGGCAACGATGAAAATGAGAAAGATTCCGACACAGGAAAGAATACGGGTGGCTCTCAAAACCAAAACAAGACAACTTATTATAAAGTAACCTTTGTGATTGATTCAACAAGGGAAGAGAAGGTTTATAAAAAGGATACTTTGCTAAGCACCCTGTCCATTCCGGCCATGCCTTCCGGAAAGGTGTTTTTAGGTTGGTATTATGATGAGCAAAAAACCAAACCTATAAACGGCAATGATATACTAAATTCCGATTTAACACTTTATGCACGCCTTACCGATGGCATCGCTTTAGATGAAGATGGTATACCCGACTTCGTAAGTGCAATGGATTAAAAAGCCGATTTTAGCGTATCGGTGAAGAAAACTGGTAGTGCGCCCATTCTGGGAACTGATTTTAAGTTCCGTAACATTACCGCGCCTGAAAAAACACCCAAAGAGTCGGTTTCTGAGGAAGACTCAGTTAATATAGAGAACATAAAAGTGGTAGACAATAATGGCGTTTGGACCATTTCGGCTGTAAGTGGAGCATTTACTCCAGGCCATACTTATCAGATCGAGTTGCTCAATGATGATGTTATATATGATGACAGTGCAGATGCTTTTAATGGATTGAAAGCAATGGGTGACGGATATGATATTACAAAGATTCGTTTCTTCAATTTTAGTATAGAGAAAAACGGTACTATGAATTTGAAGCTAAATGGTGGCATCAAGTATATTCCTGTGGGTGATCTGAATGAATCAGACGGTTTGAGTTTGATGGACTATGCCGGTTTGTATCTTGCCAGTACCGATGAACAGGGTAATACTACCTATACAGCAAGTAATGGCAGTGGTAGCTTTACATACAACGGCAGCGAAGAAATACAGGTAGGCGATACTGTTGCTGTTTATTCCGGGACCATACCTACAGAAAGAAAACCACAAAAAGGAACTCAAAACAAGACGGATAACGGTGATGTTGCTTATGTGAAAATAATCGATATAGATGACAGTACTTATTATTATGAAGAGGCAGAAGCTGAGGATGTGCTCTTTATGCCTGATGTGCTGCCTGTTGATGTGGATGCAGGTGACGGAACTACCGGTTGGGTCAATAATGGAACATCGGTGAATATCCAAAACAGTAAATTGAACTTTTCAGATGCCAAATATGAAAGTGTGGGGTTAAATTCCCAAACCACTGTGGATGTAGGCGACTTCTTGGTGTTTTTTACCGGTGAATTTGGTGAAAATGGTGCACAGGATTTAGCCTATGGTGTGATAACAGCCATCAAAGTTAATGGAGACGGTACCACTACCATTACCTATAAAGATGTGGAAGAAGATCAAATTATGGCAGCCATGGATTTGTACGACGAAACTAAAGTTTCCGAAAGTCAACTCGAGGGAGCTATTGAAGAAAACAAGGATGAAATACAAGAAATCATTGAAGCCCAGTTGAGGGAGAGTGACTTCTTTGATGAAGCGGGTGAATATCTTGCAAAGGTAGCCCTCAAGACGGCTGAGGTTAGAGAGATCTTTGGTGATGACTTGGACTTGTCCGATTGTGATATTACTTATGCAGACGGAACACCTCTAGGTGCTAATGAATTGATGCTTATGGGCAATATCATAGACAAGGAACAGGACGGTAAGAAACCGAAGTTTTCTGTCAGCATTTCAACCAAAACAGTACATTTTGACCCGAAACTTGTAGGTTCCGGCTTACGTGCGGAGGTTGCGGTAAACTATAAGTTCAAGATTCAGAAAAAAGGCAGCAACAATGTCTTGGAAGTTGATCTAACAGCTTTCTTTGAGCAGGAGTTTACTTTCGGTTTCAACGTCAGTGGTGGTGCCGTTTGGAAATGGAAATGGATTATCCCTTATATTGCCGACTATCGTATGACCGGTAACCTAGACCTTGGTACCTACACAGGCCTTGGTATTACTGCTACAGCTAAATTGAAGGAAGCAAAAGAACCTTGGGGTATGCCATGGCCAAAAAGTGCCAGGGAAGCTGAAGCTACCAAAAAAATCTTTAGCTTGAGTCAATCCATCAAGCAATTAGTGGATGACGTCGAGAAGTTTCTTCCCGAAGAAGAGGGTACAGCAAGCGGTGGTCTAGCTGAGAAATATGCTAGATTTATGGAAGATGCCAACGAAGAATGGGTGGATTTGGTATCAGCAAAACTTTTAGACTTACGCAGTGCGGTAGATCCGCTCCACGTTTTGGCTTATGGTCTTCAGGTGGATTTTGTGGTTTCTGCAAACCTAAATGTAGCTCTTGGAATGACCTTCCAATACGAAAACTTCAAGCGTCACTCCTTTACTCTGCTTCTCTTAAGCAAGAAAGGGGAGAGCGAAACCATCGACTTATCCACCAATGGCTATCAGTTTGATTTATATGTCATGGGTACTATCGGTATAAGAGCCGGTGTACGAGTAAAGGTTACAATGGGGCTGTTCAGTACAAAACTGGCAGGCATTGGATTGCAGTTTGAAACGGGAGCCTACGCTAGAATGTGGGGCTACTTCTATTACCATTTGGAAAACTGGAAAACAAATGGCACATGGCAAAAGAATAGTAGCTATTCAGGTGCACTACTTGTCGAAATTGGTGCATATTTGGATGTGAAGTTCATTGCCGAAGCCCTCAACGGTAAATATTCCTATACTCCGTCCATATATACAAAAGAATGGCCATTGTGGTCGGCAGGACAAAGGGAAAATGTCTATGACTTTGCCTATGAGGAAGACCCGATCTATAACATCTTAAATGTAAATACCTATACCATACCTAAAACTGTCTTTGATATGTATTGGATGGACATTAAGACCGGGAATACAGAGGAAGGCTTCAAGAATAAGACCAAAAATTACGACAGAAATACAGCCCATAACGGAGATGATGAAGCATACTTTGTTGTGGATTTGACTAACCCGGCTTTCAAATATAATCCTGTTAACAATCAGATTACTGTAAATACTTCTTCCGGTGAAGTGACTCAAAGCGGCGAAATGAAGATCACATGGAAAGGTTTATCATTGTCTAAGTCTTCTGAGACACTTAGCCGGACTATCAAGCTCAAATGGAGCAATGAGGCAAATGCCGGTACTATTGCCTTTGACTCAAATGGCGGTTCAGCTGTTCCGATGTTACGTTTACTTGCAGGAACTGCTCTAGGCGGTAAGATGCCTGCAGCACCTACAAGAGTAGGTTATACCTTTGCCGGATGGTATACCGATAAAGCTTTATCGAATTCTTTTACAGCTACAGCAATGCCTAAGGGCAATACCACACTATATGCCAAATGGACACCGAACACTGTAAAATATACTGTAGAGCATTACCAGAAGGCTTTGAACGGTCAGTATGTGTTAATAGATAGCGACAGAACTCAGACAGGTAAAGTGGGAGAACAGACTACTGCTGTTGCTAAGAACTATACAGGTTTTACAGCTCAAGCGGTAAAACAGCAAACCATTGCTTCTGACGGCTCTACTTTTGTTGCGATTTACTATGATCGCAACCTATATGATTTGAAATTCGTGTATGGCAACGGAAGCAATGACATTGCATTAAAGGTGCCGTATGGTACTGCCATTGTAGAACCCTTCAATCCTACCAAAGAAGGTTACAACTTTGCCGGTTGGAATGTTGCTATACCTGATGTGATGCCTGCAAATGCACTTACCTTCACAGCAATTTGGACAGAAAAGACCGATACGCAATATATAGTGAAACACTATAAACAAGAACTGAACGGAGAATATGAGCTGGAACAGGTGGATGGAATGTTCGGAACCACAGGACAATATACTTCTGCCAAAGCAAGAACATATACCGGATTTACAGCTAAGAAATTTGACCAAAAGACTATTTTGCCTGACGGAAGCACTGTTGTGGAGATATACTATGATCGTAATATTAATAGCCTGTCATGGAATGTGAATGGAGGAAATTCTCTGACAGGAGAATATACCGACGGAGATGTGATATACGGTACAACTATTAAGTTGCCTGATACACCTAGTCGTACCGGTTACTCCTTTGTTGGATGGTATAAGGATGAAGCGATGACTGCACCATTAGAGGATAAAGCAACAATGCCCGATGTTTCACTTATCCTTCATGCTAAGTGGAAGGTGAATCAGTATAAAATTACTTTCGATAGTAACGGGGGGAGTGCAGTAGAGGCTATTACACAGGATTACGGTACAGTAGTTAAAGAACCTACAGCACCTACTAAGGCAGGTTATACTTTTGCAGGTTGGAAGCTGAAGGGCGTAGATTATACATTTACTTCTATGCCTGCTGAAAATATCACCCTGGTTGCCGAGTGGACAGCTCTCAGTAATATACAATATACTGTAGAACATTATATGGAGAAATTGAACGGAAGCTATGATTCAACTCCTGATGATACAGATCATTTGAACGGCAGCACCGGAGCTGTGGTGAACGCAAATGCCAAGGGTTATACCGGATTTACCTATGATCCTAATGTAAGCGGTACAATTTCCTCCGGCATAGTTAAGGAAGACGGCAGCTTAGTATTGAAGTTGTACTACAAACGAAACAGTTACAATTTAACATGGAATGGTAATGGTGGCAATGTTGACACCACAGGAGCAACTAAAGGAAGCGTGAAGTTTGGTGAGACTATTATCAGCCCTACAAATAATCCTACAAAAACAGGTTATACCTTTAAAGAATGGTCGGGATATGATAATAACATGACTATGCCTGCGAAGGATATAACATTTACTGCTGAGTGGAAGGTAAATCAGTATAAAATTACTTTCGATAGCAATGGGGGTAGTGCAGTAGCGGCAATTATGCAGGATTACGGTACAGTAGTTAATGCTCCTGCAGATCCAACCAAAGAAGGTTATGTTTTTGCTGGCTGGAAGTTGAATGGTGTAGATTACACATTTACAACAATGCCAGCTGAAGATATCACTCTGGTTGCTGAATGGATGATTGATATCAATATTCCATATACTGTGGAATACTATATGGAGAAACTGGACGGAACCTATCCTTCAATGCCTGATGATACTGATCACTTGAAGGGAATGACTGGAGCTGTGGTGAATGCAAATGCCAAGGGTTATACCGGATTTACCTATGATCCTAATGTAAGCGGCACAGTTTCATCCGGTATTGTTGCCGAAGATGGCAGTTTGGTGTTAAAGTTGTATTACAAACGAAATAGTTATAATGTAACATGGAATGGCAATGGCGGCGATGTGGATACTACCGGTGCAACCACTGGCAGTGTGAAGTACGGTGCGACAATTGCTAGCCCTGTGAATAATCCTACAAAAACAGGATATAGCTTTAGTGGATGGTCCGGATATACTGTAAACATGACTATGCCTGCAGAACATATCACATTTACTGCTAATTGGACAGCAAAACAATACACCATTACTTTTGACAGTAACGGCGGCAGTGAAGTGGCAACTATTACACAGGTTTACGGTACAGTAGTTAAAGCACCTACAGCGCCAACTAAAGCTGGATTTAAATTTGTGGGCTGGCAGTTAAATGGAGAGGATTATACCTTTACCACCATGCCTGCAGAGGATATCATATTAGTGGCTGTATGGGATGATGTACCTACCTATACAGTAACCTTTGATGCCAACGGTGGTACGGTTGGCCAAACCGACAAGTATATATATGAAGGCGAGACTTATGGTGAGCTGCCTGTTCCGAATAATGGCGATAAGTTCTTCCTTGGATGGTATACAGCAAAAAGTGGTGGAACTAAAGTCACCAGCGAAACAGTTGTTGAGCTTGCTGCTAATCATACCTTGTATGCTTGTTGGGCTGATACAGGCTTTACCGGAAGTGTTTATCCGAATTTGACAATTTATGTTGCCGGAATAAAAGTAACTACTGAGAATATGAATGATATTCTTGGAGACGGTTCCGGAAGCGTGCAATTTGATCCTAATTCAACGGTTGTTACTACAAGCGGAAGTATTTCTAATGCCGGTAATCTGTATCTTAACAACGCAACGATATCAGGAACAAGTTACTACTCATCAAATAATGCAGCCATTTATACTTCATATTCAATGACTATTGTTAACACAGGTAATAGTACTGTTACAAACACATTTGATGATCTTTCTACAAATAACAATGTATATGGTATCTATATAGGCGGCATTGCAAACATTGAAGGTTCCGGTACTCTGACTGTCACCAGCGGACAAGGAGGAGCCCAATATAACTGCGGAATTCGAGTTGGTCTCTCGGGAGCCCACTTAACAATTGAAGGACTCAAAGTGGAAGTATTTGCAGGTACTGCTGGAAATAATGGCAGCAGCTATGGTGTGTGCGTTGGACCACTGGATATGAAATATAAGGTATTCCTGAACCAAGCTACTTTGGAGGCACATGGGTATGATAGCGCGGTATATAGCGGTGATCCGAGTTTTCCTTATACAGGCTTCCTTACAGCGGTTAATACCTATATTGGCGGTATTGACTACGATGGTACAGATGCAGAATCTGTAACACAGACCGAAGAATATCAGTATCGGAACTACAAGTATATATTTGCTACAGTTCAGTAAAGCTTTAAATTGAGGCGGGGGAGACCCCGCCTTTTAAAGCTTTTGGAATAAAAAAGAAAAACTGAAGGGCTCGATGCCAAGAGTTTTTGAACCACTTCTTTTGAATGTCGCGAAAGAAGAAAAAAGTGAGGGTTTGATGCCTAAAGATTTTTCTTAAGGGAAGGGTGAGTATATGAAAGTGCGATTATTTTTTACAACACTAATCATATCTATATTTTTGACTTCACCGGCTTTGGCTGCCGAGTCTGAACCGGTGCGCATTGCCGTCATTGACACCGGAATCTCCTCTGCTGCGATAGATGAAAAGAATCTGGACGAGGGACGCAACTACATTCTGTCGGGTGCTAATACCGAGGACACCGTCGGTCATGGTACTGCCGTTGCTGCCATCATTGTGGGTAGCGAAGAAGCAGGAGTTAATGGTCTTTGCCCAGAGGCAACGCTGGTACCGCTGGTCTATTACAGCAAAAACGGGAATGATGCGGCTGTCAAAGGCGACCTACCAATGCTGGCACAGATTATCCTAGATGCAGTGGATGTGTATAATTGCCGTATAATTAACATCAGCTCCGGAGCGAAGGTTGATACCCCGGCCCTTCGGGATGCAGTAGCATGGGCAGAACAGCGTGGAGTACTGGTGGTTTCCTGTGCCGGTAATGATGGAGACGGTACGACCTATTATCCGGGTGCCTTTCCCACTGTGCTTTGTGCCGGAACAGTCAACCTTACGGAAGATGGCCCTGCTATCTTTTCCAACCGCCATAGCGGGGTAGATTTACTGGCACCGGGCATAAAACTAAAGACATCTAATCCCAAAGGGGAAGCCGTGACAGTAAACGGCACCAGCTATTCCACTGCTTGGGTCAGCGCCGCAGCTGCATCTCTGCTAACTGTCGACCCGACCCTGACTCCTTACCGGATTCGGCAGCTTTTGTGCAATACTGCCCGGGATATTGGTGCTGTGGGCTATGATGAAGAATCCGGATGGGGGATTGTGGATTTGGCTGCGGCAATGGCGAAATTGAAGGCTGAAAGCGGAAAACCGTTGCCTTTTAGTGATGTGGCCCAGGATACCTACTACCGGGATGCAGTGGAGTGGGCGCTGAAAAACGGCATAACCGGTGGCACCACTACCACTACTTTTTCTCCCGATATGACCTGCACCCGTGCCCAGACTGTTACCTTTCTCTGGCGGGCAGCGGGATGCCCTGAACCGAGAATTACAAAGAATCCTTTCAGCGATGTGGCCAAAACCGATTATTTTTACAAGCCTGTCCTCTGGGCACTGGAGAGGGGGATTACCTCAGGTACTTCGAACACAACATTCAGCCCTCACGAACCTTGTAGTGAGGCACAGATAATTACTTTCTTGTGGCGTTCGAAAAACCGGCCCGATGCTGCAGGAAGAAGTGAGCTGGCATCAGGGCTGGGTGAATACTATTACACCGATGCGGTGGCATGGGCGGATACCCACGGCTTCTTTACCGCCGCTCAAACCGACTTTAATCCGATACAGGAAGCACCCCGTGCCCATATTGTGGTTTATCTGTATCACAGTATCGGTGCAGGATATTAAAATAGAAGCAGTTCTGATAGGATGTAATATATCAGGCGGAATTCTTTGAAGATGAGCTTTGTTTTTCGGATAATAATCAAAAGGATGGATTTTTATAGTGGGTTATGGTATATTTTATCTAAGTAAATGTATGCAAGCAATAATTAATGCAAGATGAAATACCAGTTAAAATAAATATGGAGATTAGGGGAGAATAATTATGAAAAAGGCAATAGCGATTACTGTTTTAACATGTTTATTTTTATTAATAAGTGCTCTGGTTTTTGTAAAATATAAAGAAAGTGCAAACATAAGGCTGGTTGAAAAAACAATACAAGAAGCGCAAGCGATAAATGCTAACAGCTTTATGGGTATGGAATACCTTGAATTTGCCGGACTTTCAGAGGAAGAAGCCAAATATTTTAATGATGATATGCCTGGGTCAAAAGTAACAGATGACGGTTATGTTCGGGGCTATTATTTTAAGATTCCCAAAGACGCAAGCGACAGGCGACTGACACAAATAAATATTAACGGTGGAGACTATCACGTTTTTGGGATACGTTTAGGCGACAGTGTTGAACAAGCGTCAGAAAAGCTTAAACAAAGAGGATATAAAAGGACAAAGTCAATGGAAGATATATATCGTGAAGGAATTCTTAGAACAAGATTCCAAAAGGGGCTTGTCATTATTGACTTAGTAACAGAGATGGACTCCCAAATTATTAAAGGAATTTCCGTTCTGACTGACTATCCTTGATTCTAGTGCAAGGCAATTTCATAAAGCAATCCACCAATTTTAGCCAGAGCAATTTTAAGCTTTGGCTATTTTGATTTTAACACATAATTGAAATTTTGATAAAATATTAATTCTTTGGATGTGCAAATCAGTCTTAATTTCTGGTATCATTATATATTGCCAGCTCAGCTCTTTTGATTAAAAAGTCTCTGAAAGAGCCAAAAAGTATAAGAGCAAAATACTACATAATGATAGGTAGCACCTTAATTCCGTTTGTTGTAAATGTATTAAAAATGTACGGAGTAATTGTAGAGCCTAAGTTTATCGACTTTACGCTTATTAGTTTTTCAATTTTCTTTATAGTCTTATCAATTTCTCTAAACTATTATGATTTTTTTGAAATAATGCCTTATGGATATGAATTTTTTGATAACTTGCAGGAAGCTACACTTTTTATTGATGGCAAAAACAAGATTATTAATTACAACCATAAAATTAAGCAAAATTTCGGTGCACCGGCAAATTCGGATAATATTGAACAGTTTCTATATAAAATTGGTTTTATAAATAACGATAAAGCAACGGATTTTCTAAGAGAACTGGAAAATACAACGGATTATATTAAATATACAGGATTCGAATATAATAAAAGCTTGTATTATGACATATTGGTTTCGCCAATATTTGATAAGAGTAATAATCTTGTTATGAAAGTAATGACCTTTTATGATATTACTGAATTTTATAATCTTCAAAAAGAAAACTATAAGAAAACCAAACAGATTGAAAATACACGTATAAAGTCGGACATGCATGATAAGATCGGAAATATAATTGTTTTGATAAAATCATCAATAGAAATTATATTGAAAGAAAAATTAGAAAATTCTGTAATAGTATCTGTGAAGGATGACAGTGAAAAGAAATTGGCAGAGAATATCGTGAAAGAGAAATATGAAATAGATACGAGAACAATAGAAAAAATTAAGGATGTTCACGATAAGTCAAAAGAAGCTCTGGAGGTTCTTAGAGAGATATGCAAAAAGATAGAAGTCAACAACTATTCCAAAGATAATAATAGAAATATTATTGTCCAACTTGAAGAAGTTTTTGAAAAACATGAGGCTTCAGGAGCAATAGAAAAAATTCATTTTACATATGAAGGAGATTTGAATTTCAATGCTCAATACACTAAAGAACTTACGATGATATGTACTGAAGCATTGACTAATTCAATAAAGCATGGAGAAGCAAAAAATGTCTTTTTCATTTTAAAGAACGATGGAAGCAATATTAGTTTGCGAATAATTGATGACGGGAAAGGCTGTAGTGTTATAAAAAAGCTTGCAAGTATAGAAAACAGAGTTGCCAATATAAAAGGAAAAATCCAGTGTCATTCCGATGTTAATGCAGGTTTTTATATTAATATTATATTTCCGTATACTCAAGAGTGTTATAGAGAGGTATTGGTATCATGATAAGAGTATTGGTTGTTGAGGATATGAAGCTGTTTAACCAGCTAATTTCGGATAGTTTGGAAAGTGATCCGGAAATAAAAGTTGTAGGGCATGCTTCAGAAGGAAGGGAAGCGGTAAAATTGTGCCGGGAATTACTGCCGGACTTGGTGCTCATGGATATTGGGCTTCCCAATGGTATGAGTGGAATTGAAGCAACGGAGCTAATAAAGGCACAGTTTAAGAGAATAAAAATATTGATCTTAACGGTTTTTAAAGATCAAAGACTTGAAGAAGCTCTTAAAAAGGGAGCCGATTCATATCTTCTCAAAGGTACAGATAAAAATATTTTGATTGATTATGTTAAAAGAACTGTTGCAGGTGAAAAACTGATTGATCCAACTTATGATGTTAAAAATAGGCTTGATAAATATAGAATACATTACAATTTAACAAATAAACAGTTGGAAATATTTGAGCTCCTTGCAAAAGGAAAAGATTCTGGTGAAATTGCCGAAATTCTGAACAAATCTGAGCAAAATATAAAGAATCATATTACTCAGATTTATAAAAAACTTGGTGTTAAAAATATAGTATCGTTTATGCTGTTCTGTGCGAATGAAAATCTGCTGTAGAGCGTGAGAATAATCTTTTTTTGTTACTTTTTCTAAGTGAAGAAATCATTGTGAGGAATTATTCTGCCATGGATAATTCCTTTAATTTTTTGCAATTTCAAAATAATCAACGTAATTAATTAGATTTTATAAAAAATAGGACGAAAGTACTAAATATCTTGTAGTATTATTTTACCATGACGACAATTAGCTCTATTGTAAATAAACATTATTAATTATACAAAAAGGTGGGGTAAAATGTGAAAAGGAGGCATTTGAAGAGTTTTTTGTCCATTTTAATCATCATAGTTATGGCGGTTGGACAAGCTTTACAGGCATATGGGATTAAGGGGGTAACTTTAGGAGCGGATAATTTTTTGCCGCAAATATCGGCATTAAGCGCCCTCGATACTCAATTGCTTAATGAAGAAGAGGGAAAGTCAAAGGAAGAATCCTTTGAAGAAACATTATTACCTGGCTATGGTGAAAGCCAATCAAGTAATGGAAATGACAAAGAAGGGATTTCAAATGACAAAAATGATCGGTTCTATGAAGATTCAATTCAATTTTCGGTTATAGACCAAGTCTATGGAGCTGATGAGGGATTTGATGCTGTTTTATTGCCTTTTGGAGAAGCAGAAAATCTTTTGGCTACGGAACAAGTATATGGTTTGGGGGAAACCGCCAATATGATAAAACCTGTTCCTTTAGCTGCAAGCAGTACTAATAGCAGCTTTAACTCTCAAGGCAGCTATAGTTTACAAGTAAAAAGTGATGGAACAGTGTGGGCCTGGGGAGGTAATAATTCCGGACAGCTTGGTGACGGTACAAATGTAGGTAGGACTGTTTCTATGCAAATAAAAGACTTGAATAACATAGTGGCTGTAGCAGCAGGAGATTATACGGGCCTTGCTTTGGATAATAACGGAAAAGTATTTGAGTGGGGTGCATATTGGGTAAGTAATAGCGGTTATTATTCAGGGAAAATGCCGGCAGTAAAAATACAAGAGGGAGTAATTGCAATAGCAGCCGGGCGGAACTTTAGTCTGGCATTGAAAAGTGACGGAACAGTATGGGCCTGGGGAGGTAATGATAAAGGACAGCTTGGTAATGGTACTACCTCATATTGTGAATATCCGACTAAAGTATTAGGCTTAGATGGAGTAATTGCTATATCAGCAAGAGAATACTACAGCCTTGCACTAAAGGGTGATGGAACGGTATGGGCCTGGGGAGGAAATGGTACTACAAAACCGGTAGAAATAGAGAATTTAAGCGAAGTAACTGCTATAGCGGCAGGAGACAGCTATAGTCTTGCATTAATGAGCGATGGAACAGTATGGTCGTGGATATCTAACGGTAGTTCAAAACCGGAAAAGGTAGAAGAATTAAGCGGAATTATTGCAATATCCGCCGGAGGAAGTCATAATCTTGCGCTAAAAGATGACAAAACAGTATGGGCATGGGGTTCTAATGCGTATGGACAGTTGGGAAATGGAATGACTGCAAATAATAGCAAACCTATAAAGGTAGAGAATTTAAGCGGAGTAATTGCAATAGCGGCAGGAGAAAGTCACAGTCTTGCATTAAAAGCTGATGGAACAGTATGGGCATGGGGTCGTAACGATTACGGTCAACTGGGAAATGGAACTAAAAGAGACCAATATACTCCTATTATTTCTAAAGATGAGGATAAACCGACAAAACCGGCAAATCTGTCAGCTTCCATTGAGGGAGAAAAGGTAATTCTAAGTTGGTCGCCGTCAACAGATGGGGATATTGTTACAGGATATGAAATATATCGCGATGACACTTTGATTGATACCGTGTCTCAAACAACTTGTATCGATACCGGTATTGCGTTGGATAAAATACATATATATAAGGTTAAAGCCTTTGACCGTTCAGGAAATACTTCTGATGCAGAGCGTGTTGCTATAAATGATACTGAAGCACCTTCTGCACCTTCTAACCTTACATTGGTTTCCCAAACAATTACAACAGTTTCACTTAAATGGGAGGCATCGTCCGATAACCTTTGGGTGGAAGGATATGAGATATATAGGAACGGCGAAAAAATTGGCGAAACAAAAGATACAGAATATACGGATATGGCTGTACCTCAAAATAAAACTCATTTATATACTGTAAAGGCTTTCGATAAATCTTCTAACTTATCGGAAGCAAGTAATGTTGTGAATGTAACAACTAAATCACTGAAACCGGTGCCTTTAGCTGGAGGCAGCGAACACAGTTTACATGTGCAAAGTGATGGAACAGTATGGGGGTGGGGAAGTAATTCCTATGGACAGCTTGGAAATGGAACAAATACAAGATATACTGCTGCTGTACATATTGAAGGGATACAAGATGTAGTTGCTGTAGCATCAGGGGGCAATACCAGCTTTGCATTAAAGAATGACGGAACAGTATGGGCATGGGGATATAATTCATATGGACAGCTTGGAGACGGATCAAATAGTAATAAAAATGTGCCGACCAGGGTTAAGGATTTGTATGGAGTAGTTGCTTTAGCATCCGGGAAACATCATGTTATGGCTTTAAGAGAAGATGGAACCGTTTGGACATGGGGATATAATGGATATGGTCAACTGGGAAACGAAACGAAGAACAACAGCAATAAACCTGTAACGGTCAATAACTTAAGCAATGTAATTGCAATAGCAGCAGGAGAAAATCATAGTATTGCTCTAAAAGACGATGGAACAGTATGGGCATGGGGCAATAATAACAATGGACAGCTTGGTAATGGAACTACTAAAGACCATGATAAGCCTGTGCAGGTTTTGGAACTAAGCGATGTAATTGCAATAGCAGCAGGTGGGAATCATAACATCGCCCTTAAAAAAGATGGAACAGTATGGACATGGGGACGTAATAGCGATGGCCAACTTGGAGATGGGACAAATCACCAAAAAAACACTCCTGTTCAGGTAAAGAATCTGGATGCTGTAACTTTAATTGCAGCCGGTGCAAATCACAGCATTGCATTAGATAAAGAAGGAGAAGTATGGGTATGGGGAGATAACTGGTATGGACAGCTTGGAAACGGAACGAATTCTTACGACAGTAATATACCGGTACTTATAGTTAAATTAAGTAATGTATGCGATATAGCAGCCGGAGAATCACACAGTCTTGTACTGAAGAAGGATGGAACAGTATGGGCATGGGGGAATAATTACAGTGGACGGCTTGGTGATGGAACTACAACTCACAGATATGAACCTGTGTTATCGAAGGATGAAGATCCGCCAACAACTCCGGCAAACCTTGCTGCTGTCATAGACAACAATAGTATTGTGCTCAGTTGGACTGCATCTAGAGATGGAGATATTGTTACAGGGTATGATATATACCGTGATGGTGTTAAGATTCAGACCGTTCCTGATGTTACTTATACAGACACAGGACTTGATTTGGATAAAATCCATGTATATAAAGTAATAGCTTGTGACCGTTCGGGGAACACGTCGGAAGCTGCAACTGCAGTTGTAAACGATACCGAAGCACCGTCTATTCCTGTAAACCTTATAGTAACTTCTCAGACAGTTACTACAGTTTCATTGGAATGGCAGGCTTCCACCGACAATGTATGGGTTGAAGGATATGAGATCTATAGGGATGGAGAGAAGGTTGGCAATACAAAGGATACAAAGTATACCGATTTGAATGTTCCGCACGATTCAACCCACACATACACTGTAAAAGCTTATGACTTTTCGGGAAACTATTCAAAAGACAGTAATACGGTGAGTGTAACAACAGAAAAGTTTAGGTTTGTATCTATAGAGGCAGGAGGAAATAATAGTATTGCTCTGCGGAATGATGGAACGGTATGGGTGTGGGGATATGATTACCGCACAGTAGCTGAGCAGGTTGGCCAATTGAGGGATGTAATTTCTGTAGCAGCAGGCGAGAGACATTATCTTGCCTTAAAAAGCGATGGAACAGTATGGGCTTGGGGCAATAATAATAATGGACAGCTTGGAGACGGAACAAGTTCGTCAAAAACAAATCCCGTTCAGGTAAAAGATTTATATGATGTTAAAAGTATAGCAGCAGGAGGATTACACAGCCTTGCCCTAAAGAAAGACGGAACGGTATGGAGCTGGGGATATAATTCAGACGGGCAGCTTGGCAACGGAACCACAAAAAATAGCGAGATACCGGTGCAAGTACAAGGACTAAGTGATGTCATATACATAGAAGCAGGCAGCAACTATAGTCTTGCCATAAAAAGCGATGGAACTGTATGGGCTTGGGGAGATAATTGGTCTGGACAGCTTGGAGATGGCTCAAAAGAAGATAAGATATTTCCTGTCCAAATAGAGGGACTTAGTGATGTTAGATTTGTAGCAGCAGGCAGTAACTATAGCTTTGCAATAAAGAATGATGGAACGGTATGGGCTTGGGGAAGTAATTCATACGGACAGCTTGGGGATGGAACAAATATAAGCAAAACAGAGCCTATTATGGTACAAGGCTTAAAGGATATATCATCTATAGACGCAGGTGGAGCTCATAGTATAGCGATAACAAGTGTTGGTACTGTTTTGGCATGGGGTCTCAATGATAATGGACAGCTTGGTGACGGTACCACAACAAATAGAAATACTCCAGTATTGATAATGGATACAAGGGATACGACGGTTGTATCGGCAGGTTCAAGGCATAGTCTGGCCTTGGAAGAAGACGGCGATATTTTGGCATGGGGATATAATGGTTATGGACAGCTTGGAAACGGTACAAGAACCGATACAAATAAACCTGTTTTAGCAAAAGATGTTATCCCACCAACAAAGCCGACAAATGTTTCGGCAACTATCAATAGTAATGGAAGTGTCGTTTTAAGTTGGGGCGCATCATCTGACGGGCACAGAGTTACAGAGTACAAAATTTACCGCAACGGGCAGGAAATCGGTACTGCAACTTGGACGACATATAAAGATACTGTAACTGAATTGGATAAAATTTATGTATATGAAGTGATAGCTGTTGATGCTCCAGGAAATCTATCCGAAGCAGAAAGTACTGTGTTGAATGATACTGAGCCTCCTTCTGCTCCTTTGAATCTAAGGGTAACTTCTCAAACGATTACAAGTGTGTCGCTGGAATGGGATGCTTCCACATATAACTTATGGGTTGAAGGTTATGAGGTTTATAGAAACGGAGAAAAGATTGGCGATACAAAAGATTTAAGTTACACAGACTTGACGGTGCCTCACAATACTACACATACATATATTGTAAGGGCCTATGACAAATCTTCCAATCTTTCGGAAGAAGGAAACGAATTAAAAGTAAAAACCGGCATATTGAAATCTGTTCCTTTGGCGGCTGAATCTAATAGTCTGCATATTCAAAAGGATGGAACGGTATGGGCATGGGGGAGTAATAGTGAAGGATTGCTGGGCGATGGTTCAACCAAAACCAGTACAATTCCAAAACAAGTTAAGGGCATTTACGATGTAGTGGCTGTTGCAACAGGGAATAACTATAATTTGGCATTGAAAAATGACGGAACTGTATGGGGATGGAGTGGTAAAATCACTAAATTTACCGATTTGAATAATGTGGTTGATATATCGGTAGGGACTTATAGGCTAGCACTGAGAAGTGATGGAACCGTATGGTATTTAAGAGACAAGTCTGAGCAGGTTAAAGATATAAGCGGCGTAGTGGCTATAGCAGCTAAAGAAAATATTAATATTGCACTTAAAAGTGATGGAACTGTATGGACTTTCGGAAAAGAAACTGTAAAAATAGAAAATTTAGACGGTATTATCGCTATATCAGCAGGTAAAGAATATAGCCTTGCATTGAAAAGTGACGGAACTGTGTGGACATGGGCAAACAGTTCAAGAACAGCCAGACAAGTAGAAGGATTAAATAATGTTAGTAAAATTTCGGCAGGATCCGACCACTATTTGGTATTAAAAAGCGACGGTACGGTATGGGCATGGGGCAATAATTATTATGGACAGCTATATCATTCATATTATTATAATTAAATATTGCAATTCTTTAGTAAAAAAGCAAGTGCCGACACAGTTGATTTACAATTTCTATATCAATTTACAACACTTTTTCTTCAATTTTAATGAATCGTTCAGGTGCACAACTTGATGTCTGGTTCTTTTTCCTACTGCCTTTCTGTATTCTTCAAGCTCTTTCATATTGATTTTTTGGCTTAAGTCCATTATTTCATCGTCACTCATTGCATTGCCGGTATCGCTTACTTCGATATTTAGTCTGGCAGGTCAATTCTGACGTTTGAATTCTTGAAAGTCATCTGCAATTAAAATGTTAACTGTCAAATCTTCTATTCTTGTAATATGCCAAATGTTCCAGGCTATGGTTACATCTTTTTTGGTTGGCATTGTGACAAAAGCTTTTTTGTCCAGGCCATCCCAAAGCTCATCTTCCAGTGTTGGTATATCCCTGCCATAAACATCGTGCGAATGCACCATGGAATGCAGGTCTTGTATTAGTCCAATCGTTTCGTTAAACTTCTCTTCATTTAATATTATATTTTTAAGTTGCTTTTGTTTTGGATTCCAGTCCTCGGCTACACTATACATTTAAAATCCTCCATTTCAGAGTATCACCGCTGCAAAGCCGTTGGATTTTGCTATCTTCGCTGTCCATTCTTCGGGCTTTGCAATTCCCTCAGCATTGTTTCTTTCGCTTGCAAATTTTTTATTTTGTGTATAGTTTACATTGGATGCTTCCTGTGTTTTTTGATTTGTGGCTCCTTGGCCGCAACTCACATTTCAAATTTTACAGTAACGCATCTATTTTTTCAAAGGTCATTTATAAAAAACGAGGCTGATTAAGATTAGATTTCTGGGGCGTGATAAGCTTGTTACGTAATAAAATTTTAATAGCATTGCTTTTGATTGTGATTGCGTTTGCATTAGTGACAATTTTTATTATTTTCAATAATATTAATTCTTATGTAGTAATTGAGGGAATTGTGACAGATAGAGGCATTGGAGTTTCAAATGCTTCTGTAAAACTTAAAGCAACAAGTAATCCCAGATTTTCTATAGTTGTGAGTACGGATGAGAATGGTAAATTTAAATTTAAATTGGAACCAAATGAATTTACAGAGTATGTTATAAAAGCTGGCTATAATAATGACGGCCAGCCATATAATAATTCATTATTAATAGAGAATAGAACCCAGACAATAAATATCGAGCTATTACCCGCTATATCTTTTTATGGGCTTTTGTATGATTCGAATGGTATTCCCTTACACGATTGCAATATGGTATTTAAAACGGATGAAGTGTATTATTTTTTTGATATAGTCTCATTTGCCCCAATTAATAACTCAGGTAAACCGTCGCTGTTTATATCGTAAAAGGCATACATTAGAGTTGGATTGGTTCCAAAGTTGTATATTCTTCCTCCGTTTTTTGTCAATATTGAATCCCCAATAATATCTTCGTTGAAAGAAATATAGTTGCTCTGCTCAAGTTCTGCATATGCGTCAATAATCGGTTTAAATGTATTATATGCATAAGAAGTATTATCGGGCAATATAGTAGGTGAAGCTTGTGACAATACCGTTGAAGGTATATCAATTTTATTATCTGTTGCTTGATGATAACAGGAGCAAAGCAACAAAGTTGACCAATGGAATACTTCGTTTGTACTGCTGTTAAAGCCTATTCCTGAGAAATGGGATATATCATACGAATAAAAAGGGTTGTTTTCTTCATCAAAAGGCTTTAGATCAATTTCGTCGTTTTCGAAATAATCCATACTTCGCAGTGTATTTCGAAATCGTCGTGTAATTACGTTCATAAAAGGATATTCTTTTTTCAACTTCTTCTGCATTTTCAGGGATTTCCCTTGGAAAGTGCTCCATCTCAGATATATAATTTTCACCATTTGTAAATATCTTAGGATAAAGCTTGACATCAGTATAGGGGCCGGGTATAATCTTTAATATTCCTGCTGCCAATAATGCGAGAGAAAAAATGAAAATACACACACCTATTAGCTTGATGGTTATTGCAAACCACCTAATTTTGCATTTATTGAATACAATCATTGCAATACTGAAAAGTGAAGTAACTAAAACAATTTGCAGCTTATATTTGTAAAATGCAAGCTTGTCGACATTAACTATTGCAATACCGGATAAAACAATAGAATGGCTATAAATACTATATCGTCAATTTTATAAAATTAAGATCTTTTTAATAATTTTGATATTTTTACTCCTTTCTTTAAATTTGAATAAAAATAAGCGATAATCTTCAATCTAAGTTCATGCGGCAAAAAATCTTGTTTCATTTACCGTGTCAAGTATCTATAAAGAGGAGTGTTTCTTTCATTAATTTTATCTCCAATATTCAATTTGGCAAAATTACGATATGCCTGTCTGTAACCATAATTCATGGCCAGATTATAAAAGATATTTGCTCGTGATTTGCATATTCGCTTTATTATGCTTTTACACGAATAAAACTTTCTTCGAAATTCGTTGTAGCCGTTTAGCAATTCCTCGGGACTCATTTGCTTCGGTACATATGCAACCCTTGTTTTGCCGTTGTAATAATCCCAACCAACATCAAGTAGCCGGCCTTCATTTTTATATTGATCATATATCCCGGTTCCGGGGAAAGGAGTTAATATACTTGCAGTTACTCCGTCAATTCCGATATCATTACACGCTTTTAAGGTTGTTTCGAACACATCCGGCGTGTCGGAGTCAAACCCAAAAACAATACCGGCTTGGATGCTGATTCCATGTCGGTGAAGTTTATCTGCAATCTTTCCATACTGCTCAATTTTATTAAAATTCTTATTTGCATCTTTAAGACCCTGCTCAGAAAACGATTCCAAGCCTAGAAACAGATATAAACACCCTGCGGATTTTGCCAGACGGAGTAATTCTTCATCCTCACAGCTATGCGCTGTTACTTGCGCCGCCCATTTTTTGTTTAGCTTTGCCAAATCTTTTAACAGGGCTTTTGTGTAGCTTGGGTCGGCAAAGAAATTATCATCCCAAAATACGAAATACTTATTCGGCATACTGGCTATATCCTTTATTACCTCGTCAATCGGGCGAGTCCTAAACGTATTGTGATAGATTTTCTTAAGACTGCAATAGCTGCAATTATGCGGGCAACCACGGGAAGCAAAAACAGCACCTCTTATAAATCTATTGCCAACAATCAAATCCCTGCGGGGTATCGGAAGATCGTCAAGACTGGGAGCACGTGAACTTGTATAAACTTTTTGGTTTTTTTTGCAAAGGAAGTCGTTTAAAAATTGAGGCCAGGTTTCTTCAGCTTCTCCTATGAAAATAGTATCGCAATGCAAAGCTGCTTCTTCGGGATTCAAGGTCACATGCGGTCCGCCTAAAGCTACCCATGATCCCAGCTCGCGGAATTTTTTTGAGATAGCATAAACATGGGGAGCATTTGGAGTATTCTCAGTAATTGCAACCAAGTCGAATTTTTCGAAAATAATTGGTTCTGTATGTTCATCCAACAGCTTTATGTCATATTCTTTTGGGACGAAGCCTGCAAGATAGGGCATAGTCAGCTGCATAAAGTTGTTGAGCTGATATGCTCTGAATCTTTTAATTTCCGAGTTTTCAGGAGTAACCATTAATAAAGTTGGCATAATATTATCAACCTTTCCGTTTATAAAAACAACCATAATTTCCATTACATACTTGTGCTTTACAGGCTCCAATCCAGTTACCGTAAATTTATTCTTTATATGTACCACCGGTGTTATCTTTGGATAATGTACCGCACTTTTCAATTAATAGGCACTTTACTAATGTTTTGCATACCGGTCTGTGTCTCGTTCCTTTGGGAATAATAATGAAATCTCCGGTATCCAGATCAATTATACTGTCGTCTAATTCAATTTGCATTTTTCCTTCTATTACATAAAACATTTCATCTGATTCTTCGTGAATATGAAAATCAAGAATTCTATTTTCTGCCAATACAACATTCAACATATGGTCATTTAGTTGCCCTACTTTGAAATATTGAAATAAATCGGGAATTTCGTTCGCAATTGCTTTTAAATTAACTTTCTGTATCATTTTAACACCTCAGTAATTTGGTAATATGCAATACGAATGATAAGTGTCAAAAGCAATTATTTATTTGATGTTAATGCTTTTAACAGAAGATTATTGCTTCTATTTACTTTCAGTTGTCCGTCCGCCGACTTATTTTTAAACTCCCTTTTCCTCGATTCAAAATTCTGTGAAGAAAGTTTTGACGAAAAATAAGTTGAAATACTACTGTGATAATCTCGGGTATTTTCCCAAAGAGGCTTAACATATACCAGTAGCTCTTCTTTTCCCTCTAGATATATAATATTCATATTATTTTCCTGCCTTGTATTAATGTTGTAAGTTTAAATTTTATAGAACTATTATATTTCCGCAATGCAACTATATGTATATCAATATAAAAATACAGTCGGTTACTGCAAAAGTTTAAAAACAATTTCAGACATAATTGTATAAATTTATTATATCAAGTTGTTACCATAATAGACAAGATTTATTTTTAATGTATAGAGCAAGAACTTGTTAAGTAGGGAAAAATACTAACAGAGTATAAGACACTATGGTTCATTTTTCCGTTTACCTTCCCGGCCTCTTGATGTTACATTAGTATATATACAACTCATCAGCTTAAAATTGAACAACTCATACAAAACCTATCCCGGGGAGGTGTGTCCATGAGGGCACCAAATGAAATAAAAAAAGATATGAGGTATCCGTCACCCGAAGTAAAAGCAAAATGTATGAATGAAGTTGCACGATATTTAAAGGATGCATACAAATTCGGCATTTACTCGGAAGTGATTGAAAAACTCACTTTGAGTAGATTCTATTTTGGAATCGACTCCGATGAACTTATGGAGCTGCTTTCGGAAAAGTACCAATGCAGGGAAATTTGCGATAAAATTAAACTACTCAAAAAAATATATATGGAGAATTATGGAATGGAAGATGACGGAGATTTTCAAATACCCGCAAATCTAAAATATAAATTTATTTGTGAAGAGATAATAGGAGAGAGTTTGGATTATGACAACCTCACCTGTGCAGATATTGATGGTTTCGTTGAAGGTATTGAGCAAATAAAAATTCCAGGAGTATTGTATCCGTTAATGTGGTTAACCCACGCGAAAAATGAGGAAGTATTCTTATATATCTACACAAAGTATGTTTTGCCGGCCTTTATCGAATTGAGCGAATCCGAAAATCTGGATAGATATGATGCCCTAAGCACTATCATGTGCGGTTATATAGAAGAGCTGATTATTTATGTGGGAGGTTTGGGACAGGTATTTATCACTTCAATTCCCGGTAACACAACATGGAACGAAGTAATTATGAAATTTCAAAAGACTGGGGAATTTGAATGTATCCGTAAAGCAAATGAAAAGCTAAAAAAGGCAAACGGGATAGGAATAAAGCTATCGGAACTGTATAAACTGAACAAGAATATGCTAAAGAGCAGGTACAAAACCCACTTCAGCAATTATTTCCCCATGTTTTCCGCTCTTGTCATTTTTGCACTTTTGGGAGAAGAAAGAAACGAAGAAGCTGTAGAATTCATGATTGACAATTATTCCGACATGAACGAGGACAATTACCAATGTGCCTATGTTCTGATACTCTTGTTTAAGACTATTCTCCTTTGTGACAATTATGAGTATATGAATATTCTATATGCGGATTTGCAGAAAGAAAAACTCTTGTATCAAAGAAATTACAAGGATATTTATGATACAGTGATTAGGTCGTGTGAATTTATTGAAGAACTGTATGTTAAAATAAGCATACCGCTGGAAAATGAATTTTTCGATTCTCTCAGATGCTTTGTAAAAGAAACGGTATTTGAAGAATGGGGAATGATTGAAGACATCCGCAACATCAAGAACCAGTATGCGCGCTCAAAGGACAACGTCAAATCCGATATGTTCCGGAGGCTGTACAATGTAATGAGGGCTCTTTCCAACCAAGAAGGAATTTATATAGCTCTCATTGCGCAAACCTATGGTAAAAACTACATGACAAATGCATTTATTAGAAATATACATCACGATGACAAGATTCCCATGGTTATATCATGGGACGATGTGGACAGGGCAAAGAATCTTTCTTTGCGTTTAGGGGATGTTGACAGGGGCGCAACCTCTGTTAGAAACCGATCGTTTTTTGAGAGAGTGGATATCGTTATCAAGGATATTTTGCTTGAAAAGCTGCATGAGGATATTGAAAACATGCTTACATCCATCAGGGAGATTAGAGAAAAGGCCAACTACAAGGACAGGGAGGATGAATTTTTTACAGCAGTCGAGCCTCGCATCCTGTCATTGACAAAACGGATTTCTGCCAAATATATTGACCGTGAGCAAATAGTGGACTTTTTTATCAAACTCGACGATAAAGGCTGCTGGGACAAGCTGGATGAAGAATGCAAAAACATGATGATTACGTCAGAGATAGTATACAGAACTCTAAGCTCAAGGGCGGATGCGGAAAATCTCGACTATTCTCCGGCAATGATTCCCCTTACCAAGGTGATAGAATATCTTCTCAATGATATATACAGCAAGATAAAGTGCAATATTGTGTTTGAAGGACCGGAAATGAATGTAGATTCCAATTCGGTGAGGTTTTTTAAAGAAAGGAATGAGTCTGAGCCCAAAACATGTCTTGAGATGGGTCCGGCTATAAGAGTTCTTAGTGACGGTTTTCTGAAGTCTTCCGGTAGAGGTCCTGTTTACTCGAGCTATTTTCTGCCGAATGACAAATCCAGATTTGAAGAATGGAAGGGTAACTTCTATGTTGATTGGAGCCTATTGAAGGATTTTAAAGGGACAAGGCTAAATTGGAACAGTTTTGACAAAGAGCCTCCTGTTCAACAATTCGTACTGGGAGATGACGCGGAATACAACCGCAAGGTTTTTATCGGGGCTTTGGAATATGTCAAAAACAGCTATAGAAACAGGGTGGCCCATAAGGACGGCATTGAGAAAGACAGAATGGAAAAATGCAGGGAAGATATGCTTATTGCACAGAAACTTATTTGGATGCTGATTTATATAATGAAGTGATATTGAAGCCGGTTATTGTCCAAAAAACATATTAATAATGTCTGTAATTCTTTGTAAAATGAGCCAAAAACCCGATACTATGGCTCATTTTTCTTTATGTTAAACGGTCCCAAATTTAAAAGACGGAGAATATAATATACAAAGCCCATTGGTTTGAGGTGATAAAATGAATTATGTTGTATCGGTACGCAACCTGGGCATGAAATACCACTCCCTTAATGGAGAAATCGATGCCCTCCACGATATCAACTTTTCGGTCTCGGAGGGTGAGTTTATAAGCATAGTAGGGCCGAGCGGCTGCGGTAAATCGACACTATTGTTGCTTATTGCAGGACTCATGGTTCCAACCTCGGGAGAAATATTGATGGATGGAAAGCCCGTTTCGGAGACTTCCGACAAGGTGGGTTATATGCTGCAAAAGGACCATCTTTTTGAGTGGAGGACCATTTATCAAAATGTGGTTTTGGGACCGGAAATAAGGGGAACGCTAAACTCGGAAACAAAGGAATATGCCCTAAAACTTTTGGATACATACGGACTCTATGAGTTCAAAGACAAATACCCTTCACAGCTTTCGGGAGGAATGAGGCAGAGGGCGGCCCTTATAAGAACTCTTGTGGCAAAGCCTCAAATACTGCTCCTTGATGAGGCTTTTTCGGCCCTGGATTACCAGACAAGACTGGCAGTTACGGAAGACATATACTCAATTATTAAAAAGGAGAATAAGACTGCAATACTTGTTACCCATGATATATCCGAGGGAATAAGCATGGCTGACAGGATTATTGTGCTGACAAAAAGGCCGGCGACAATCAAGTCAATCCACGATATCAAGCTAAGCTGCGCAAATCGGACACCGCTAAGTTCCAGAGAAGCACCGGAATTTAGGGAGTATTTCAATAAGATATGGAAGGAGCTTGATATTTATGTCTGATAAAAACAAGCCGGACGTATCCCCGGAGCACCTTAGGTATTTGAGGAAAGTAAAGAGGAAAAAGCAAATCATTTTAATTACACAGATAGCTCTATTGGTATTGTTTTTTGCTTTCTGGGAATTGGTTGCCGAAATCGGTTTGATAGACCCGTTTATTTCGAGCCAGCCGTCGAGAATTATACGTACTATTGGAGATTTATACAAAAACGGCCAGCTGTTTAACCATGTTGGCGTGACATGTGTTGAAACAGTGCTGGGATTTGTCTTTGGTACTCTTATTGGGATATTGGTAGCGGTAATTCTCTGGTGGTCCGACTTTTTAGAAAAGGTTTTGGAACCCTACCTTGTTGTACTAAACAGCCTTCCGAAGATTGCCTTGGGCCCGATTTTTATAGTCTGGATAGGCGCCGGACCCTTGGCAATAGTGGTTATAGCAATGACCATATCCGTTGTGGTCACTATACTGGAAGTTTTAAATGGCTTTCTTGGCGTGGACAATGACAAAATCAAGCTTGTAAAAACCTTTGGGGCAAGTAAAATTCAGATACTTACAAAAGTAGTTCTTCCGTCTTCACTGCCGGTTATGGTAAATGCCTTAAAGGTAAGCGTCGGGCTGTCATGGGTTGGAGTTATTGTGGGAGAATTCTTGGTTTCAAAGGCAGGGCTGGGCTACTTGATTGTTTATGGGGGTCAGGTGTTTCAGTTAGACCTTGTGATGGCGAGTGTTATTATACTTGCCACAGCGGCATTTCTAATGTACAGGATGGTAGCATGGCTTGAAAAACTTGTTGTAAAGAGTAAGTAAATAAAATATGTGGAGGTGTTGATATGAAAAAAATTGCTTTGATTCTGATTGTCTCAGCAGTATTAATGATGTCCTTGGCAGGGTGCGGAGAAAGGGACTATACTACTGTAAGGTTAAGCGAGGTTACCCGTTCGGTATTCTATGCTCCGCAGTATGTTGCGTTAAACAAGGGTTTCTTTGAGGAAGAAGGGCTAAAAATAGACATTACAAACGGCCAGGGCGCAGACAAGGTAATGACAGCGGTTTTGTCCGGGCAGGTAGACATAGGTTTTTCCGGACCGGAAGCAGCAATATATGTGTACAATGAGGGCAGGGAAGACTATGCTGTTGTGTTTGCGCAGCTTACAAAGCGTGACGGTTCGTTTTTGGTGGGCAGAAAGCCGGAAACGGACTTCAAATGGGAAAACCTCAAAGGAAAGACCATAATAGGAGGCAGAAAAGGCGGAGTTCCTGAAATGACCCTCGAGTATGTATTAAAGAAAAACAACCTGATGCCGGGGACTGATGTATATATTGACACAAGCGTTCAGTTTGCGTTGATGGCAGGAGCATTTACCGGTGGCCAGGGGGACTATGTCACGCTGTTTGAGCCGGTGGCATCTACAGTGGAGAAGGAAGGCAAGGGATATATAATTGCCTCCATAGGAGAAGAAAGCGGAGAGATTCCTTATACGGCATACTACGCAAGCAAAAGTTACATAGAAAAGAACAAGGATGTAATCCAGAAATTCACCAACGCTATTTACAAAGGCCAGAAATGGGTTGAAATCCACACACCGGAAGAAATAGCCGAGGTTATAAAGCCCTCTTTCCCAGATTCGGATATGGAGACTCTGATAACGGTGGCAAAAAGGTACAAGGAGACGGATGCATGGAGCAAAGACCCCATATTGAACAAGGAGTCCTTGGACCTTCTTCAAAAAGTAATGAGTATGGCTGGGGAACTTAAAAAAGAAGCACCCTATAAAAAGATAGTAACAACAGAGTTTGCCGAAAAAGCTATGGAGAATTTTGAAAAGTAGAATATTTTGTCTAAAAGCAAGAAAGCGGAATTGTGTGGGAAACCATGCAATTCTGCTTTTTTAATTTAATATCAAATTTTTATTATTTTTCTATTTTCGGTTAATGACATCCATGATAAACTATATGTGATAAACTATATGTATAAAAATGCACATGTTCAAAAAAGATTGTAGAAGTTGCATCAAAGTAAGTGGGAGAGATGTATATGGGGCTTATAAATTTTTTCAAGAAAAGAGATGAAATTGACGAACTTTATGAAAAACTTAACAGCTCATCGGAAGAGATTAGGGAAGAGGCAATATCCAAACTTGAAAATATGCAGCTCAGCGTCGAGCAGGGCTTAAAGGTTTTGGACATGGCTAAGAATAAATTTCCGCCTGCAACCTATGAATGGCAGGACGTATCTGCGCGATTGGTGGATATTTGTGCAGATAAACCCTATGTGGAATACATAAAAAAAGTGGAAAACATATATGATGAGCTAAATCCCAATGCAAAGATATCTGTGATGCAATTTTTGGCCACATATGGAAATGAGCAGGCACTGATTGCATATTTAAAAGTATTGGGAAAAGACTATCTCAATTTAAAAAATCTGCCTTGCGGAAACCTTTTGGAGAATCCGAGATTTCCTCAGATACTGTTTCCGGGAATCTTGAAATTTGCCGAAAATAAGGATATTGAATGTCAAATATATCTTGTTCTCTTATATTATTTTAATAATGACCTGGTTGACGAAGAGTCATTGGGTGAATATAAAGGCCGAATAGTCCAGGACATTTTGAAAATGGTGGACAAGGTTGTGAACTACACTTTAAAAAACAGCTCTATTTGGGATGACACCAAGTACCTTGAGCTGCGGGGCAATGCAGGAGTTTATTTTGATCTTGCAGGTTATATCAAAGCTCCTGAGATAACCATGGCCTTAAAGAGACTGATGAGCCTGAAAGATATGAAACTGAAGATGTTTGCCGCAGTTTCACTGCTAAGACACGGGTGTGAGCCGGCCAAAGAGGATATAATGGATATTGCCGCAAACAGTGAGGTGAGAAACTGGTTTTATAATGCTCTTGCGAAAATGGGAAGGAGTGAAATATTTCCTGAAGAGTTTAGAAACCAGAAATGCTTTGCAGAGTCAAACATGGTGGACTGGCTTGTCTATCCTACCGAACTGGGCAGAGTGCCGGATGAAATAGAGCTTATGAATATATTTGATGATGACGATAAGGAATATTATCTTTTCCGGTTCAGATGCGACAGCAACAATGAATGGAAGGACAAGGGATGGATGGCGGGGCTGTCCGGACCTTTTGATAAAAGAAATTCTCCAACTACGCTTGCCGAAGGGCATACTTTCAGTCATTTTGAAGAATGGGAAAGCAAGAAACCGAAGGAGCATTTTGAGTCTATTGTGGGAAATGTAAAAGAGTATTGGATGAGTTTGGCGCAAGAATAAAGAAGCTTGCGCCGATTAACTATGCAGACTGTCCCGTTTCCAACAGGGCATGGGATAAATCAAGACATAAGTTTTCCCTTCCGAGCTTCTCTATAAATCCGTAATTTTCAAGAACCTTCATTGGCTGAGGCTGAACATGGGACAGAAGAAGCCTTATATTATTTTTTCTGCATTTCTTGTAAAGTTGATACAAGGAGGAGTACCCCGTCGCATCAATCGCCGGAACATTTCTCATCTTAAGTATCATTACTCTAGGCGGTTTTTTCTGTATTTTTTCCATCACTTTCAACCAGTTTTCCCGTTGCACCAAAGAAGAAAGGACCGTTAATTTCGTAAACCATTATATCCTTGGAAATCCTTTTGCCGTTAATGACTGGTTGCCGGTATCTATGGGCATATCCTCAATTTTATCCGATATGGGTTTTACATGAGTAACATCTGCCATTCTCTTCATAAACAGAAAAGCCGCAAAGACCATTCCAACCTCGATAGCAACAACAAGGTCGGCAATGACTGTAAGAGAAAAAGTCAAGATTAAAACTATAATGTCACTCTTGGGGGCCTTGAAGAAGCTTAAAAAGCTTTTCCATTCACTCATGTTGTAAGCCACGACAATTAATACTGCGGCAAGAGTGGACAGCGGAATTAGTGTGGCATAAGGCATAAACACAAGCATTATGACCAAAAGAGTGAGGGAATGGACTATTCCTGCTACCGGTGAATTACCGCCATTTTTTACATTGGTCGCAGTTCTTGCAATAGCTCCTGTTGCAGGTATGCCGCAAAACAATACTGACGCAATATTCGCCACACCCTGAGCTATAAGTTCCGTATTGGAACAGTGTTTATCATCTATCATACCGTCTGCAACAACTGCCGAAAGAAGCGATTCAATTCCTGCGAGGATGGCAATTGTAAATGCGGGACGTATAAATTGGGGAATAGTGCTTACATCAATATTAGGCAATGTAAACGGAGGAAGCTTTGAGGAAAGCTCTCCAAACTTGCTTCCGATAGTTTCAACGTCAAGCTTTAGCGCTAATGATGCAATGGTGGTTACTATGATGGCAATAAGCGAGCCGGGAACTATACGGTTGATTTTTGGCCACAAGACGATTATTGCTATGGAAACTACACCTATTATCACACTTTGGTAATTAATTGTGCTTATGTTGGATATGTAGCTTGCAAGCTTTGGAAAGAACTCAGAGGGAACCTCATCAATTTTTAGCCCCAGAAAGTCCTTTATCTGTCCAAAAAAATCACCACGGCGATACCGCTGGTAAATCCCGTTATAACCGGTGAGGGTATAAATTTTAACGGTATGTAAATGATTATTTATGCACATTTTTGCATAAATATTAGAGCTTGAACCTGTTAAAACAATTTATACAGGCAAGGCTCCAATTTACTCTGATTATTTAACGATTATTTAATGCTAAATCATTCTTTAAAATTCTTGTAAGGATTTTTAATAAGGTTTGAATTTAGATACCTAGGGTCACCGGTGACTTCTCTGCCAATCCAGTCGGGTTTTTTAAAGACGGTGCTTTCATCGGGAAGCTCAATTTCAGCAATTATCAATCCCTCATTTTCCCCGAGGAATTCATCAATTTCCCAAGTGAATCCCTCAAATTGAAATTTGTATCGAAGCTTTTCTATAATAGGTCTTTCACAAAGGAACTCCAGCATTTCATTTGCTTCATCAGCAGGAATTTCATACTCGTATTCCAGCCTTGTGGCACCGATTGAAGGTCCTTTAACCGTAAGGTAGCCCCTGTCATTAAATACGCGCACTCTGATAGATCTTCTTGTGTCCGAGCAAAAGTAGCCCTGCCTGTACAGTACTCCTTTTGCCAGGCTTTTATAAGCGTCACCGTTTACAATAAATTTTCTTTCGATTTCCTTTCCCATAAAACGCCTCCAACGATAAAATAGAATTAACTGTTTATGTTACTACAAGGTACTTGCCAAATACTTTGCGGAAAGTATTGCTGTGTTCATTGGCAAGACTTATTTCCAGCTCTGCATCCCCTTCTCTTATTGTCCGGATTTTGACCGTGTCCTCGAGGATTTGGCATTCTAAAGCCTTTATTACAGCCATCTCGCTTCTGTCAAGACATTCTGCAAGTCTTAAGAAGACGGAAAGCTTCTCCCACAGCTCGATATCTCCCGGCAAAAGAATTTTTTCATAGCGCGTTTGCCAGCCTTCATTGAAACTGTCGTCGGAATGGGATGCAGCTATGGCAGCTGTAAGCAGAGTTTCCCTGTGGGTAAGTCCGGTAAGTCTGGAGTTTAAAATTATGTAGAATGAATGCCGGTGATGCTCGTAATAGCTTATAGAAATACCTATATCGTGCAGCAGGGAAGCTACTTCCAAAAGCTTTCTTACATCTTCGCCATAACCATGGATATATTTTAACTGATCGAATATGGAAAGAGCAAGGAAGCAAACGTGTTTTGCATGATTCTTCCTTACGCCATAAAGCTCCATAAAGTTTCTTAAGCTAAAGCTTAAAGCATCTGTGAATTTTACTTTGGGGTTGGTGCCGGCGATATAATCAAAGAGAATACCCTCCCTAAGGCCAAATCCGCTTATTACGATGTGGGACGGGGAGCAGATTGATATAATGGTTTTAAGGATTGCAAGTCCGCCTACAATTATATCTGCCCGCTTAGATGAAATTCCCTTTACTTTTCTGCGGGATTTTAAGTCCATACTTACAAGGTCATCATATATCATATGAAAATCGCCAATACTCATTTCATAATTGTGGGCATGGTTTAGCGGATATCCAACACGGTTTCTGTGGATTTTGCCGAGGCTTCGGATTGTTCCGCCCAAACCTATAAGAGGTCTCGTTCCTTCTTGCCAAAGCCAGCTTTGACCTTTCAGCATTTCCCGAATGCTTTCCTCAAGAAGGGAAAGCTTCTCCGGGCAAATAACGTCTTTGCCGAGGAAGTTTTTCGTTGCGACGACGGCACCTATGGGAATTGATATGGAATTTATTATGCTGTTGTCCTTAAAAAAGATTATTTCGGTGCTTCCGCCGCCAATGTCAACAATAATTCCCTCACGGATATCAAGAGAATAAATTGTTGCCTTGAAAGCATAAGAGGCCTCTTCTTCACCGGAGATCAGCCTGAAATTAATATCTGTGGAGCTGGTTAAAAGCCGTAGGAATTGATCCCGGTTTTCCGCCTTCCTTACTGCTGCAGTGGTGACTCCTATAATGCGATTGCAGGGTATGCCGTAGGAATTGCATAACTTTTTATAGAGTTTTACGGTTTTGACGGTTTTGTGCATGGCGATGTCATTGAGCAGCCTGCCGTCAATCATGTTTTCGCTCAACCTTATGGTTTCCTTAATGTCATCAATCAGCCTGAATGCTCCGCTGGGCATTATTTCGAATATAACGAGCCTTACAGAGTTTGAACCAAGGTCAATTATTCCTATTTTTTTCGGCATGATTTATCCCACATTTCTTTTTAATAAATTCTTACTCTCAAGTAATGCATGAAACTTTTTGCATCTAATTATACCACATAAAACATCATTAATGACTTTTATTCCCTTAGAAAAATTATATATTTTATTTCACGCAAAATTGATAGAAAAAAGTCGATAAATCTAGCCCGTAAAAAGCGTAGGCAAGCCTTCAAAAATACTGCCCCTTATATTATAATAATAAATATGCAAAAGTTAATATACTCTAAGTAACAAGAGTTTCTTGGCTTAAATTGTACAAGTTGTGTTAATAAACTTACCGATAGAGGAGAAGGAAAATAAATGAATTTTAAATTTAAAATAGGCACAAAGGTTTTGTTCGGAAGAGAATGTGTGAAAGAAAACAAGGGCATATTTAAAGACTTTGGAAAAAGAGCTTTGTTTGTCACGGGAAAGAACTCCGCAAAAGCAAGCGGGGCCCTTAAGGATGTTATTTTTGTACTTGAGGAATACGGCATTGATTATGAGATTTATGACAGGGTTTTAAACAATCCCACTCTTGAAAATGTGAAAGAGGGGGCTGAAGCGGCAAGGAAGTTTAATGCCGATTTTATTATAGGAATCGGAGGAGGCTCGCCTTTGGACGCTTCGAAGGCGGTAGCGGTGCTTGCCAAAAACGATATTGAGCCTGTGGATTTGTATAAAAATGTATTTGGAAACAAGCCCCTTCCCATAATAGCTATTCCCACCACCGCAGGAACCGGAAGTGAGATTACTCCCTATTCGATTCTCACCCGCGATGACATGAAGACCAAAAAGAGCTTTGGCAATGAGGATACTTTTCCGGTTGTGGCATTCATTGATGCCAGGTACACCGAAAGCATGTCCTATGAGACAACGGTGGATACGGCGCTGGATGCTTTTACTCATGCGCTGGAGGGCTATCTGGGAAGAAGAAGCACACCGGTTAGCGATATTTTAGCCGTGGAAGCAATAAGGATATTCGGCGAATGCTTGCAAAACCTTGTAGAGAACAAATTTGACTATGATGTGAGGGAAAAGCTTTTATACATGTCAATGCTGGGCGGTATGGTGATATCCCACACCGGAACTACAATAATACATGGCATGGGATATTCTCTCACATATTTTAAAGATATTCCCCACGGCAGGGCAAACGGAATGCTTGTAAAGGAATATCTCAAGTATAATTATGAGGCAGCCAAAGAAAAAATAGATAATGTTTTAAGTCTTTTGGGTGTAGCCTCTATTGAAGCCCTTGGGGAAATAATTGACAGGCTTATTCCTACAAAGCCTCTTTTGACAAAGGAGGAAATTGAGCTTTATGCAGGCCTGGCAATGAAGCAAAACAGTACTTTGTCCAACGCCCGGACGGTAGTTAAAGAGGATATGGAAGAGATATTTAAAAATACATTTAAGGATGGTTGAAATAGGGTTTATGATAATAGGAGTGGTATCGGACACGCATATAGGAGGAAGGATAAAGAACCTGCCCAAAGAACTTTTGGACGGGCTTAGTGGTGTTGAGCTTATAATTCATGCCGGGGATATTTTAAAGGACTATGTAATATATGAACTCGAAGAGATAGCACCGGTTGAGGCTGTGGCGGGAAATAATGATGACTATTATATGCACGACAAGCTTGGCATTAAAAAGATAATAAGCGTAGGTGAATTTAAAATAGGTATAACTCATGGAAATGGCGGAGGCAGCGCGTTAAAAAGGGCAATGGCAATGTTTGCAAGGGACAAGGTGGATTGTGTGGTATTCGGACACAGCCACATACCCTATAACGAAAAAATAGACGGCGTATTATACGTAAATCCTGGCTCACCCACCGACAAAAGGACACAGAAACAATATTCATATGCACTTTTAAAGGTGGATGATTCGGGGATTTCGGCTGAAATCAGATATTTTTAGTTTCCGAGCATTTTTAAAAAAGGATGTGGGATTTATGATAAATGCAAGAATTGTTTATATAAATGATATGCATGAAGCAAGAGAAGAGATTCGAAAAATCGGTGTGGATGCATCGGCCATGACATGGCTTTCGCCCAAAGCATTATCTATTGCGGTAAAGCTTGAAGACGTAAGCACTTTTGAGGCGAACACAATCAAGCAGGAGATGCTGGGCAAGGGCGGTGATGTTGCAGTAAACAGAGGCGTGGCGGATTTTAGCGCGGAAAGCTCCGATGTTCTTTTGATGGGTACATATAGCCAGTTTAACAGACTTGTGTACAAGCTTCAAATGCATGGCGGAAGTCTCAAGGAAATTGCCCATGAAATTCAAAGGCTCCTTGAGGGATTGGAAAAGGGGAAGCCGGAATATTTTGAATGCGGAAAGTATAGATTGCCCATAGGCGAAAAAACATATGTTATGGGAATACTCAATGTCACACCGGATTCTTTTTCCGACGGGGGAAAGTATCTTGAGATTGAAAGTGCAGTAAAAAGGGCCAGGGAAATGGTGGAGGCCGGTGCCGATATAATTGATGTGGGCGGAGAGTCGACAAGACCCGGATATCAGCAGGTTGATGCCTTGGAGGAAATAAACCGGGTGGTACCGGTAATTGAAAGGCTGTCAAAGGAGCTCAATGTGCCTATATCGGTCGACACCAGCAAGGCACAGGTTGCAGAGAAAGCCCTTTGTGCAGGAGCCTGTATTGTAAATGATGTTTGGGGCCTCCAGAGGGATTTTGGCATGGCAGAGGTTGTATCAAAGCACGGTGCTGGGGTAATTATGATGCACAACAGCGATACCAAGGAGTACAAGGACCTTATGGGCGACATTATAAGGTTTTTGCGAAAGAGTATTGAGATAGCTGAAAAGGCGGGAATTACCAGAGAGAGCATGGTCATTGACCCCGGGATAGGATTTGGAAAGACTTTGGAGCATAATCTTGAGGTAATGAGAAGAATGAGGGAGCTAAATACCCTAAACCTTCCGGTTCTTCTCGGAACATCAAGAAAGTCCCTTATAGGAAATGTTTTAGATTTGCCTGTAAATGAAAGGCTTGAGGGTACTGCCGCAACCATTACCCTTGGTATTGCCAACGGGGCGGATATTGTAAGAGTTCACGATGTAAAAGAAATGGTGCGGGTTGCAAGGATGACCGATGCTATGGTAAGGGTTTGATTTTACATAATATGGAATAAAATGGAGATAGGGCTGTTATGGATAAAATAATATTAAAAGACATGAAATTTTACGGCTATCACGGGGTTTTCCCAGAGGAGAGGGAGAAGGGACAAAATTTTTATATTGATGTTGAGGCTTTTTTGGATTTGAAAAAAGCCGGAGAAACCGACGACCTCGAAGAAACGGTGGATTATTCGAAAATATATGATATTATAAAAAATATAAATGAAAACAATAAATTTCGACTAATTGAGAGATTTGCCCATATCATTTCCCGGGAAATTTTGTCGACATTTAGGCAAATAGACTGGGTGGTTGTCCGGGTTCGAAAGCCTGATGCTCCCATAGAAGGGGAGTTTGAATGGGTTGGAGTGGAAATAGAGAGGTTTTCCAATGAAATATAGGGTATTTTTATCTTTGGGCTCAAACATAGAAGACAGGGAAAGACATTTGCTTGATGCCTTAAACTGTATTTTTGCTATTTCCGATGTTAGCCTTGAAAAAATTTCGAATATTTACGAGACTGAACCTGTGGGATATACCGAGCAGGGGCGGTTTTTAAACATGGCCGCACAAATTGCCACATCTCGTAAGGCAGAGGAGCTCCTTGAGGAACTTTTGGGAATAGAGAAGCTTTTAAAACGGGAAAGGATAATTCGCTGGGGGCCTAGGACGATTGATATTGATATTCTTGCTTATGGTGATTTGAAGTTTGATACGCCCCGTCTTACAGTTCCCCATCCTAGAATGTTTGAACGGGCGTTTGTTTTAATTCCGTTAATGGAGATTTGTGATAAGAAAGAGCTTTATGGCGTAAATATCCGGGAAGCATTGGATAAATGCAGTGACAGGGACGGGGTAAGGTTATACAAAAAAATAACAATTTTTGATTTGCATGGAGCTTGCTAAAATAATATAATTAGGATAATTGAATTAGTTCGGTATGCTGCAAAGATAAGGTTTTTGGAGGTATCTTTATGGTAGAAGTATACTACTACATCCCCAAAGAGGAAGTTGAAAATGCTGTAGAGTGCGGTTTGAAGCTGTCAGAGTATTTCGACAAAGAAGTAATTATAGAAAATACCAAGATGAAATGCATATCAGCGCTTCTAAATCCTAAAGACGACATGGAGAAATACAGGTCTGAAGGATTAAGGTGTGTTAAGCTTGAGCTGCCTTCCGAGTACTGCTTTGTGGCTGACAAATATTTGTATGAGGTTGGCCTTAACCGTCCGGAAGTGATGAAGCTTTATCTTGACTCGATTGTGCCGATTAAAGATTATACTTTTGGGCTGTACAGGCTTCCGGAGTGCCTTGTTACAAGCACTGTTATAAGCGAACACATAAGTCTTTTGAATAAAAGGCTGGATTCCCCTGTTTTATTTGATAATTCTGAGGAATTATATATAAACAATGCTGTTGAAAACTTAAAAGAAGACTATCCTAATATTAATGATATAATGTTGTACTATTTCTACCATTATTTAGAAAATAAAGGCAAATTAGAAAAAATAGAGGATGAAGGAAGCGAAGTAGTTGTTTTTCTGGATAAAAAAACAGGCAAAAACTTTTTGGCGAAAAAGCCTGACATTTGGGTTTAGTGAGAGATGGTAAAAGTGAAAGAAATAATTATAAAAAAATTAAAAGAGTCAAAACATGATTATGTTTCCGGCGAAGAGCTGAGCAGCATCCTTGGGGTGTCAAGGACGGCTGTGTGGAAATGTATAAATGAGCTAAAAAAGGAAGGTTATGTTATTGATTCTTCTTCAAAAAAGGGCTATAAATTATGTTATGTCCCTGATATAATTAATCCGTGGGAGATCAAAGAAGGTCTTGACACCAATATTATCGGCAAAGATATTCACTGCTTTTTTGAGGTTGATTCAACCAACAACCATGCAAAAACGCTTGCCCAAGACGGCTGCGATGACGGTACTGTTGTCTTGGCCGAACGCCAGACCAGGGGAAGGGGAAGGCTGGGTAGAAGCTGGGATTCCATGGACAGGAAGGGAATATGGATGTCTGTTGTGCTGCGTCCGGCTGTAGGGTTGGAGGATGTTCAGATTATCACCCTTGCTGCGTCGGTGGCAGTAGTCTCTGCATTGAAAAAGGAGATGGATATAGATGCCGGGATAAAATGGCCTAACGATATAATTTTAGGCGGAAAAAAGGTTTGTGGCATCCTTACCGAAATGAGTATGGAGATGGAAAGAATCAATTTCCTTGTCCTTGGAATTGGAATGAACTTTAGCCATGAAAAATCCGATTTCCCGGAAGAGATAAGAGACAGGGCCACATCCTTGGGGATTTATTTAAAAGAAAAGAAAGGGCTCGACATTTCCGAATTTAGAAGAAGTCATCTTGTAAAAGCAATATTGTCGGAGCTGGAAAGAGTATATGACATAATTAATAAAGGCAAAGCCGGTGTAATTATTGAAGAATGGAAAAAGTATTCCGTGACGTTGGGAAAAGAAGTGCTTATAAAGTACAGGGAAGATCAGTATACCGGAATTGCGGAGGATATAGACCAAAATGGTAGACTTATAGTAAAGCAAGGTGACGGAACGGTAAGAGAAGTTTTGTCTGGGGAGGTTTCTGTGAGGGGACTTTTAGGATATACATAGTGCACAGATTTCTATAGATAGATTTGATTATTTTGATTATACAAATTAAACATCATTTATCTTAACATTAGATATGGGGAGAGTTGCACAGTGGTTATTGATTTTCATGTACACTGCTTTCCTGACAAGCTTGCTCCAAGAGCTATATCGCAGCTTGCTGCGAACGCCGGTATTCCTCCAAGAGTTGACGGGACAATAGGCGGATTAAAGGAATCAATGAAAAAGGCCGGTATATCGAAATCGGTTGTTCTTTCTATTGCAACAAAGGCAACGCAGACTGAAAATATCAATGATTGGTCCGCCGAAATTCAGGATGAGGAGATTATTGCTTTCGGAAGCATTCATCCGGATTATGAAAATTGGAAAACAGAGCTTTTCAGGATAAAGGGTATGGGAATTAAAGGCATTAAATTTCATCCTGACTATCAGAAGTTTTTTGTGGATGACAAAAAGATGTTTCCGATTTATGAAACAGCTTTTGGATTGGGCCTTATAGTAATATTCCATGCAGGTGTGGATATCGGCCTTCCTGAGCCGTATCATGCAACACCCGAAAGGCTTGAAAAGATTGTTCGGACATTTCCGGGATGCAAAGTTGTAGCTGCACATATGGGAGGCTATTCCTTCTGGGACGATGTAGAACGATTTTTGGTGGGAACCGACATTTATTTGGATACTTCATACAGTCTGGATTTTATGGATGACGAACAGGCAAAGAGGATTATTAAGAACCATGACAAAAAGAGGATTCTTTTTGCGACAGATTCTCCATGGATGGACCAGGAGGAGTCGCTTTTAAAGCTTAAGAGCCTTAATCTTGACAAGGATACAGAAGATGCCATTTTAGGCTTGAATGCAAAAGCTTTATTGGAATTGTGATTATGACGATAATGATTAAGATTTGCAATTTTGAAGAAGATTTTATCTTGACCAGAGCAGGGAGAGATACTTATTCCAGAAGGGGGATTCATAGTGGTTGATAATATCAACGGTAATAATGGCAATAGCGGCGACAGCGTAAGTAACGTAAAGAGTGGCAATAACGGCGGTGGGAGTAGCGGTGCAAATAGAAATGCCGGAAACAACAGAAACAACAGAAGAAAGGATTATCACAACAATAGAAGAAGCAACAGCGAGCAGGGTCCAAACAAAGGTAATTATTTAAACAAGGGTAACGGCAACAAAGACAATTACAATAAAGATGGAAATTATGCAAAGGATAACAAGCCGAATTCAAAAGACAATAAGCTTGGCAGGGAAAATGCCAATGCAAAAAACCCTTATAGAGACAACAACCTTTTAAAAGGAAACGGAGCCAGGAAAGACAGTGCGCAGGCGAGATCCGGCGGTATGCAAAACAGCGGATATTCTTACAGGGATTCGGGCAGAATGAAGTCTGAAGAAACTGTGGAAGATATTAAGCTGGATATCGAAAGAATTGAAAAGGAAATAATGCTTGAAATAAAAGAAATCAAGAGTATGAGACTTGGAGTTTAGACATTTGGAGATGTGGTTGAAATGATTTTGGTTATAGATGTTGGAAATACCAACACTGTGTTTGGAGTATATGACGGAAAAAAGCTTTTGAATCATTGGAGAATGGAGACAAGCAAGGGGAAGACTTCCGATGAATACGGCATGTTTATTATAAGTCTTCTCAACTATGAAAAGATTGCTATTGATAGGATTGAAGCGGTAGTTGTGGCTTCTGTGGTACCGCCTATAATGTATTCTATCGAGCATGCCATACGAAAGTATTTTAAGCTGGAACCGATGATTGTAGGACCGGGAATCAAAACGGGAATAAACATAAAGTATGAAAACCCGAGAGAAGTGGGAGCAGACAGAATAATTAACGCAGTGGCGGCGTGTGAAATATACGGCGGACCTCTTATTATTGTTGACTTCGGTACTGCTACAACTTTTTGTGCGGTTTCTTCAAAGGGTGAATATCTTGGAGGAGTAATCTGTCCGGGAATAAAGATTTCTGCAGAAGCATTGTTTCAGAAGACGGCAAAACTTCCTAAAATAGACCTTGTAAAGCCTGATACGGTAATAGGGCGCAATACAGTTTCAAGTATGCAGTCGGGAATTATATACGGATATGTTGGAAAAGTTGATTATATAGTGCGGCGCATGAAGAAGGAAATGAAGGAAGACAATATAAAAGTTATTGCCACCGGAGGGTTGGCAAGGCTTATTGCCAGTGAGTCGGAAACAATAGATGAAATCAACGGACTTCTCACATTGGAGGGTCTTAGAATTATATATGAGAGAAACAAATAAATTTTTATAAAATTATATATCAAATTATTAAACGCATATTCAAATTTGAATATGCGTTTAAATATATATCGGTAAAAGCTTTTTGCAAAAAGTCGATTGTTATCATAAAATGCTTATATCAAGCAGCATTTTTCCTCAATGTCGAAATGATTTTAATATAACTTTTTTCTTGTAAAACCAAGTTGTAAAATGCAAAAGTGCTTATTATAAGAAGCGGAAATGTCGGCATTGCAAATCTGCCTTCACCGCCCTCGACAAGGGATATCAAAATTGACACACCCACAATCAAAATGTATGTAAAAGAGAAAGAAATCAAAGCTTTATGCTTTGCAAAATCCTTTATTTTTCTCCATCTAATGAAAAACACTACCGGCGCTATTATAAAAGGTACTTGCACCAAAATCAAAATGTATCTTTGGATAATATTAACAAGCTTGATGGGCCTAGGCACATTTGTCTCTGTCCTTATAAGTATTCCGAATGTCTTCCAGAAATTAATTTCCGATCTTATTATAGCTTTAATATATATATCCGGCTTCTTCAGCATAACTTTTATACACATATCCTTGACTTTTTGCGCCAGCTCCTCATAACTAAGTCCGGTTTTCTCCATGAGCTCGTCCGTTATTCCCCATATAGTATCGATATGGGGATTCCCGTTTTGAATATTTTCATCTCTTTCTCTTATATATATTTCTTTGATAATATTATATGGATAATCATCGGGAGCAAGCTCAATGTAATCACCAGCCATTTCCATAAAGGCAAATCCGCGCCCTGTGGCTATGCTAAACGTATTGTTGTATTTTAAATTCACGAAGGACCATCCCGCTATTGAGATAAACAAGGGTATCAGACTCACGAAAGAATATAAGAGTATTCTTGGAAATTTATGTTTTCTTTTTGCAAGAATAAGTATGAAAAATGCGGTATACAATAACGGCAACACAAAATAAATAGGTCTTGTCAATGCCGCCATACATGAAATAACTATAATAGATATCATTTTTAACAAGACTCTGTTTTCATCATTATTCTTAATCATATTGGCAAACAGAACAAAGCTTAGAAGTATGAAAAAAGCCGCCGTAATTTCGCTTAAAATGGCCATTTCAAAGAATAAGAACGGTATAAACAGCGAATAGAGGCCAGAAGCAATAAGGGATAATACCGTATTATTTGTAAATTTGTAAACGGTGGAAGCTATAAAATATGATATTAATACCCCCATTAACATCTGAGCAAAAACAACAATTTTTAGGTTTAATCCGCATAACAATATAATAAACGGATATCCCGGGGTTCTAAGTCCGTCGAAATCGGAAAAGTCGAGCTTGGAAATCATAGTTGCCAAATCTATGTAAGACTGTGTATCGGGACAGATAATAGGCTCCGATGCAAAGAAAATTACCAAGCGGACAACAGAAATCAAAAGTATATAAGCAAGTAATGCTATTTTAAATTTTAATTTTTTTTCGCCATTCAAATTAAACTTCATTTTTCTCCTCCATGTAAAAGGTCAATTACTTATTTGTAAGTTGAAGCTAAATATAACTAACTATAACAGTATGCATTATAATGATACCAGAAATTAAGACAGACAAAACGGCCAAAATAAGTTAGAATGGAACTATGGAAAAGAGAAGAAATTTTACACCGGAAGAAAAAGCAAAAATAGTGATTGAGGTCTTAAGGGAAGAA
>Ga0209720_1000436_pt1 | contig 44254 bp, 50 predicted proteins | sample AD_JPNMR3_MetaG_FD_184426 | JGI IMG/M metagenome (GOLD analysis project Ga0209720, IMG submission 184426) | Active sludge microbial communities of municipal wastewater-treating anaerobic digesters from Japan - AD_JPNMR3_MetaG (SPAdes) (version 2) | ecosystem: Engineered > Bioreactor > Anaerobic... | reverse complement strand
TTCTTTCTTTATTAATTTATGTGGATGGATTTATAGGTAAATAGGCAAAAAAATGTGATATGTGGGGGGGGTGGGATAATATGTGAATAAGATATTATGGTTAAAAAATGTGGTAATTTTTTAGATGGTGGTTATATATATTTTCTGACTATTTCTGATTTTTTCTTTATTTCGTAGAAAGCTAGTTTTAAGCTTCTACTTGATGCTGATAGTGGGGTTTGGGAGTTAGGGAGTGCTATTGAGATTGTATATTCTTTATTAGAAGGGTTAAAAGAGATTTTTAGGAAATCTCCTTTAAGTTTGAGGTCGATTTTGACATTTCTTATTATATCTTCTATATAGTCCATAAATCTCCTTTGATAGAATTGAAATATTGTTCTACTGGCTGATGCAAGTAATATAATTTAAGTAGAGCTAGGAATGCTTTAGTGGTTGATTTTAAGTCTACTTCCAATTGTTGGATTTTGGAATCTGACTTAGGGAACTTGACGATGAAGGCTTTAGTTGGGTAGAGGTTGTATGTTTCTTTGAGTGCTAGGGCGTAGGCTGCTACTTGGTAGAAGTTGTGGACTTTAAGTTTGTTAGTTGTTTTCCAATCGAGTAGGATGAGGTTGTTTTGTTGATCTGAAGCTAATGCGTCGAGCCTACCTCCGAACCCTAGGGATGGGGAAGCAACAGGGATATCTCCTGACTGGAATGTAAGGTTGAGTGAGTGAGTCCAGTTGAGGAAGTTTTTGAAGGCTGCTTGAGCTTGCTGAGAAAGCTGGGGTATTGGTTTTAGGTTGATTAGGGCGTCTATCGCGTTGTGACATTCAGTTCCGACGTCTGCTGCTTCTTTCTTCAGTCTATCTGGGGACTTGAGAGCTGAGGAGTAAGCTTCTTCTAAATCTTCTTCTGAGAGGCTGACCCCTATGGAGAGTTTGGATTCTAGGGCTGACTTCATCGAATCTAAGGCTGTTTTCTTACTCCAATAGGAAAGAGCTCCAGACTTCCCGGCGTCGAGCACTTCCAGAATAGCTGACACAGATGGGAGCTTTTGGTTTGCTACTTTGTAGAAATGACAAGTCTTAAATCCTACTCGCTCCTCAGAGTAATCGATCTGGAAATTTGGGGACAAATTGATCAGAATCCCTCCCAATCGGGGATTTGGGACTCTACAAATTTTACTGCTTTAGGGAAGTTAGGGTTGCTAGCAAATTTCATTGCCAACTCGGACAGGAGTCTAGCTAAAAGGTCTTTGTAGATACTCTGGTCCTCAACCAGTTGCTTGAGGAGCTGAGCTGTGGACTCTGGGTCGGATATGAACTTTGGGGCTAAAAGAAACGCTATTCTCCTTCTTCCCTGCACAGATTGCGACAAGTCTCTAAGTAATTTTAAGTCTGAATTTGACAGATTCATTGTTTTTCCTCCTTGTTTAGATTTAACGACTCTGATTGTCTTCCAAACTCTGCTATCAGGATTGAATCGGATATCCCTGAGTTGGGAGCTTCTATCCCGAACCGCTGCCTGACTACCTCCAGCGACGCTTTCTTCAGCTGCTCCTTCTTCAATCCTTTGGGAAGCAAGGCGGACTGCCAGGCTTTGCTGTCCACGAACTTGTACGGGATGCCAATCGCTTCCAGAACTATCAGCGTGGCTTCTAGGCAACGGAGCGCGGAAGCCGTCGCTTTGAACCTGGTCGGATTCACCATCGGACGCTCAAGGTACGCAATCGAGTCCTTGTACGGCAACAGGAGATCGACCAACTTCGCATAATCCACCCTGGAAATGAAGTGCGACTTCTTCTGGTAGTCCAGCACGCTCTTTATCGGGGTGTTGATGTGGAGTACAACTTCTCTGGTATCCAAAGTTAGGACGGCTATCCCTCCAGTCACACCGTTGTCTATTCCTATTACGTATTTCATCAATTCCTCCTGTTAGGAAAAGTAAGAAAGATCTTGGGATACTTCTGTCAGGAATGCCCAGATCCTCTTTTAGGAAATATCTTGTCTGCCAAATCCAACAATTCCTGGAAAGTCAACCCGCATTCCCTGCAATTGTCGTCCACTGGACATTCAAACAAGAGAGGGCATTTCCCTATCGTTTCGAATTCTTGCTTGTACAATTCCAAAGCTTCCAACTTCGGCATGTCGTACAGCTCCATGAATACTTCCAGCCATCCATCGGGTTTCCCGGCGGATACGTTGCATTCAAAGCAAACACCCTTCTTTTCTCCAAAGTATTTGCCTCCAAGCTTTTTTATTTCTTTTTTTATCTGCCTGGCTTTCATCCCATCTGGGATTCCAAGTTCTTTCCCGCATTTTTCACATTTAATCATAAAAGATAATTATACTATTTTTTTTGAGAAAAGTCAAGTATTTTTATAAGTCAATCCCTTGTTGTTCATCTATGTTTTTTTTCTTAAAAAAATCTATAATTTTTTTAAATATATTTTTTCTTTCTTCTTTTTTTTGGAAATGCTCTAACATATATTTTGCCGCAGAAGAAATAAAATTTTCGTATTCGGCCAATCCATTAAAAATAAAAATTTCTCTTACAAACAATTCCCCATTATGAAAAATTATCTTATTTTGTATTACGAAATCTCTAGCTAAAACATAGTTAAAGAAAAAATCATAAACATACTCTTCATCTAAAAACTTCCCGGTTTTTATAAAATATTCGTCCCTAAGTTTTTGAGTTATTTTAATCAAAACTTTTACCCCTATGGAATCATTATCTTTTATTTTTGGTCGATTTATTAATTCCAACAATGTTTTAGCTTGATCATAATTTATATATAATATATCGCTATATATTCTTTTGTTTTTTACATAATATAGTCCGCATTTTACTAATTCTTTCATTTTATCTATATCACTAGTTCTGTCTTCAATTGCCCTATTAACTAAATATCTATCTTCGACAAATAGTCTCTTTCTTATATCGTCATGTATTTTATGATATATCCCTATGTCTATCATAATAGTTTTTTTATATTCTCCTCAATTTGTTTATTTAAACCTTCCCATAATTTCTTGTTAAATCTAGAAAATATCTTCTTCTTCAAGATATACCAAAATAGTTTTTGCTTTTATTTTATGGCTTTTAAAAATGTTAAATAACTTCTTGGTTATAATTTCTTTGTAATTATCTTTCCATTTTAAACAAAATATTTCACTTCTGAATTCAATCTCATCTTCATAAAAAATTACCTGATCAAAAGAAATTTCCCCAATATTTTTTATTTTGATATTGTTCTTATTCCATGGAGTCCCAGGGATTTTATACCATTTAGTTTTTGAAACGATATCAGTTACTATTAATATGCTTACTTTGTGCATAAATTATGAGATGTCATCATAAGACTCTTTATATATGCTATATTTTTCATTGGTTATTTTTTCAATTATTTCTTTTCTTGAAAAATAACGATTAGGATTTTCACCTAAAAATTTTATAATCATATGTCGAAGTTCTTCATTATTATTCATAGTTAGGATTTAATACCTTCATACTTAATTTCCTTTTTATCAAATCACAAAAAGTATATTTTTTAGGCCTTACAACAATCCCTTCTCTTTGGGTATTGGTATTGGCATAACAGCCGGAGCTCATAGACACTAAATAATCAATATTCCAATCTTTCTTGAATTCTCCCTCATAAATTAATGGGACTGTCTTTAATCCTAATTCTTTACAAATAGAAACAATTTCGTCAAATCCCAAATATTTTTGTCCAGGGACATCAAAGATATCAAATACCATAAAATCTATTCCTCTTATCCCAAGCGGGTTCGTTTGTATCTTTTCTCCAAATATTTCGCCTTGTATAGCTATTTCCATTTTAGAATATTTTAACTTGTCTCCTATCCTATATTTCTTCTCTATTTCCCAATAGGCATTCTCTCCGTATTTTATTATATAATTTCTGCTACATACATTAAATTTTGCTTCATAATAAAAGAATGTCGCTGATGTCCCATCTATTTTTTCTGTTATATATATATCTCCATCAATCTTTTTAAATTCATCTAGTAATTCTGGCTTTGACTGGAGATTGATTTCATCTGTTTTTGGGATATAATATGGCATAGGGCCTTGCGGTTCTCCTTTAATAGTTATATCTATAGGTTTTTCCCATTTTTGAATTCCAAGGTCAGAAGTAACGTCGTCTCCTTTCTGTACTTCTTTTTTAAGCAAACTTAATGGAAGAATCAAACCAACTGATAATACTCCCTTCATTTTGACAGGTCTCAATCTGTTCCCAACTACCCCGTTATAGAATTTAGGTTTGCCCTTAGTTAAAAATGGAGCTACATCATGAGGTACCCAAGTATCAGGCTCAACAAATATTACTAAATCTCCCGGTTTATATAATCCTTTTTGAACTATTACTTTCCATCCCTTACCTTCTAATTCTGCAAGTTCTATTCTATCAGCACCAGATATCGGGATAAGATTTTTTATCGTTTGGATTGTCGCTAAGTTCATTTTATCCCTCCTTATTTAATTATTATGATTAAAATTGACGTACTCTGCACGACTAAAGTCGGCAGATTCTTTCCTGTATTGCTACAGGCTACATTGCATATTCGGTTTATACCGATTACCAATGGGGGACGCCATAACCCCAACTACTTGGTTTTCACCAAGATACTTTTTACGTCCTAACCACATGACTAAAGTCAGTGGCTTGCGGACGCTATAGTTTATGTCATTTTTTCTTTTATACAAATAGGCTAACTTTACATCTCCATCGTATAATTCTTCTTTTCCATTATTTTTAATCCATCTTAAATTAGGCATATCACCTCTTTCAATACTTTATATTTTTGGTATTTAATGTACAAAAACAAGGACCCTTGTCTTTTGTAGAACAATTTTTACAAGAGTCATAAGCTTCGGTACCATTTGTGGTGGTATATTGGATAAAAGAAATAGAATTAAAAGAATCTAAAAAAGAATTTATTTTGTTTTTCATTTCATCTGCTTCTTTTTTTTTGTTTGGATTTATTTTTATATTTTAATTTCACAAGCTCATCTATCATGAAATGAAAAGCTATTTTTATATTTTCTATTTCCATATTATTTCTCCTCCCAATAATTAATTTTTCTTTTGATTATTTGAGCATAACACATAGTAAAATCAATTGCTTTTTGAAAAAGTCTATTTTTCTTTTTGTATCCCCTTTTAAGTAAATATTTCTCTGCGTCTTCTTTATTTAAAAATACTTTATCTATTTTATTATCTCCTTTGGTTGTATCGCTTAGAACAACAATATAAACGTCGGAATAATTTATTTCATATACAAATGATCCTATAGGGTATTGTTTTTCTTGGCTCATATTCGTTTCCTCCTTCATGTTCATTACAAATTTATTTTATATTTTTTTTGATTATTTGTCAAGAGTATACAAAAAATGTTTTAAAAAGACAATAAAGAAATAAACAAAACCCAATAAAACAAAGACAGAAATAAAATTAAATATTATTTCCATATATCCCACATTCAAAATGAATAAATTTATCTCTATGTATACCTGGGATTTTCCCAAATTTTTTTATCTCTTCTATATGTTCCCTAGTCCCATATCCCGCGTGTTTAGAGAATTTAAATTGAGGATATTTCTGTTCAAGTTTAGCCATCAACCTATCTCTAAAAACTTTAGCCACTATACTTGCGGCTCCTATCTCATAAACCTTTTGGTCTCCCTTTTTTATTGCCTGTTGCCTAAAAGGGAAGTTCCCTATTTTAAATTTTCCATCAACCAAAATACAATATCTATCCATATCGACTATATGCTTAATCAGCCTACCGGCAGAATCCCTAAGAACTTGCTGATTAGCCCAATTAATGCCAATTTGATTTATTATATTTGCAGAACGGCAAGAAATTGCAATTATGGCATGCTTTCGTATTTCTTTATCAAGCTCTTCTCTTTGTTCCCTGGTAAGCATTTTAGAATCTTCTATCCCTTTTATTATAGGGCTTCCATAAGGGAACAATACCGCGCAGGCGACTATCGGTCCGGCGAAACATCCCCTTCCTACCTCATCCACGCCTATTCTCGTGAATATTTTCGGTTCCATTTTATTACCTCCGCTTTACATTTAAAGCTTATATTCCTGGTAGTGTTAGATTTGGAGAAAGTAAATATGTCTACCCAATTCTTCATCTTAGGATTCATAGTATCTTCTAAAACATAATATCTTCCTCTTACTTTAACCAAATCTCCAAAATTGAGTTTATGTTTTTTTATTAAATCTCTAGATAGAGCTATAGCTCCATTATAAACAACCCTTCCAGATGCCATTATATTAGGTGTGGAATCAGTCTCTTCGGGGATATTGGTATAATAAGAACACATTAAATTATCTAATTTGATAATTTCGTATGCTTGGGATTTAGTTGGGATATATACATTGACTACATTAAATTCTCTAAAATTTAAGTTTTTATTCTTTCTATTAACTATAAAACTAAGCAATATTATTAAAAAAGCTATAAAATATAATAGTAATTTGTATTTTGTTATTGCCCTTATTATTTTCTTTTTTCTTCTAAAATATCTCTTTCTTTTCATTTATCCCTTTCATTTTCGAAAAATGGATCTTTTCTTTCTTTTCATTTAGGATATACTCTCCAGTTGGCTTGATTATACATCCATCCTCATCAATATAATATCCTAGTTTATTAATTATATTAAGCTTTAACCCAAGCATAGTTAGTTTTTCCGCCTCATTCATCGATCATCCTATAATCTTTTTTATGTTTGATTCTTCCCTTCTTTGTTTTGAATATCCTAGTAGCAGGGTTTATATTACCCCAAGTTTTCCTGACTTTGATGTTAGTTTTAAAATTTTTCATATCTAATAATTTTATCTTTTTTTTAAATAATTGTCAAATTTTCGTTCTATTTCCTTCTTCTTTCCCCTTCCTTCCTTTCTTCCTTTTCTCTTCTCTTCTCTCTTCTTTACCCCCCAGAGCGCCGCCCTTTTATGCATGTATGCATGCCGACTGATGACTAGAGAAAAAAGATATATATATATAAACTAATACTTAGTCTATATACTAATACTTCCTCCAGCTACTTCCTCCCTTCCTCCTTCTTTCTTCCTTCTTTCTTTCTTCTACTTCTTTTTTCTCTTTCTCTTTCTCCAGAGAATTAGAGAAGTAGGAGAAGAGAGAAAGAGGAAGGAGGGATAGGAGTGGTGGAGAAGCAAGCTAGCTAGAACCCGCATCAGGAAGGCCTAGGATAGGTCCAGGATGAGGTTTTAGCTATTTAGCTAGGTGGAAGTATTCTTCCCTTCTTTTTTGAGCTAGGAAGGGTATATATCCTTTTCCTCTAGTCAACGTGTGGCGGTTGCACACATTGCATAATTTAAGTGAGAACAAATAGCTGCCTGATCCCTCCTACTATCCTCATCCCCTCTTTAGCTACATTTGAGCTAGAGGCGGAACCTGGCAAGTGGGCATGCATAAGGGGTCGTACCGCATCCTACGCCGATGGATGTTACCTACCCAGCCTTGGAGCCTTATATTCTGGGGGTGCTTACATCGGACAGGTCAGACTATGAAGACTTTTCCTGTTGTTCAGATTCGGGGACTGATAACCACCGTTGTCTACGAACGGGGCCAGTGGCTTTGGATTAGAGAGGGAAAGCTCGCTTGATTGAAACCTCTTTAGAATAAAAATTATACAAAAAAAGCAGCTGGATGTCAAGTCCAGTCTAAAATTTTAGAATAAGCCTTCGTTTTGGCTCATGTCAGGCATTTGTTCCGGCTCTAAAGCTTTTATTGTGAATTTGTGGAACTTTATTCTACCTGCATCTACAAAAGCTTTTAATTCTTCTTCTGTGTAAATTTTTCCTTCCTCTGATCTGAAGCCTAAGGACATTATTAATCCGTTGTCTCCATCGTCGAGTAGGACGTTGATTCTGTTCATCGGGACTTGTATTCCGAGAAGTTGGGACATGATTTTAGCTGTTGACTCATGTCCTACTCCAGAAATTATTTCTCTGTTGGCGAATTTGCTTTCTAATATAAAAGATTTAGCCGCTTCTAGAGAGAGCGGTCTAAATTCAACACCACAATCTCTCGAGATCATGTTTGTTGAGAATGCGTTCAAGATGTATGTTTTCATATTTTTATTTTTCCTCCTTTCAATTGTCTAATAATATTATATTTTTTTTAAATTAAACTCAAGTTCTTGTCTTTGATTTAAAAAAAAGATAGTTAGTATATGACAGGTATTGAGTTGATAGGAAGATTAGGAATAGACAAAATAATCGACGAAGAGATGATAGAGGACGATGTGAAAGAAGAAGAATTTAACTTGTACATGCTGAATCTGTATAAGAAAAAAATAAACATGATTGAGGATTTAAAAGAATGGATGCAACTCTAGATTTCCTTATAAAATACGAAAAAGAATTAAATTCTTTATACAGGGATATTAAAAAAGAGGATTTCCCTTTTTCGTATATAAGTAAACATATAGTTTCTTGGAGATTGAACAAAGATATAGAATATCCTCTAAATATTCTAGACTTTATACTTAGACATTTTGGGGAAATGAAAAACTTTTTGGGAACAATCATTCCAGACAGGGTTGTTACATATTTGAGTAAGTTGTCCGGGATGTATTTAGAATTGCTTGCGGATGAGGATACCTACCCGGAATATGAAAGATATCAGAAAGAGGATTTCTCTCAGGCTGAATCTGCTTTCTTAAAATCCAAAAAAATGAGACCTGAGGATAAAAAGAAAGTAAAGCCTAACTCTATGTATCACAAATTGTTTTATGAAATAGCTTCTGATCCTAAATATTTGGCCAAACACTTAATAGAAAACCTTAGCTTACCAATAGAAAAAGTAATGCATCCAAGTGTTAAGAATGAGTTTTTGAAAGATTTAAAGGGTAGAGATGTAGATTTGTATTATAAATATATAAATAGATTTGAGAAAGATAATGTAGGCGACAAGGAAAGATTCGAATTGGCGATTAAGAATATAGAATCCGAAATAGGAGAAGAGTTGGTCAACAGAATCAGAAAAGGGCTTAAAACTTATCCCGGGGATTCGGATAAAGAAAGACCTTTGGCAAATTTAAGAAGAGTTTATAAAATGGTATTTAACAAATTAGCTAAAGATAATGCTAAACCGATAGAATTAGTTAGAGCAATATTAAGACAATTATTGCAAAATCCTATAGTTGCTTCTTTTAAATTAGCCCCATTTTTCTCAACAGACATAATAGGAGAATATAAAGATTTGTTTGTTTCAGAATTTGAAAATGTATTCAACCAGATAAGGACGATAGATGGGTTTAGGTACAATGATAATGGAAAATTTGATATTCCCATGAATTCTATTTCTAGATTAATTGGGATTGGGATGTTAAACAAAGAAACAGCTAAAAAAATTTTATTGAATTTAATTAAAAAAGATGCTACTGGAGAAGTTATAAAAAGAGCCAAAAAATCTGGGTTGGAAGATTTATTGTATGAAATTGAAGGTTTGGTTGGTGAAAATATAAACGAGTTCAATATATTAAAAAGACCTATCGAGGATCCTAAATCTTTTGAAAATTTAATAGAAAAAATAAATTCAATTCAGAATGAGCGGATTGCAAAGAAGTATATCCACTATTATATCATTTCTTTATTTAATAATTCTAAAGAATCTATGTTTGATTTGTTGAGAAAAATAGTAGATGGATATAAAAAAATAAAAAATGATTCCGCAAAAAATTTCTATTTTCGTTTTGTTGATTTGTATTTTAAAAAACATGTTTATACTAATTTGGAAAACTATGTAAAAGATATTGTCTATAGAGTAGGGGAGTTGAATGAAGAGGAAATTTCTTTCCTCAAAAAATTAATAAACTTTAATGAAATAGAAGTTAATTCTCCCGAGATGGCGGCATTTGTTTATGTTATTTACAATAAGGATAAAAGTATAAACAAAGAATCTTTAGTTAATTTTTTTGAAAGAATATTTAGAGAAAATGACCCCAATAACATTAGAGCAAAGATTGAATCTTTTTATAGAATAGTTTCTGAAGCCGGAGTGCATTTGGATGATATTCGTCACTTAATAGATCCAATTAATAATAAATTTTATCCTAAGTCAACTAAAGCAGAGGATTTTATAAACATATTAAATCTAAGGGAGGCAAAATGATAATAATTAAAGCGATAGAAAATATCGGAGAAAAATTCTTTAAAAAAAGTTTTGACAACATAAGAGATGAGGTAGAGCAAGAAATTATTAAAGATAGCAAAACCTCCTTTCAATATCTAAAATATTTATCAAAAATAGGACAAATGCCTTTATTTAAAAATTTGACAAAATTAATAAAATCTGCGGAATATTATTCAAAAGAAATCCCTCCAGAATATCAGGAATATTATTCAAAAGAAATCTCTGGGGGGGATATGATTGAATTTATAGGAAATGACCCTAGGTCTCAAAAGCAATTTGAAGAGGAGTTTTTCCAGGAATTAGAAAATAAATTAGAAAATAAAGAAAGAAAGCAAGAAGATGGTTTTATTATTAATGACGACAAAGATCTTACGCCAATATTTGAAAAGTCAAAATTATTTATGTTCCAGAAAATAAGCGAAGATGACATGAAAGAATTTATAGAATATATAGCTTTAGCGATAGCCTCCAGAATTTCGTCTGTTAAAGAGTATTCAGAAAGGTCAAACGTAGAAGAGCATTTTATTTCTGAAGTAAATCCTTTTATTGATTTTAAAGAAAAAGATATTAAAAGTTTTGCGAACTTTTTTGCTGGGATTAAAGATGAAAAGAGAAGAGAAATAGTTTTTAATGAGGTTGTTAAGAGTACTTCAAAGATTGTTTTTGGGGCTTATTCTTATAGATATTTTTTGAATTTTGTAAAAGAAAAAAAACCTAATTTGTTTAAAAATTTTAAAACAGAGATTTTGGACTTATTAGAATATAAAATTAATTTTGATGCATTAGCAGAAAGAACAAATACTCCTAGAACAAAATTAGAATTACAAAGATTTAATAAATTTATTAAATATATATCTGACAATATAGTAGATTTAGATATTCCTAAAATAAAAGAGATGGCGAATAAAATTAGGGAAGCGACATTAAGTGAGAAAATAGAATCTTTAAATAAAAATATGATAAAAGATACAGTGATTGAGTTATTGTTTATAAGTGAATTAGGCTTATTTTATGAAAAATTTCTTGGTAAAATAAATAAGGAATATATTAAGTCTGTTGTATTAAACAAAATAGTTAAAAAATATAATTTACAATTTGCTTATAAGGATTGGACTCAAAGTATGGCTAAAGGAGAGAATGTTGAGTATTCTTTTGATTATAATAATAAAATATGGGGCAGGCTGGATTTATCTGATAAAAATGCATTAAAGTCTGTTTTGAGAATGTTGGTTGAAATGATTTTGCATCCAGACCTCTTTTCAGAAAAAGAGATTATAGAGTTATTAGATCGTGTTTATAAAAATAAAATTAATATTTCAAAAAATAAAGATATATTAGTGGATAAGAAATTTATATCGGACATAGCCCTCCACGCTTTAGGACAATTAGGCCACTCTGGGACATTTGCTGATGAAGAGTGTTCAATATTTCTATTTAAAAACATAGTTGAAAGATATAAAAAATCTTTTTCATTACCTAGATATGGCCAATTGGTTTCAGATATATATAAAGGGGTATTAAATTCTTTTTTTAGATATGGGAAAAATTTCGAAAGACCTTTACCGCAAACATTAGCTGTGCTTGTGGATTATAGATATAGTGATTTAAAAAAAGATATAGATAATTTTGGGTTTCATTTTAAAAAGTCTATGGGGAGATTAGATTCAATAATAAAAAAATTAAAAGGATTTAAATTAATCGATGAATAATAAATTTTGCCCAAAATGTTATCAATATATGTTGCAACATAATTTAATATCTCCTATTATTCCATTAGATAATATAGTATTTAGATGCTCTGTCCCTATATATACATCTGATGGATGTGGGGTACCTACTGTTTTAGTTTGGAATTGTGATTTACAGAAATATGAAGAAATGACTCAAAAGGAATATGAATCGAAATATGGATTATGATTTAATAAAAAATAAATCTCCGATAGAAATAGTGACCGATCCAGAGAATATTTTTTTGAATACCTATATCCATTATTTTATTATGGAGGCCCCTTTTACTGAAAAGGATGTTATTGATTATAAAAAAATACATTCCGCATATATGTTATTAGTAAGAATATTTATGGAATATGGTCAAGAGATTAAAATAGATTTAGATAAAAAATATTATGAAGATGCTGTTAAGAAAAAGATGATTAAACATAAATTTTTGAGACCTATTTGGAAAGCAGAATGTATGAATAAGGTGGCATACGGATGTAGTTTGGCTGAAGCTATTTGTAAATTATCTATAATATTAAAATTTAATTTAGAGGTTTGATATGGATATTTCGAAATCCGAAAATAGAGTAAAGATTGAAGAATTCATATTAACTAATATGGATGAGATGTCCCCAGAACAGATGTCTATAAAATTGTATGAGACATTGGGGATATCTGTCCAACCTCACGAAATAACCGATTATATTAAAAATTATATTAAAAAAGGAAATAGTCTCGTATCAAACATGACAAAAATGGTAGATGATGTATTGTCGGCAAATATAGATGATAATGTATTAGAAGCTACGAAAAAATTTTCTATTTCTCAGATAAATGAAGAGTTTAAATTAATATATGATAGAATAAAAAGTTTATATCAATTAGCAAAATTGGATCCAGAAAAAGCTAGTTATGATAAAAGAATTACTGATTATTTAGAAAGAGCCAATCAGCTTAGGAATATAATATCAAAAGATTATATAACAGAAATAAAAAACAATTTAATGTTAGATATAGGGAAAAGAATTGTTCTTTCCGCTATAGCCAATTTTATACCATATATCCCAGAAGACAAAAGAGTTGAAGCTAAAGATAAATTTATGAATTCTTTGTCTTTTTTGTTTAATAATTATTCCGAGATAGAGCCGGAAGAGGTTTCTAAAATAAAGAAAGAATATGGCCAGACCGAGGAAAGTAAATAAGCAAGAAGCGTCTTCTATTTTTGATCAGATACAGAAAGAAGCCGCAAAAACTTTAGTTGAAGCTAATCTGTCTAATTTATCTGAAGAAAAAAGAAAAGAAATAATTGCTGAAGGTGGGGATTCTATTTGGGAATCTGAAAATATTTTGAATTTTAGAGATTTTATAAGATCGCCTGAACATATGAATTTTCCAGAGTTGTCTGATAGACAATATGCCGTTTCTGATTATATTCTTGGGGATGACCCCAAAAAAATGTTTGACAACAATAGGAATACAGCGGTTTTGGTTTGGGGGAAGGGTTGTGTAACCGAAGATTGTGAAATATATACGGCTGATGGAAAAAGAATAACGGCTAAAGAATCTTTTGAAAAAAATATCCCGTTTTTTTCTTGGAGTTATTATAATGATGAGGTAAGGCCTTTTTTGTCTACTCCATTTATTAAAAAAGATAGAAAAGAACATTGTTATTTTATTATAACATCTAATGGAAATACTATAAAAGTTTCTGAGGATCATCTTTTTTTAAGCAATGGAGAATGGGTTAAGGCAAAAGATTTAAAGGTTAATGATAAAATAGATAGTGTAATTTGGTATAGTATAAATAATTTACATCCAGATGTAACAGAAGAATTTGCTTATCTTAATGGTGTTTTGTATGCTATTAATAATAATGGATACTTTGAGATAAAAGACATAAAAATATATGAAAAATTTAAAGAATATTTAGATAAGAATAATTTTGTCGGTCATATATTAAAAAATGGCGTCCTTTCTGAAGAGGCAAAAAAATTCCTTTTATCGAAAGGTTTTAATTTTGATTTTAACAGAATTGACCTTAGGTTTATATTTACTAATAAAACTTCGAGGTTAAGTTTTCTTAAAGGTTTTTTGCAAAATGAAAAAAACAAAAAAATATCTATTGATTTATATAGAGATCTAGATTTAATGTTTAGAAGTTTTGGTATAGTATTAAGATATGACTATAGAAGAAATATTATAAAGAATTCGTATTATAGATTACTTAAAAATATAAAAAATATAAAAGAAAAAAAGCCTAAAGTAATTCAAGAGAAAATATGTAAAAAAATATATATGGGGGAACATTGGGTTTATACCCCAACTGTTCCAATATCTAAAAACTATATAATGTGTAATTTTATAAATCACAATAGCGGTAAAGATACTATTAGCGCCTTGATTCAATTATATATAGTATATGTATTATTGCATTTAAAAAGTCCGCAAGCTTTTTTTGACAAGGGACCACAATCTAGTATAGATTTGCTTAATATAGCTAGCACAAGAGAGCAAGCTCAGGAGGTTTATTTTCAATTATTAAAAAAGTTTATTTTAAATTGGACTTGGTTAAAAAATAGGTATCAATTGACTGTTAATGGTAGATTTTTCTCTGCGCCAGCTAGCCAAGATGCTATAGATATTTCAAATAAAGTGGTAATTACTAATGAGTCAATAATATTCCCTAAAAATATACAAATGTTTAGTGGATCGTCTGAGGCTGATTCTTCTGAAGGTAAAAACTTGCTATGTTTTGTGTTAGACGAGGCTGATGCATTTAAATCAGGGACAAGTAGAAGCGCAGAAAAAATTTATAGAGTATGTAGAACATCAGCTTTCTCTCGTTTTAAAAATAGATTTAAAGGATTTGTTATAAGCTATCCTAGGTCTGAGAAAGGGTTTATTCTTTCTTTATATAATTCAGTTAAAGATGATATCCAATATTATTGTGATAGAGCCGCTACTTGGGAGGCATTGCCCCCTAGAATGTTTTCTAAGGATACATTTAATTTTAATGGAGTAGATATCCCTATAGATTTTTACGAAGAATTTAAAATGGACCCAGTAGGTTCTCAGTTGGCTTACATGGCCGTGCCAGTTGAAGAATCGAATAAATATATAGAAATAGAAAATTTGACTACCCCATTTGCTGAAAAAGAAAGATCCATTTTTGAATTTAAAGATTATATAAAACAAGAAGTGGATGGGAAGTATGTTTGTAAAGATATTATATACACTCCATCAAAAATGCCCGCCGGGCATTATTGTATTTCTTTTGACTTGGCTGTTAAAGAAGATAATTGTGCTGTTTGTTTGGCGCATTTAATAGAAGATAAAATAATAATAGATTTTGTCACTGCTTGGGTCCCTAGGCCAGACGATAATATAAAAGTATCTTTGGCTAATGTTAATAAGATTGTCCAGGAAATGAGTGAAAAGGTGAGGCCATCTATAATAGGTGGAGATACATGGAATTCGGCTTTATTATGCCAAAACCTCCAATCAAAAGGGTTTAACGCAAAAACCATTAAAATAACCCATGATGATTATTTGTTATTTAGGAGGTTTTTATTGAATGGGAATGTTTTTATTCCAAAGGATACGTATCTAATTAACGAGATAAAAGATTTGTATTATGAGAGATATGATAAAGTAAATCACCCAGATGGGAAGCACGATGATAGATTCATGGCGTGTTTGATAGCTTTCAAATCTTTACTAAGCTTAAATGTTAAAAATACAAATTTAATGTTGGAGGGAGAATTTGTTGGAGACAATCTAGCAACTTCAGATGATTTTGTAGATTCCGAGAGTTTGGAAGAAAACGGTATATTTATAGATAGTAAGTTTATGATTAATTTGGACGATCCTCCAGACAAGAAATACCGTATTATTTAAAAAAAATATAGTCTTATTAGTATGAAAGTAATTGCAATAATTAATTCTATGCCTGGTCCGATGGGAGATTATGGATTAGTAGAAGATTATGGATATCCTAATATAGAAGAATATGGGATGGATTTGGGACAAAGAGATAATGATTTATTTGTCCCATATGGTGGAACTGGCGGGACTATAATAAATGAAGAAATACCCAATATTAAAAAAATACTTTTGGATTTAAGAAATATAAAAATTGATGAAGAGTTGCAAAAGGAAATAGATAACCTTAAACTATATTTTGATGTAGAAGTGGCTAATTCTGATGAAGAATTTAATTCTAAATATAATAATTCTTTTGACGTTGTTATAACTAATGTATAGGAGGAACAATAAATGATTAAGGAAACTTTAAAGAAAGTTTTGGAATCTTTTAAAAAAAATATCTATAATATAATAACAAATTTAAGTATAGATGTTACGCAAAAAGTAACAATTAAAACATATTCATTAATAGATTTGGCTGTAAGTGTTATATTGGAATATTTATTAAATGGCTTAATTCAAGAATTCGATAGCAATCCCTATAAAAAAATGTTAATAGTTAATTCTTTTGAAAAAAATAAGCTAGGTTTGTCTACAATTGTAAGAGATGAAATAAAAAACATCTTAAATAACAATAAGGACATGGAATTTAAAGATTTATTAATTAGTTTTGCACAAGGAATTGATGATAATTTCATTGGGATCTTTTTTAGTAATTTAGATATAGAAATGTCAAAAGAGAAAAAGGTTTTGATTAACTGGGCAATAGTACGGCAAAGTTTAGAATCTCAAAAAAGTCAATTAATTTATATTAGAACGTATCTGCATTCTTTGTTAAAAAAGATGTTGCCTATTGATTATGTTCAAAGTTTATTATATAAAATTCTTAATATTTATAGAAAATATGTTCATGACGCTGAAGAATTAGATATAGATTTGAGGAATAGATTTATTAGCTATGTTAGTTCTCTTAAAAGAGTATCTGATAACACTCCAGTGCTAAAAGAAAAAATAGAAGAAATGCGAAAAGCTATTGGGAAAAATGATTCTAATGTCGCAGAAATATTTATGGCTTTATCTAACCATCAGAAAATTATAAGTGGGGTAAGCCGAATGTATATCCCTGCAAATAGACTTCATGACGAAGAAACGGCAAATTTAGTATTTTATAATTATACTAAGATTAATAATAATTTAGAAGAATTAGTAAAGATTTTAAGTGAATATACCGAGGATTATCAAAAGGCCAATGATATATTTAAGATAGTTTTTGGATCGGCCAAATTAGAAGAAGATTTAAGGCCATTTTTAGTGAATTACAAGGAATTTGAGCTCCAGGATGTGGTTAACATTGAAAATAAAATAGAAGAGACGATAGAACAGTTAGATGTAGATAACGTTGCGACAAAAATGGAGAATATATTAAAAGAATTTGATAAAGGCGCTTTGTTTAATTTAAAGAATTTAATATTTAAAAAAGTTTCTAATAATAATATTGATATAGATTCGAAGATTTCTGAATGTTTGATGTATTATGACAATTGTATAAAAAAAATGGAAGATTTTAGCGATAAATGTGAGATAATCATAAAAGACTTAAAAGAAATTGAGGGAATATATATGGAAATGGAAAATGAAAGTAATGTAGAAGAGAATATACATGAGCCAGAGTTAGCTTTAGCTGTTGCAAAAAATAAAGCATTAAACAAAAAAGCCGATTTTTTCTCTTTTAAGACAAATTTTTATGAGATATCTCAAAAGCTTTATTTGGAAATAAAAGATTTATTTAATATCATGTATCAAAATATGTATAAAAAAAATATATTATGGAACGCAGAAAACTTTGAGAAAGAATTGAAAAATACGATTGCTGATTATTTTCAGCGCGATTTGAAACATCTTTTTAAATCTGGATTAGAATCTATTATAAAAGAATTTGAAATTAAGGTTGAAAGCGCAAAAGATAGATTAATTTCTGCTAGCATCCCTAATTATGATTTTATTATATCTGTATTAAAAAGAATAAAAGATATGTCTACTTCTGGATATGAAGATGCTATCAAAAAAATAGCTGCTACTACTGGGAAGTATTCTTTTGGCCCTATTAAAGTTGAGAAAAAAATAAGAGTGATAATAGATGATAAGAAGTTTTTCGAATTGTTTTCTGCTCAAATTGATGCAAGAAAAAGCGAAATAATTGAGGAATTAAATAATATTTTTAATAAAAAAGGAGAAGAAATTTATTATAAAATTAAAGAAAAGTTGGAAGTTATTATAAATTTTACTACTTTTATAAAATTAAATGCTTTTCGTGATTATGAAAGTTTCTTTTTATATTTAGATTCTTTAATTGATTTGGCTGATAAATTTAATAATAAATTAGATGAATTGGTTGAAAAATATAAAAAGGGAGATACGAATATATCGTACGAAAAAGGTCCTATTTTAAGTTTTGGGGCATATTTGTCTCAAATAGGTGTTATTAGTGTAGAATATTATTTATATAAAAAAAATAACGAAAGTTTGCAGGATTATATAAATAGAACTGATATTTTAAAAAAAGAAGTTGAAAGGTTTAAGGATAATATTGTAAAATTTCTTAATTTTATAAAAAGTTTTAATATTGAAAAAATATTCGATGATATTAACAATATTGATGAGAATTATAATTTATCTCCTATTGGTGGGGCAAGTTCAACTATAAAAAACAAATTAGAAGATAGATTTAATGAAATTTTGAAGGATAATGTTTTAATAAAAAAAATATATGATGATTTTAGATCTAATAATAATATAGGAAGTTCTTTGAATATAGAAAAAGGTATTAAAAAAGAAATAGAAAATATATTGGTTAATAATAAATCTATTGATAATAAAATTGTTAATATAGATGATGCTTTAAAAGGTAAAAAGATTGACATAAATGAATCAAATATCGCTGTAGCTATATTAACTAATTGTCTTTATAAAATAGTGTCCAATTCTGTTTACAAACAAGATCTTATGAATTTTTTCAACAATGCTGGATCGTTGCGTCCCGAAGATTTAAAACAAATAAGGAATTTAATATATATGGACAATTCTTTTGAATATATAAGGGAAATTTATGAAGTTGCCTTAATGCCAACTAAGGAACAAACAGAAAAAATATTAAATGATATAAGAAATTTTGTTAAAACAAATAAATTAAAAAAAATGGTGTGGCATATGATTGGTGCTATGCCTATAAACAAGAAGAAATCTTCTTTTGAGTATAGTGATATAAACATGATTATTGAAGAGATGGTCACTTCCATTGCTAATGCTATTTTGAGTTTTGTTAACGAATGTTATGTCCAAGCTTTTGATTCATATTATGACCTAATAAAGAATGTCCAACCCAAGGAACAAGAAAAAGATTCTAGGACGCAGAGAATATATAATGACCAAGATCGAGAAAATCAGATGGACTATGATCAAAATATATCTCCATTTAATCAGTTTTCTTTATCTTATGCTGCTAAATTAAAAAATAACGTGATTAAAAAAATAGCTTATTTAACTCCTAATTATGAATGGTATAAAGATTATGATTTGAGTTCTAATAGACTAAATATTCTTAATATAAATAAAGAGAAATTCCTTATAGTTAGTAAGGAAAAATTTGAGCCTGGAGAACAAGTTATTATAGATAATGGGGTGTTCCAGAAAGAAGCTATAATAGCCGAAAATATCGATAATTATAAATATAAAGTATATATTGATGGGTTAGAGGATGTGGTTTCTGTTATGCAAATTAAGAAAATTAGGAGGCAAAAAAATGGATAAACAAGCTATAATCCAAGACATATTGTTAGATACTTATTGGGCTAATACTGTTGGTAAGACTACCTATCCTGGCGCCAGACAGAATTATATGGCCGAGCTAGAAAGGAATATGTTAAAATTGTTCGCTTTGAAAGTGACTTTTTCTGAATTGCATGATATATTGAATGGATATGGATATGAGAGTGATGATATAAATAAAATATTTAGACAAATTACTCATGTAGATCCAAATAAGATAGTATTCTTGAGAAAAGAAATGTTAAAAAATTTGCCTCCAGAAGTCCCTATGTATAGTTATGGATTTGGGAAAAGCAAAAAAGGTGACACTTTTTACTATGTGTTATATGATGATATAAGCTCTTCTTTTGGAGTTTATGAGAAAAAAGCTGGAGAAAAAGACTATTCTTCTGTCAAATATTTTTTAACATTAAATGAAGCTTTTAAATACATATCCAAAAAAACAAAAAATATATATAGATTTGATTTGCCAGCATGGGAGGAAGCTCTTCAATTTAAGGGGGAATTGAAATTTGAGGAGGATAAGAATTATAAAGAATTGGATGATATGCTATATAATTTATATAAGTCTGATTCTTTAACATTTAAGAAGGCAGATCAGATTTTGACTGAATCTGTGAAGAAAGGGAAAATTTCTTATGATGCTGCTATTAATCTCATGAAAGTTTATGCTGAAGATAAGTTAGATAAAAATCATGAGAAAGATGTTTTGGAAAATAAAAAAGAAGAGGAAGAAAAAGGACCTAAAGAAGAAGAAGAAGTAAAAAAAGAGAATTTAAAAGAAAAACAGGAAGTTTCTATGAAAGAAGAGCTTAAAAATAAAACTCCTGTTGATTATTTTAAATCAAGCTTGCCTAATAGGTTAGATGTATCAGTCCCTGATCAAATTAAAAGCGTAATGGTGTATATAAACAATAAATCTAGCGATATTTCTAAATATCAGATTAAATTATATAAACTTAACTATGAATTACAGCAAACCATATCTAAGTTCGTCTCGTTAAATCCAGAATTAGGAAATGTCGCTAATGATTATATAGCGATGATAAATGTTATACTTGAAATAAAAGATAGGTCGTCAAATAAAGTCAAATATGGGTTAATAGTGTTTTTTATATCTCCAGATGGGTCTGTTAGCACATCCGATTCTTTTAAAGGAGAGGATGATATAGTGTATGGATTGAGTGAGAATGGGATCGATCAATATTTTTCTAAAAGTTAATTGTTAAATAGGAGAAAAGAATATGAAAAAAACCGGGAAAATCGGTGATAATAACAATAATGAAAATGAAGACTTGATGTCTGGGGACTTTTCTTTTTTTGAAACCCCGGCCGAAGATGGTATTAAAAAAATAGCTAAATTGACAAAAACTGCCGCTGATAATAATTATAGTTTCATACAAGATGTTGATTCTTCGGCATTACCAAATGTAGGTAAAGCCCCTATTTTATACATAGATCCGATGTTCGATCCTATCTTATTTTTGTTCCCAAAAGATAGGATAGATGAAATAAATAAAAGATTGAGGCATTATTATGAAACCAATCCTATAGTTGGGTCTGCTATAGATCTTCATTCAAGTATTCCAATAACAGATTTTCATTTGGAATGTTTGGATAAAAATAATCAGAAATATTGGAACGATTGGAAAGATAGGGTAGGATTAATTGAAACTTTGAGACAATTAATACATGATTATTGGTTATTAGGTGAAGCAATAGGGATACCTATATGGGATCCATATAATCAAGAAATAAGTCATTTTAATCAATACCCTCCAGAAAATATAGATATAGTTCAAACTTATGTTACTCCTAAAAAATTTTTTCTTTTAAAACCTGATCCGAAATTAAGCGAGAAGTTAAGATCTAATGATGGGATAGATGCTGAGCTTGTTAGATATATGGATCCTAAATATATAGAAAGCATTAAAAACAATAAACCATATTTATTAGGAGATAGCGATAAGGTTATTTATTTGGCTAGAACTACTACAAAATACAGAAGTAGAGGAATATCTATTTTATCTAGATGTCTTAAGGATTTGTTGTATATGGATAAATTGAGGTTATTACAGATAACATTCGTAGATAGGCACTTGTTCCCATTAAAAATTTTTAAATTAGGATCGGAACAGCATAAATGGATTCCTAGCAAAAAACATTTTGTAAAGCTAAAGCAAATATTGGCCGCGAATCAAAGCGATCCGTCTTTTAATATAATATGGAACTTTGGTTTGAGCGTTGATTATGTTGGGACTCATGATAAAATAGCAAATTTGATACCAGAATTTGAGTGGGCAATTAAGCAGGTTATGGCTGGGTTATTTGTTAATGAAGAAATAATTCATGGTGGTTTACCGTCTACAGTTAGAGATACTACTAGCATGAGGACATTAATGCAACGATATAATGATGTAAGAGAAAAAATAGAAAGAATGCTTATAACTCATGTTTTCTTGCCGGTAGCAAGAGCTAGGAGAATGTATAAGAAATCCGCAAAAGATTATTTTGAAAAGCTTGAAAAAAGAGCAAGTGATTTATATTATTCTATATATAAAAAATCTATCAAAAAAGGAGATATTGCTCCTCATGATATATATGTTAAGGCTAATTCTGGATTAATTGATATATCTGCTTTTGATATTCCAAGACCTATATGGAAGAGAATAAATATATTCAATAATTTAACGGAGCAACAATATATGATGCAATTGGAGAACGAAGGGAAGATCCCTCTTTCTGTTGTCTTGGAAATGCTTGGCTTAGATCCTGAAGCTATATTGGAGAAATTAAAAGAGCAAGAATCTACTAGGTTTGATAGTGTGTATAGAGAAATAAAATCGGAATTAGCAAAAAGTGAAGAGATTAGAAGCCAAGTTTTGGCTGGGAAAAAAGTAGAAGAATGGATAGCCGGGAATAAAGTTACTCCGGCCCCTTCTTCTGGCGGTGGTTTAGGTGATTTGTTTGGCGGAGGAGGAGGTTTAGGTAGCGGCCCTAGCTTACCTCCTATGGGTGGTCCAGAAGGTATGCCTCCAATATCTCCAATAGAAACATCTTCTGCACCAGAAGTTCCTACTGAATTGCCTAAAATGGAGTCAGAAGGGCCTTTGCCTAATTTGCCAGAAGGAGAAAAGTAATATGTTTAAAAAAGCGGAATCAATGGAAGATATAAAAAAACAATTAGCTAATATGAAATTAGAAGATAAAATAGATTTATTATCTGATGTTGATGTAGATTGGGATGGTTTTTTTGCAAGTGTATTATTCCAAAAAATGCAAAATGATCCTAACGTCTCTGAAAAGATAAAATCTAAGCTTTCTAGAGGGGAGTCTTCTTTTGGCAGTCAAGAAAAATCAGAAAATATTGAAGAGAAATTTGGGGATTCTGATTATGGAGAAGAATTCTCAGATGAAAAAGAAGAAGCCATAGATGATTTAAATAAGATGATTAAAAATGAAAATAATGAAGATTCTGAGGATATTGATGAAGAAAATAAAAATGATAAAGAAGAATTTAAAGAAAGCAAATCAGAAAAGCCTAAAAAAGAAAAAATAATTAAATTTAAGTTAAAAAAGGATGAATTTGAGGGCAACAAATTAAATGATAAAAAGTCTTATAATAGTAATTTAGATCATGATTCTGATGAGTATTCTGTTAATAGAGATTATTCAGTAAAGGATGGAAGAACATCTTATGATCCAGCTCATCCAGAGGATTATATTATAGATGATGAAGATAATGAATTAAACCCTGGTAATCCTAAAGGTAAAAGAAATTGGGGAGAAAATGGTAAAAAAAATTAATCCAAAGTATTACAATAACCTGTCTTCTGTTTCTTCCGCAAATTTTTATTTTAATAAAGCTTTTGAGTATATAAATTATGCTTTAATGGAGTTAGATGCGTTGGATTTTGAGACAGAAGAGGTAGTTAATATTAAAAAAAACATAGTTTATTTAGAGGATAAAATTAAGAAAAAGATGTATGAAATTGAAAATAAGGGAGGCCAAAGTGAGTTTTAAAAAATATGGAGAAGTTACTACGATAAAAACATACAAATTTGGAGAGAAAAGAAAATATATAATATGTGACAAATGTAAAGGAAGAATTGGAGTTTTTGATAAGAAATTTGCAAAAATAAATGAAAGACTTATCCCTATAGAAAATTTATCTGGAATGAAGATTAAGTGTTTCAAGTGTAATAATCTTATAGATATGAAAGAAGATGTGAGATAGTTTGGAGGTAATAAAATGTTTAAGAAGATATCATCTGCGTCAAATTTCGGTGTAATAGAAATAGAGAATTCTAAAGAATTAATATCTGTTACTTCAAATAATAAGGTTGTTTCTTTTAAATATGACCCAGAAAATTTTGTATATTTTAGATGTAGAGCAATAACCGCAGATGTTCCGAATGCCAACGCTGATTACTTTCCAGAAGAAGAGATTAAAAAATCATATAAAACTTTTATAGGTGTGGGTTTATATAAAGATCATAATGCCGATTCTGTTAGTAAAGCTATAGGTAAAATTTTGTGGGCTGAGTATATTCCTGAAGGTAAATATGTCGAATTAATAGGATGTATTGATAAAAAATTGGACCCAGATACTGCTAGAAGAGTAACTAGTGGGATAATAGATTCGTGTAGTATGGGATGCTCTGTTACTCAGAGTGTATGCTCTATTTGCGGGAATGTAGCATATTCTCCTAAAGAATATTGTGAACACATTAATCCTATAAATGGGATGAAAGGTAGAATACTTGCTGATGGGAAAATGGTTTATGAAATAAATAAGGGTATTCAATTTACAGAACTTTCCTTAGTTACCAGCCCAGCTGATAAAACAGCGAGATTGTTTGAGGTTGTCGCTAGTGCTAAAAAAAACAATGATTCTAATAAAAAACCTGGAATGATTCTAAGTGTTGATGAGTTCTTTGAAAATTCTAAAAAAATATCGACATTTGATAAAGCTATAGAATTATATCAAAAAATTAAGGATAATGCATATGGGGTTGTCTCCCCAGTAAGTAGTGATTATATACTTGATGACAAAAAGAAACAAGCTATTTCCAAAATGCTACAATTTTTTTTCGCTTTAAATCATCCTATTTATAAATTAGCATTCCATTATAGGAATCTCACTGAATCAGAGGTTTTAAAAAATTTTGGAGATAAAATAGATAGTGCCCTTAAGAATATAATATTAGGGAATTTATCTGCTGATATGGAAAAAGATAAACAAAAGGATGAAGATAATTTTGAAAGTACATTTTCGAATGAATTCCAGATAGCTGTTTCAATATTAAATGCCAATGGAATATTTTCTCCATTTCCAGTTACGTCTGATAAGAGAAGATTATTTTTAAGATTTGCTAATTATGCTAGTCCAAATCAGCATTTTTATTTTTATAAAAATTATTTAAGAAATGGGCTGTTTGTTACGTTGCCTGGATTAATGCCATATATAAGAGAATGTTATAATATGCTATATATAAAAAATGATACTTCTGAGCAGATATTTAATATGTTGGAAAATTTGAATAGGCATTACTATTCGTTAAAATCTATTGAGAATAAAAATTGGGTAAACAATGAAATGATCCATAAAAAAATTGAAACTATCTATAACGAATTAGATAAATATTTTTCAGAAATTGGATATGATAAAGAAACCAAATTCGATTCTAATTATATAAAAAATATGGTTTTGTCTGAATATTCAGGGTTCCCTAAAATGTGCGTAAACAGTAAGAGAATATTTTATAAGAGAGAAGTGTCGCTTAAAAATATATTAGATTTTGTGGCAAAATTTAAAGTGCTATTAGCTTCGGATAGATTTTCTAATATTTGGGACAATTCGGATTTTAATGCTATTTCCGGCCAATTTGATAATCTAGAAAAGGAATATATATTTAATTTCGGAATGAGAAATATCAAAGATGAAAAATTAAAAAAATTTTATGATGATATAAGAAATATGATGTTTAAAAAATCAAGAGATATTAGTATAGAAAAAATTAAGAGTTTTTTGCCAACTAATTTTGGAATAAGTCTGAATTTTGAGGATATTAATTATAGTTTATTAGCTGATTCCGTAATAAATGTAGATTTTTTGGGATTATTGAATTATTCTAGATATTATAATAGAATAAATGATATATTACTTGAAGAAGATACAGAAAAAATACAAGAGGTAAAAAGTGAAGATAAGAGATCTCCTATCCCAAGATTGAATACTATTCATACTTTTCTTTCTGGGATTGGTAATAAAAAAGAGTATGAAAATGAGATATTAAGGTCAACTATTGAGGCAATAAAATCTGATGTAGAAAAATATTATATAGATGTAGAAAATGCTGTTTGGATGTCCCCAATAGAGAAAAAATATAAAGAACCCAAAATACAAGACAAAAAAAGTATAATTAAAGAGTTAATTAAAGAACAGTTAAGAAAAATGTCTGATAAAAATACTGTTTCTTTTAATATTGGTATAATGAAAAATATTTATGATATATTGAAAAATAATGAGAAAGAGATAGATAGGGATATTGTAGAGAATATAATAGAAGATGTTTTAAATGTTGGGGGAAAAACTATTAGAATGTATTATCTTAATAAACGAAAGGCTTTGGATGGAGCAAAAGAAAGTCTTTCGAGTATATCTAATAATATTAATAATATAATTAGAGAACGTAAGAATAATACTGATGCTATTAAAAAACTTCTTTTCAATATTTCTGAAATTAATGGATATGAATCTTTCTTAAAAAATATAATTTCCGATTTAGATGTTAGAGAAAACTATTTAGGATATCCAACTGATTTTGTGGAATGGCTTAACAAATATGATATTGGATTTGGGGCCAAATCTAAATCTTATAAAGTTATTATTGATAAATGCGATGATATTCTTAAGGATATGTTATATTCAACATATAATGCCATTGCATATTTGTCAAAAATATCTGGGGAAAAAGCTCCAGACACTACGAATCGTGTAATAAATGGATCTAATATTTTGGATAGAATAATATTTGTTGGGAAAAAAATACATGAGATGTATGAATGGGCTTCTAATATATCAGAGAAATTTTTGGCTAACACTAAAAAACAGGAAAGTAGTGTGAATTTAGACCAGATTATGTATTATTATACAAAATTATATGATGCTTTATCTAAGTCTATTCCTAAAGACATAGGATCTTTCGATAACCAAAAAATGGTAGTAATAAAAAATGAATTAAATAAAATATACGAAGATATAAACAAAAACAAAAAACATATTGAAGTTAAGGTAGATAATACGTTAGAAAAAAGGCGTTTTAATGATTTCTTGCGTCTTTTTGTTGAAAATATCGTTAAATCTGTTTCTCCTATTGCTAAATATTTTGGAGATATAAGTATTGTGTTAGAAAAATTCAAGAAAATGCTTATTGAATTGGACAACGATTTGGACAAGAAATCGAGTTTATATTTAAAAAAAGATAGATATATAGAAGGTAGTTTAAAGTTCTTTTATGTTAAAGGAGAAGGTTTTAGAAGTTCTAAAATTATTTGTAAGCAAGGAAATAAGTCGGTTAGGACTTCTTTATTTAATGTTTTACCTACTGATGTTATGCTCGATATTGTTGATAATAAAGATACCAGGTTTTCTCCAGAAGACTTAGTTAATTTATTAAAAAATAAATTTTCTTCAATTGAAGAGTTCTCTCAGTGGGTAAAAAGAAATTTTAAAAACAGGAGGAAATAATGGCTAAAAAAGGTAAAGATCTTGAGAAGACTGAAGAAGTATTGGAAGAAGAAAAAGATAACTCTCTAGATCTTCTTGAAGAGCCTTCTGATGAAGATGTTGAAATGTCTGATTTAGAAGATCTTGAAGATATAGAGGAATCTGATTCTGAGATTTCAGTCGATTCAGAGAATGATTCTGTTGTACCTTTAGAGTCTGAAGAAGAAGAATCTAAAGAAGAAGACGAAAAAAGTGATAAAAAAGAAGAAAAAGATGAGGAAGATGATGATGAAGAGGTAGAGGAGGAAAGTGTTGATAAAATTGACGATGAAGAGCTTAAAAAAGTTAAAGAAGCTTTCATGTCTATGATCAATTCTTTATCTAAAAAGGTTTCTAAAACTCAAAAAACTGAAAAAATAGACGCTCCTGTAGATGAAAAAACGTCTACTAAAGGCGCCGAACAGCCTAAAGCTGATGATGGCATAGAGAGTGAGAAAGAGGTAAAAACTCATGTCAAATCTAATGCCAAAATTAAATTAGAGAAAAAAGCTATGGATGGAGATTCGTGGGCTATAAATCCTAAAGAACTTGAAAAAGCGGAAAAAGCTCCTAAAGCTAAAAGAGCTGTTCCTTCTAACTTTACCGCTAATGACAAAGAAATCAATAGCGAAGAAGTTGATATAGAAGGGAGCAATTCTGCATCTTCTAAGGCAATAAAAGATGTATATAATAAATTGGGTCCAGTTGGAGATGAGGTCCCTATGTCTTTTGATAAGAAGTCTTATTTAAGCAAAGATATCCAAATGCTTAAAGAAGCTCTTAGACAGAGTGAAGCTGAAAAAGCCAATATACTTAGAAAGCAGGCAGAGTTGGAAGAAAGGCTTAGGATAAAAGAGGTTTCTGATAAGATATTCGAAGTGGTTTCTTATATGAAAAATAAGAATCTTATTACTCCTGGGTATGAGGAAGATGTTGTGGATGTCTTATCTACCAAATTTGCTAGTGTGGAAATGCTTGAATCTTTAAAAAAGATGGCCTCTTTCTTAAACGCAGGTGCAATAAATAAAACTGCAAGTGAAATAGAACATGAAGAAGGAGTTGTTCCGCAGTTAGAACTTGAAACCCCTAAAATACCGGTTTCTGAAGATGTTGCGGTAAAACTCGCAAAAATATGGAAAAATAAAACTCAAAATGGTTAAGGAGGAATAAATGTTGGAGACTATATATGTGAATTCTGAAGATTCTCTTACTAGGGTAAAAGCTGGTGAGAAAATATATGCCGGACAGCCGGTTTCTCTTGATTCAAATGGAGAACTCGTCCCGGCTACTGCGTCAAGCAAAGTTTATGGACTTGCAAAGCTTGATGCTGCTGATCCGTATAAAAACGTAGCATACGGAGAAGTTGGAGCTTACGGAACTGGAAGACTTTCTGTTATAACTGATGGTCTTGTAAAAGTAAGCGCTACCGTTAGCGGAAACATTGAGGTAACCCCTGAGGGTCCCCTTGCTTCTGTTGTCACTCAGAAAATATTTGACGATACCAAAGCATATGATGTCGGAGACGTGCTTTATGTGGATGCAAATGGTTTGATAACAAATGTTCCTTCCGATAAGAAATCTATATTTGGTAGAGTTAAAAAATTTTATGCTACAGAGAAGATACTTGAAATAGTGGTTTCACCGACTGTAGCAAATGAAGCTACGCAATTAGCTTAATAAATGGAGGAACAAATGACGAACAAAGATAAAGATCTTCTTATAAAAAATATAATGGAGTTGGTCCAGAAAAATGGTGGAGCTCTTGGAAACTTCTCTAAAATCGCTTCTGTTACCGAAGTTGGAAATATAAGCGATGAAGAGATTAACAAGCAGTTTGACCAAGTTTTTTATGGACCTAATGGTTTGCAGAAGGTAGCATATGCTATGCAAGCCCCGCTCAAGATATTGCTTGACTATCATGGAATAGGTAGAAGGCTTTTAAAAATAGACTCTATACCTCAAGGTGAAATACCGGTCTATGATAAAGATATCGATGAGTTTGCGTCTGTTAAGGTTGCTAACCTTGGTAGACCGCCAGTGGTAGAAACTTCTGTCAAAAGGATATTATTCCCTACGATGAACCTTATGAGACTTGCTAAAGTTTCGTATGAAGATATCGAGGTAAGAAGATATCCTGTGTTCGACAGAGCGAAAGAAAGGGTTGCGATAGCGATGGCGATAGCTGAAGATAGAGAAATATTCAACCTGCTTGGAGTAGCAGCTAACGTTGGACCTAACCCACAAATCCTTCTTTCTTCTCTTGGTGGAAAACTTGGAAGAGTTGCGTTTGCAAAGGCTTTCGGAGTTATAGCTGGAAGACAGTTGCAGCCTGCTCAGGTTGTAATGTCACCGGCTAAATACGCTGACTTGCTTGCTCTTGGCTCGGATGAAATAGACCAGGCTACCTTAAATCAGACGACTCAGACTGGTTCGCTTGGTGTATTTATGGGATTACAGTTGCTCGTTTCTACGAAGCTTCCTGATCCGACCAAAATATATGTAACGACGACTCCCGATAAACTCGGAAGAATACCGTTGAGAAAAGAGCTTCAGGTCAAAATAAATGACTTCCCGATATATGGCGCATACTATGTTCTTGGATGGGAGCTCATTGGTTTCGGTATACATAACACTTACGGAATAGTTGAAATAGCTCAATAAGTGTTTTCTAAATTCGGGGCCATCTTTATGGTGGCCCCAATTTTTATTATATAAGAAAATGAATGGAGGAAAAAAATGAAGATCAAAAATGAATCCAAATATATATTAATAATAGGAAACATATCCTTAAATCCTAATCAAGTAATAGATTTCCCTGATTCCATGAAAAACGACGTTTCTTTAGTGGAATTTATAAATAAAAAATATATTAAGGTTTTAACTAATAAAGAGGTTAAAAATATAATTGCTCCACCCAAGCCTAAATATGTTGTTGGAGAAGAGGATAGTAAGAAGGTTAAGAAGGGGAATATTGAATATGTTGTTTCTGGGGTTACTGAGAGACTTGGAGATAATGTAGATAACGTAGATGGTGGAATAGGTACCGAAGAAGACGAAGTCGCTAAATTATTGCAAAAAGAAATAGAAGGGGAAGAGTTGGTTGATGTTGATGGCAATAATATAGCTGATGGGGAAGATAAAATAATGAATAAAGCTTTGGATGCTGAAGCTGAAATTTCTGAAGATTTAGCTAGAACAATTAAATCTAATGGAGATTTTGGCGGAGAAGATGTCCCTGTTACAGAAATAATAAATGAGAATATAAAAAATGCTCAAAAAGATATAAATGAATCTTTAAATGTTACGGCTATTCCTAAGGAAATTAAAAATTTTGAGAAACAACCTATGCATAAAAAAAGATTAGAGATAAGTAAGAGTAACGATGAAAAGTTTTTAAATACTCTTGCTTCTTCTAGCAATAATGAGGTTATTAAAAAATTAGCTCTTGATAGAATAAAGGAAATAAAAAAATGACAAATCTTAGAGTATACAGGCAAAATTCTCTTAGGACAATATTGGTTTGGGACGTTGATCAAGAGATGGATCAAATAAACGTCTTTAAAGATGACGTCCCAATAAGATTTGAAAAGTTTATCCCGCCATCTGATAAATTTAAGAAAAAAACAGATGGCATACTTATATATCATAAAGAAAATGAGATTAATCCATTTGAAGATTTTATTCTTAAAATAGAATTTTTATCTAATGGCAAATTGGTTTCTATAGATAAAGAAATTTTTGCCCTTAGTACTATAAAAAAAGAAATGGAATCCTCTGATTCTAAAATTATATACATATATGGATATGATTATGATAAAAAGAAATGGGTTCCATTCCCAGTTAATCCTCTTTTAAAAGAGGTAAAAAATGGTTAATCCATTGGATTTAAACAATGGGTATATTATTCAATGGACTATTCCAAGAGAGATTAAAGAAAGATCTGATATAGATAGTATTAAAATATATAGGTCTACTTCTGAAAATTATGGATATTCTCTATTGGAGACTTTAAGTTTTCCTATAGAGAATATTCCTACATCTTATAAAGATTTAACCGGGTCTGTTTCTAATTATTATTTAATTACTTTTAATTCCACTACTTCTGGATTTGAAAGTAATTACCATTTAACATTCAAATTTCCAACTCCTTTAGAATTAAGATATATTAGTTGCCTTAAATCGATGATGCCAAATATTTTAAAAGATAATTTAGGTGGATTTGATGCATTGACTGATAATGATTATTTAGCTGGATTAACTTTAGGGCTTCAATATTTTAATTCATATCCACCAATTACTGGATATACTTTAGATAATTTCCCTAAAACATATTTATATTTATTATTAGGTATTTCAATGATGTTAATGATAGTAGCTAGATATTTGCCTATTTCTGTTAGAGACTGGACATATTCTGAGCCAGGCGGAGTTACTTTGGTAGTTGATAGAGGGTCAAAATTCCAGCAAGCTATAGAATTAATACAAAAAACTTATGGGCAATATCTGGAAATAATAAAGATGGATTTATCTGTGGATAATGTTGAGGCTTTTGGAACTATACCTCTACCTTTGAGTTTAGGTGGGGTTATTCCACAGGGTGTTGCTAATATATTGAATATTTTTAACTCTATCGCAAGATAGTGAGTTTAATTTAAAAAAAAGATAGTTTTATTATGGATAAATATAAAGACATCATAGATTTATTCCACCAGATATCAAAAAAAATAGATAATTTAAATGAAAAAAATTTCTCTGATAAGAAAGAAATAAAAGAAGAAGTTAAAAAAATAGAGTCTTTGGTTAATCAATTGCAAAAAGATGTATATGGGAATAATATCCATCATGATAATTTTAATGAATGGATCAAAAAACATGAGGAAGAAAAAGATTTATTGATACAAGAAATTAAGAATATTAAAGAATCAATATTTGAAATAAAAAATAAATTTACCGAATTAGATGTAAGAAGCGGAGTAATTGGAAGCTTGACCGCTGTTCTTACTACTATAATAGCTTTTTTGAGTAGAGGTAAACCATGAGATATTTTATAAAAGAATCAAAATTAGATGGGATTAAGCCATTAGATGAGTTAGAAAAACAACGACAGGAAACTGTTAAAAAAGAATTAGAAGAAAAAGTCAACAATATCCATACTCAGATGGTCCCTCAAGAAGAATTTTTCCAAGAAGAATCTTTTGATGTTGAGAATTATAATGATGGGTTAAAAAAAGGAGCCAAATTTTTATTAGATGCTCATTTAAATTTAGAAAAAGCTTTTGTTGAATTAAAAAAAGTTATGGTGGATATTGATAACCAAAATTTGATGGATTCCAATTTGAGAAAAATAATATTTAAATTAATGAAAATTAGCGGTATAATAAAGAAAACAAGTGATAAATTGATGGGCATTAAAAAATGAATAAAAATCAAATAAAAGAATACTTAAGAAGATTATTTAGGTCTAGGATGAATGAAGAAATAGGGAATTTAGAATCTAAAAAAATAAGTCCTAACCCAGAATCTACAAGAGTTGAGTATAAAGGTGTGAGTGGAGATATAGCAAAACAAAAAGCTAAAGAAAAAGTTATAAAAGAAATATCTGATATATTACAAGAAATATATATCACCTCTGCTACTAAAAAACCCCAAACATTTAAAAGAGTAAAATATAAAACCCCTAAAATAAGAAAAGCTCCGAGAAGTCCTAAAGGATACAAAAGAAAAGTATATGTCCCAGTTAAAATTTACAGTTCTACCAAAAGAGAAATATATAAAACGGCTGATTTTTTTGATCAAGATTCTTTATATTTAAATGATTGGAAAGATTTATTTGACACATTAAAAAAATATGATTATATGGCTACAATAAAAATAAAATGGGATAATTATACTCCAGATCCTACTTGTAGAGTGTGCGCGGAATTACATGGTCAAGAGATTGATTTGGAAAATTTTTGGGGTGGAAAATGGGGAATATCTCATTCAAAATGTGATTGTTTAATAAGACCTATTGTTTATTTTAAAAACAAAAGGTATGTGTATTCAATTGAAGATGGTATTAGTATTAAAAATAAATTTATTAACATAGTCGGAGGGAAATAGAATGTTTTTTGTAAATGATATCCATTTTGAATTTGATGAAAAAACGAATACTATAAACATAGTCAATCCAGATTTTTATTCTAGTTTTTTTATATTAAATAGTAAAAAGATTAGAGAAATGATTTTTAATAGCGTAAGAAATCTAACCAGTTCGGATATTATTAAAATAAAAAATGGGAAGGAAATTTTTAGTATAAATTATAATGGGGATTTAGTAATAATAAAAAAAGCTGCTGATGATGGATACATAAAGAATAGAATAATTTATTTAATTAATGTTGCGAATAAAGTATATCAAAAAAATAAAGATGAAAAGATAGAGAAAATAATTTCTAATTTAAAGAAACTAAGAGATGCCTATAAAAAAGCTAGCGAAAATTCTGACCCAATCTACAAGTTAGATATATATTCTAAAATCGAAGAATATCTAAATTTTTATAATAAAGAATTAGACAAATATACTAAAAGTGATAAAGAGCCAGAGCTATTTAAAAATTACGAAATAGTTGATTTAAGAGTTTTAAATGATAAATTTGATATTTTGGATTATATAGGATTAAAAAAGGAAATAAATGATATTTTTAAAAAATATAAAGATTTTCCTTATTTGTTGAGTTTCTATTTAGGAAATTCAAGAGAACGAATTAGAAAAGAAATTGATAAAAGGAAAAACTCTATCCTTAATATAATTAAAAATAAATTAAATGAGTTGGATATCTCTCCAACTCAGAAAATTATAGAATTTAAGAATATTAAAGAGAATATAGAAAACCTTTATCCTAAAAAAGAAGATATTATAAATGCCCACGATGATGAATTGTTAGAAGAACATAAAAAAAGTTTAAAAGAAGACATTGAAAATTCTTATAAACGAAGAAAATTAGAAGAAGAAGAAGAGGCAAATTTAAAAAAGATATTAGATCGTTCTCCAGAAGAGGTAAAAGAAATAATGAGAAAAAAAGAGAAAAATAGATTAAAAGATATTGATAGAAGGAAAAAGGATGAAATGGCTGAAAGAGAAAGGACTCTTTTTGAATATTATGTTGATAAATATAATACTTCAGTTTATTCGTTATTAGAATATTATCAAAAAACAGTTATGGATATACAAAAAGTTTTGTCTTACATTTACAGAGTTAAAATAGGGATGTATACTTATAATTTTTTGGATTATGTAAAACTGGAAGAATGGGATATATTTTATAAGGATATTAAAAGTTTAAAACTAAATAGTGAATCATACGCTAAAAGTATGATAACTTATGATAAAGAAAGTGCAAAAGTGTATGTAAATGAATTCGATAAATTAATAAGTTATTTCGATGAGATGTTTAAAAAAATAAATTATTGTATAAATGAAATTAAATTAAATAATGAAAATTTTAAAAGAGAATTGGAATATTATGAGTTAAAAGAAGATTTGTCGGAAGAGGAAGCAAAAAAAATAATTGAAGAAACTTTGGCGGTTAATAAGGATAAAATTATATCTGATATTAATAAGATAAAGGAATTATCTAAAAAAGAATTAAAAAGAAAAATTGAAGATATTAAGTCAATGCTATTGAGGATTGAAAAAAAATCCAATTTAGATATAAAAAACCCTAAAAAGGATGACATAAAAAATAGCATAGATACTATTGAAGGTTTTGTGAAGAGACATGATGTATTAGATCCTTCTATTGATAAAGCTTTAGATATGTTAAAAAAATATTTTATAGAAAAAGAGGAAAATATTATGGAAAAAAAATCTTTAGATATATTCCATGGATTTATTAAAAAAATCGCTAAAGAATATGCCTTTGAGGAAGTGGGGAATATTAAAAAAGAATTAGAAAGAGCCAAAGTTTTATTAAAAAAAATAATGGGGTATATGGATAACGAGTCTAAAAGAAAGATTTATGAAATAATAAAAGATATAGATTCTATGTTAATAAAGAAAAAAGAAGAGCAAATTGACAAAAAATCAGAAGATATGACGACCCCAAATAAGAATGGAGAGGTTGTTACTCCAATTAAGAGCGGGGATCCTAAAAAGGATTTTGAAATAGAATTTGCAAAATCTTTGTCTTTTGGCAAAACTAAAGAACAAGCTATGTCTGATGCATTTAAGAAAGTTAAACAAATGGGGTATAAAGTTGAGTCTAAGAAAAATTTGATTAAAATGAATAAGATAGCTGTTGGAGATAAGGTCTGGCTTAAAGAATTTGATTATAAAGACGATTCTAATTATGGTATAGTAATATATGTAAATCCAGATAAAGTTATAGTTGATTGGGGTACTGGTATCCCTACGGAGGAATTACCTAACAACTTAGTTTGTGATAATTTTAATAATGATAAAATAAATATAAAAGATATACCTTCTATCCCCTCTAATGTGGTAATTAAGAAAGATGAGATAATATCAAAAGCTATAGCCAATATACCGTTTAAATCGATATCTAAAATTATTGAAGAGATAGAAAAAACCGATAAATCTTTTGTTTTGGTAGGAAAGAAAGCAAAAATGATAAATAAGGAAAACGGTTTTGGGCTAGTTATGTATGGAGAGGATATAAAATTCTTTTAGGAGGATAAGATGGAAATAGAAAAGGAAATACAAAAGTATACTGAAGAAATAAAAAAAATACAGGAAGAAATTAATAAAATAGATATGAGAAAAAATGAGTTATTAAAAATGGGTTTTAGGATAGAAGGGATTTTAAGTTATTTAAATGGGTTATTAAATGATAAAGATAAATCCAATAGCGGAAGTCCAGAAGTATAAATTAAAAATAGATCCATTGGGGAATTTGAAATATAGGATATCATGGGATCCTCCTAATGATATATCAGTTTCTGGTTATAAAGTGTTTGCTGGATTTGAGCCTTTTTACATTAGATCGCTTATATCTGGATTTGACCCGCTTCCCGCTTCTCAAACATCTTTTGAATTCCAATTCCCAAATACGGTTCATACTGATATGGATATATATTTTTGGGTTGGGTATATTCATAATGGTAGCCTTTTTTTTATTAATGAGTTAGGTAAAAACGAAAGAGATTCTATAGAATATAATATAATGTATCCAAGTCAGCATTCTTATCAAACTAGCATATATATAGCTGATGATATGAAATATTTTTTTGAAGAAATAAGGAGAAGGGCTAAGGCTGTATGGGAAGATATATGTGAAGAGGTTATAATATATAAAAGTCAATGGAATGGTTTGCCAGATTCTTATACCCAACAGGAGCTAAATGATAACCCTACATATAATGAAATAACTAGAGGAGAAGACTCATATGGAACAGGTTTTTATCCTGGATTTTTCCCTGGGTATATAAGTAAAGTTAGATTTGGAACTTTGCCGCAATTTACATATGAATTTCAGCCTCAGGGTATAGTCCCAGTTATGTCTATAGATTCTGCATGGACATTGTGGGAACCAAATCTTAGGCAGAATGATTTGATTTATAGGAAATTAGATGGGAAATTTTATATGATAACTAGTATTGGGGTTTCTAATATAAGAGGAATAAGAATAGTACAAAGATTGACGATTGAACCTATTAATCCTAATAGTCCATTAAATAAAATAAACAATGAAGATTTGATTAGTAAATGGAATAATATAAATAAATTAGATTATTTAAGAATAGGTTTTGGAGTTATGCCTGGGAACAATCAAAATATTGAGGACTACTTATTGTTTAGATTTTAAAAAAAAGATAGTATTATATATGATAATAGGAGAATTAAAGCCAAATTCGATAGTAAATAACCAAGCTGTATATAGAGTTCCTAATTTATATGAAAAAATAAGGAGAGATCTTGTCGTTGTTTTAAGAGCTTGCTTTGCTAGCGAATATACTGACGAAAATATTAGATATAATATAAATCCTAATAACACAAAAATTAAGATATATAATTCTTATCCTAAAACTTTAGAATTCTTCCCATCAATTATAGTATCTATAGATACTGCTAACGTATCTTTTAAATATTTACAGGATGATTTTTTAAATGATATTAATGGTGTTCAGAAATATAACGGTGGAGTTGAATTCGGTGTTAAAATAGTTATATATTCAAGAAGTGTTGTGGAAAGAGATAGAATTGTCGATCACATGATATATTTTTTAAGAAATATAATTGTTAAAAATATAAGAGGAATAGGTGTTCATTATAGCAATAATATAGCGATCGGGGATGAATCCACAAATGTAATAAATAAAGAATTGATATTTTCTAATGCTATAACTATTCCTTGCTATTCTGAATATGAGATAGAAAGAGAAGAGGAAGGTGGAGTTATAAATGCTATAGATATAACTTCAAATATACAATTATTTATGGAGGAGTACAATGAGTGATTTAACCAAAATAAAACCGGGTTTTTATTCCCAAGTTGGGATATCATCTGAATTGTTTAGACAAATAGTTGATAGTGGATTACCTCTTATTATAGGTACCGCTCCTATTTATAAAGACAAAAAGTTAGAAATAACACTAACACCCCCGCATCATATATACATATTAGGGGAAGAAATATATTTAGCGAAATCTTTTATCGCTGATTTTTCTAATGTTAATTATGGATTTACTAATGGATATGTGGTTGGATTGATTGCTTCTGAAGATTTCCAAGATCTTGTGGCTGGAGATAATATAACTATTAAATATGGAAACGTTGATAGTGGATATGAAACTATATCTTATACTTATAATGGGTCTGGAAGTTTAACGTTAACCGATTTTGTTAATAATATCCCCTCAGTATTTACTAATAAAATAGGTTTTGCTGCTTTTGGGTCTAGATTATTTATTTATTCATTAGATAAAGATAATACTATTAAAATAGTTTCTGCGAGTTCTAAATTCGGAGTATCTAGCGGGAATAGACCGAATGCTATATATATAAGTAACGCATTGTTTAATAAAAAATGTTCTATTACTTTGTCTGTTTTTAAAACAGATGAAGATTATAAAGTTAATCTTATTACTAATGAGCAAAATGGATACGCCCTGTATTCTGATGATATGGGATATTCTATCCCTGTAGCTATATATTCTGCATATCTTAATAATGCAGAAAATTTCTTGGTATATCAATTGAAATTGGAAGAGGAGTATACTTCTGATGATATTTATTCTGCATTTGAAAATGCTTTAAAAGAGGCCGAAAAAATTAGATGTAATATGATTATCCCGATGTTGCCTATAAATGAGTATAATATATCCTCTCTTATTTTGAATCATGTGGCTAAATGTTCTAGTGGTCAGGTAAGAAAAGAACGAATAGCTATAATGAGCGTAAGTGAGGTTGATTCTAAAATAGATATTCAAAATCTTAATTATAATGAAATTTTCGCCAATAGTGAGTATAGCAATAGGTTTTTAATATGCATGCCTGGGAAATGTTACTTTGTTTATAATGGTAAAACTTATACGTATAATGGAACATTTAAGTCGGTAGCTTTTGCATTTCAAATGTTAAGTTACGATGAAGCTACTTCTATGAGTAGGAAACTATTAAATGGATTTTCTTTGGATTATCCAGATTTGAGAACTGATCAAGAAATTAATGATATTGTTAATAAAGGATATACATATATTGAAACTTTATATGGTAATCCTGTTGTGAGAAGAAGCATAACTACTTGTATTAGTAATATTGCTGGACAGGAGATATCTGTAACAAGATCTATAGATAGAGTTGTAAAAGAATTAAGAGAGACTCTTGAATCTAATTATGTGGGTCAAAAAAAGATACCTGGAGAAACTTTGCATAATATAGAAAAGACTACTATTAGTGTTTTAGATAGGATGGTTTCTCTTGGTATGATTTCGGGATATAAAGATGTTGTTGCATCTGATGATTTTGTTGACCCAAGAATGGTTAGGGTTAAATTATCTATATCCCCTGTATATGTATTATTGTGGGGGATGATAGAAGTAACTATAACACTATAATAAGGAGATAATATGGGAATAAATTCAACTAAATTAGCAAAAACTAATGCTAGGGTTCCGGCTAGTATTGTTATACAGATAAGAAAAGGGAGTGGTAGTGCTGTAAAGATTGGGGCTGTTACTGGGATGACTGTTAGGATGTCAAGAAGATTAACTAGAAGGTTTGAGTTAGATACTGATATACCTGGTAGCAGTGTAGAAATAGTCCCTGGGACATTACAAGATTTAAGTTTAAGCATAAAAAGGGCAATGTTATATAATACAGCTGGTGGTGGGGATTTTATTGAATATTTGAAAGAAAACGGCATATATTCGGCTTATGATATATTAGCTCAAAAATTCCCCTTTGAAATAGTTGAGAAAAGATATAATCCAAGTGATAGTGGAGAAAATTTTAAAGAAATAACATATTATGGTTGTATGGTTGAGTCTATGCCATATGATTATGAGATAACTGGAGATTGGCTTATTATACAAGATGTTTCTATTTGGGCGTCTGGCGTTAAGTATTCTTAATAGGAGGTAATAATGGAAAAGGAACTTGAATTATTTAAGGATATAGTTAATGATTTGGATAAATTGGACGTTAAAATAGGAGAACATGTTTTTACTATAGAATCATTAAGTTATGGAGATTATATAAAACTTGGGGATTTGAGTAAGGATCCTATAGAATTACTTGTACATTCTATTAAAAAAATAGATGGAAAAGTATATGACGCTAATTTTTTAAGAACTCTAATATCTAAACTTAGTATTAATAATGTTTCTGTTTTGCTAAAAGCGATTGATGATATTTATAAAAGAGAAGATGGGATAGCCGAATCTGTAAAAAAAAATTAACAAATATAGATGAGCTTAAAAACTTGCCAGAAGATGTAGTTTTTGAGGTTGCTTTTAGCTTTAAGTTAAGCCCCGACGAAATAATTAAATGGAAATATTATAAAATATTGTGGTATTATATGTATATTAAAAAGAAAGAGATCTTAGAATCAGAAAAAAATTATGAATATATAAAGATAATGGGGGCTTTCATAAATCCTAGTATTGCTTCAGAACTCAAAAAAGGCGAAACAATATCTGAATCCTTTGACCCATTTTTGGAAAAAACACTAGAAGATGTGAAAAACAATTTAGTTTATGGATAATAATATTAAAAAAGCTAAACAAGAATTAGAAAAATTCGCTGATATACTTTCTGTTAGTGAGCGTTTTTCTGGGAATATCAGGGAATTAGGGAAAGAAGGTAAGAGGTTATTTGGAAAGGCAATAAATAATACTGAGAAATTAATTGTTTCTTTAAGTGAGTTAGATGAAGCTTTCGCTATAGAAAATTATACCAATAAAATAGCTCGATTAAAAGAATTACAACATAAATCTACTGGATATGAAAAAGAACAAATATTAAGAATGGAAAATGAGATAAGATCTCTATTGTCAACAAGTAGGGGTGCTAAATTATTTGATGCAGAAACTATAGCTAAAAATGCTAAAGCTAAGCATGAAAAAATAGTTAAAAAATCCTTTGAAGATTTGTATGATAATTTTGCTGGATTAGCTAGAGATTTAAGTAAAACTCTTGGGAAGAGTAGTATTGGTGCTAAATTAGAATCTTATCTTTTTACTAAACAAGAAAAAGAGGGTATAGGTGGTGTTCTTGGGAAAGGACTTGGAGTTGCTGCTACCAAGTTAGGGTTAGAAGGTCTTGATAAGATATCGTCAACCTTAAATATGTTATCTGGCACATTTACGAGAATTTCTCTTAGTGCAGGGGTATTTATAACAGCTTTTAAAACAATAGGAGAAATAATTGTAGGTGTTACAGATTTGGCTAGAAAGTTTAAGTCTTTGTCTGGAAGTTTGCAGTTTATTGGTGGGTTAAGAAGTGTTGGAGATATTGGTGCTGAGATACAAGAGGGGGTATCTAAAAGATTATCTTTGACGGAATTAAGTGGGACTGGTAAATATAAAGAAATAGTAGAATTGATTCCGACGGTTCTAAAAGACAGCAATATGTTTTCTAGAAATATTAATGAAAACCTTTCTGATATAGCTTCACAAATGACAGAAATAGTAAAGCAAAGCGCTGTTTTTAATTATACAATAGAGCAAGCTGCAGAACAGTCAATGAGAATATATTCAGCTTTTGGGGCTAATGGATTGGAGTCAAATTTTAAAAGGCTTAATATATTATCCAGAACTCAAATGATGGGATTTGAAGAATTTTTTGGTAATATGGGTGGATTTGAGAGCGTATTCAATTCTTTTGGCGAAAAAATGTGGGAAGTATCGTTAAAAATTTCCTCTAGTATGGAAAACTTTACTAAGAAATTAGATAAGTCCTTAATACAAAGATCTTTAATAGGATTATATTCTATGCCGATATCTCAACAATTAGGATTAAGTCTTGCCATGGGTGGGATGAGGGCTTATACAGAAATGATTAGCGGGAAACCTGAGTCTTATTTTGGGACTATTTCTAAGTTATTTGATATGGTAAAAAAGAATGTATCTAAAAGTCCTTTAGGAATTGCCGGTATTTCTAACTTTATATCTCAATATTTTGGAGCTGATGTAGCTAAAAGGTATGCATATAATATTGATGGATTTAGGCAAAAATTTGAGGAAGCTTTAAGAATGAGGAAAGAGGATGAAATGAATAGGTTGATAGAAGAAGCTGCTAAAGAAAATTTAACTCAACGTTCTTTAAATTCTATAAAGGAAAGTGTTTCTGTTTTAGCAAAAATAGCTGCTTATGTTGAAGATATTAAGAATTATATAATTCTTTTGCTTAGTAAGTGGTCGCTTTTAAAAGTTGTTGGGGTTGGGGTTAAATCGAGTTTAGATTATAATATTTTAAGTTCATCTAAAGGGGGTGGTAAGTAATGTCTTTATTTTATCCTTTAGGTTTTAAATTTGATTATGAAAATGAAAACAATAAATTATTAGGATCTTCTAAATTAGGGATTTTTAAAAAGCCTATTTTTAATTATTTTTTTGTTAATCCTAATTCATTGCAGTTCTCAAGGAATGCTAGACAATCTGTTTCTAGGACTTTCAGTGGTCCTATAGTTTCTCATTGGCCTAATGAGTGGGATGAATTATCTTTCTCTGGGCATTTTTATGGATTAAGAGGTATCTCTGAAGCGATGTTGGTTGAAAAAATAATAAATAGAGAATATGTTAGGCAAAAAAAGGAAATACATTTAGTGTATAAATTTAAAACATTCAAGGGATATATTACTAAGATATCTGCTTCTGCAGATGCAAGTGATCCTCTTCTTATAACATATAATTTTAGTTTTATTTCTATGGAAGCATTTGATTTATATAGGATGCTTATTGGGAATATCCCATATCCATCTTTAGAATTAGATACTTTGAGTAGGAAAATTGAAAATATAAAAGATTATATAAATTATCAAATAGATAACTTGTCATCGCTTGGATTATTTATAGTATCTTTAAGTGGTCAAAGCAAAGAAAATATTGAGGAATATGGGTTGGGGAGATTTGGGCAATTAGCTATTAGTGGTATTTCTAGTTTAATAAAGAGATATTTTCTTAGGCCTAGAGGATAAATGGTAGAAGTCTTTTTGTTAAAATTATCTAATGACAGATATTTATTTAATGAGTTCCCTAAATCTGCTGATTATTTAAACGAAATAGAAGACAAAGATTTGATTAAAAAAATAATAGATGAGACTAAAGGTATAATTAACAATACCCAAAAGGTATTAGATGAGACTAAAGGTATAATTAACAATACCCAAAAGGTATTAGATGAGACTAAAGGTATAATTAACAATACCCAAAAGGTATTAGAATTTAACAAAAAGGCTAATTATTCTCCTCAAACTATAGAGGAAATTTCTAGTACGGATTTTTCTAAAGTTCCTAAAAGTATATTTAAAGTTATAGATATAACAAATCATTTGCGTTCTGTTAATATAAATAATTCCGACCAAGAAATGTTAAGTGCTGACTTCTCTGTTGTGTTGCCAATAGAGGATAATTTTAATAATGAATTTATAACATTAAATGGGTATAATGTATATATCAATGATTTCTTTATTATTAAATTAAATAATAAAGAAGTATTTTATGGATTTGTTGATAGTATATCTATTAGTGCGACAGTTGATTCTAATGTTATTTGCAATATTAGATTGTATAGTTATACGAAATTATTGAAGACTTCTAGTTTTGTTGTATCAGAAGCATTGTTGAATAAAATATATACTGATTTTAATAATAATGAAAATCAGATAAAAACTTCAAAAGAATTTTTTGCTAATATACAAAATTTAACTGTCTGGAGTGATATTTTCCAAGACAAAACAGTAATGGAAATAATTAGATATATATTAAAATATAAGCTTTTTTGCACAGATACACTTAACTTTAATTTTGAGAATTTTCTTAATACTTCATCTAAATATCTAGAGCAAAATATGGTAATTCCCTCTTTTTATGTTTTGTTCTGTATGCATTATGTTAAAAATGGATTTAATATAATACAAACAGATATGGATATTCATATCAAACCATATTTAAATTTATTATCTAATGGAATCCCGATGACTGATTCTATTTATAAAACTCCATACGATGTAATAGGTGATGTTTGTAATAATTTGCTGTTGGAGTTTTTTGAGGATTTTGGAAATACTTTAATTATAAGGGAAAAGTATTATTTTAATAAAAACCAACAATTGGACGAAAAAATAAAACAAGAGAAGTCAAAAATTATAAGGGAAGAGTAT